>Ga0208408_1000727_pt1 | contig 20353 bp, 15 predicted proteins | sample ETNtaG_4_FD_185776 | JGI IMG/M metagenome (GOLD analysis project Ga0208408, IMG submission 185776) | Marine microbial and viral communities from oxygen minimum zone, Eastern Pacific Ocean - ETNP201406SV67 (SPAdes) (version 2) | ecosystem: Environmental > Aquatic > Marine > Oceanic ... | reverse complement strand
GAACGAATAGACTCTCTCCGATATGCTAATCTAAGTAGTGAGCTTGATGATTTAGCTAAATCTCTGCAGACAGCGGTATCAAAAAAGTCTAAAGATGAAGAAGCTATAGCGAAGCGTAAGATTCATGAGGAAATGGCAGACAGAGAAAAACAAAAAGAAGCACGTGAAAAAGAGATAGGTGATAAAATTCGTGAGCTGGATAATGTCCAAACCGAGCTGGATAGGCTTCAGGAAAACATGGAAAAAGAAAGTGGCAACACCGCAATAATATTAATCGCTCTTGGCGTATTAGTGTTTCTTTTATTAGTTGCTTTAATATTTGTTATGCTAAGAAATAATAATAGGCAAGCCCCTGTTCCTCCGTGGATGATGCCTCCTCCACCAAGAAGGCCAAAAAGGCCAAAAAAGAAAGAGGCCAAAAAAGAAGAAAAAAATTCAGAACCAGCGCAAAAAACCGAAGAACCAGCATCTAAGTCTGAGGAGCCTGTAGTTACGCCAGCTGCACCTCAGCCTGAGCAATCAGCTAGTGCTGAAAGCAACAATGAGGAGGCTGAAGAAAGTTCATCTCCGCCTTCAAGCGATGATGATCCTTCTGTGGTTCGCAGTGAGATTAATGACATTCGAAAGTCTGTTGTGTCAATGAGCGTTGGCCAACCTGATCGCACCACCACTATTGTGAAAGAGTGGCTAGAGCAGCCTGAGCCTGCACCGCCGGTTGAAGCAGAGCCAGAGGCTTCTGGAGACGGCGAAGCTGAAGAAGCTGAAGAGAAAGAAAAATAGGAATAGAGGTTAAGATATGATTACTGATTATAACCGCCTATCAGGGCTTCACAAAGTGTCCATTCTCTTTACTGTATTAGGAGAGAGCTTGGCAATGTCTCTAATAAAAGGTCTTTCTAGGACAGAGATTAGAAAAATCCGTGCCACCATCCGTGAAATGGATGATGTTTCTTTTACCGTAAAGAGACGAATAATGGAAGAATTCTATTTTGGATTTCTCAGTGAACAATTCCAAGAAGAGGGAAACGAAGAAGAAGAGGGGCCAATTAAACCATTTGAGTTTTTAGCAGAAATGACAGATGAGCAGCTTATTGCTTTATTGGCTAACGAAGATGTACCTGTAATAGCAATCGCTTTAGCACAGTTAGACCCAGAAAAAAGAATGGCAATTCTTGAGCGAATGGGGCCAGAGGAAAAGGGAAAAACTCTTATTGAACTAGGAAGTCTACAAGATATACCACTTGAGGCCATCGTAGAAGTAGCCGCAAAACTTAAAGAAAAGGCTTCTTATTTACCAAAACCAGTTGAGTTTTCACGCGGCGGCGCGAAAGAGATAGCAGATTTAATTGGTGAGATGGATGCTGATGAGGGCGAAAGATATATGCAGACATTGCAGAATGAAAACCCAGAACTATATAAAGATGTGAAAATACTTGTTCTTACGTTTGAAGATATACTGGCTAACTTCCCAGATGGGATCCTACGCGATCTAATGAACAGCGTTGAGCTTGATGCATTAGCTATGGCCATGAAAGGGGTAGAACAAGAGACTGTTGACAAAGTAATAGGAAACCTACCTCAAAAGAAACAAGCTATGTTTGAGCCGGTTGAAGGGCCACAGCCTAAGCGTGAGGTTGATGATGCTAGAAAAATTATTGTAACATCTGCTAAGCAGATGGAAAAAGATGGTGCATTTAATCTTGCCGATATGATGGGTGGTGGAGAAATGATTGAATAGTGGTGGCTTTTTCATGACACCTTAACTATTTTTTAGTTATTAAGCCCCGTCTTTTGACGGGGCTTTTTTATATTCTAAATTAATTCTGCCTGAGCAGCCGAAAGTCTGGCGATAGGGACTCTATAGGGTGAGCAGCTGACATAGTCGAGTCCATTGTCTTTACAAAAATGTATTGACTTAGGGTCTCCTCCGTGTTCACCGCATATACCTATTTTAAGTGAGGACTTAACCCCTCTACCATATTGAACTGCCATCGAGACCAGCTTTCCGACACCCTGAACATCAAGACTTTGAAAAGGATCTCCAGATAATATATTTCTATCTAAATAATCTGGTAAAAAAGATCCGATATCATCACGGCTAAAACCGTATGTGGTTTGTGTTAAATCATTTGTTCCGAAACTGAAAAACTCTGCGTGTTCAGCAATTTGATCAGCTGTTAAGCAAGCTCTTGGCAGCTCAATCATTGTTCCAACGAGATATTTTAATATAATGCCATTTTGTTTTTCAATAGTTGCTGCCACTTTTCGTATAATTTTTTCTTGATCAGTGTATTCAGTAACTGTACCTACTAAGGGAATCATGATCTCTGGAAAGACCTTAACGCCTTCATTTGTTAGTTCTGCAGTTGCCTCTAATATTGCACGCGCTTGCATCTCGGTTATTTCAGGATAGGCAATACCAAGCCTACAGCCACGATGCCCCAGCATTGGATTTAGCTCGTGGAGGCTCGTAATTCGTTGTTTAACAATAGATTCATCGATTCCAATACTTGATGCTAATTCAATTATTTGTTCATCGCTTAAGGTGATAAACTCATGAAGTGGCGGGTCAAGCAATCTAATGGTGACTGGTTTCCCTTCCATTGCTTTTAAGATTCCTTTGAAGTCTTCTTTTTGAAAAGGTAAAAGCTTCATTACCGAAGCTCTCCTATCTTTTTCATTATCAGAGAGAATCATTTTTCTCATTGCAAGAATACGAGTTTCATCAAAAAACATGTGTTCCGTTCTACAAAGCCCAATCCCTTCGGCGCCAAATTTAATGGCCTGTCTGGCATCATCTGGGCTTTCAGCGTTAGTCCTTATTTTTAGTTTCCGAGTTTCATCTGCCCATGTCATTAATTCTTTATACTCGAGGTTTTTGTCAGGATCAGAAGGGGTGAGATCTAATTGCCCAAGATAGACCTTACCTATTGTTCCATTCATTGTGACCCATTCTCCTTCTTTCACCACCATACCGCCGACGCTCGCTTCTTTTTTGTCGACAGAAATATTTAATTTATTGCAACCAACAACACAGCATTTTCCCCATCCTCTGGCAACAAGAGCCGCGTGAGATGTCATTCCACCCCTTGCTGTTAATATTGCCTCAGCCGCGTGCATTCCATGAACATCTTCTGGGGAGGTCTCTTCTCTAATAAGAATTACTTTTTCACCCTTGGCCTTCCAGGCCTCGGCATCATCTGCTGTAAAAACAACCCTTCCTTTTGCACCGCCTGGACCCGCGGGGAGGCCTTTTGTTAATATTGTTGCTTTTTGTTCACTTTCTATATCTAAAGTAGGGTGCAACAATTCATCGAGCTGGTTTGGATTAACTCTCATCAAGGCTGTATTTTTATCAATCATGTTTTCATTCCTCATGTCAACAGCCATTTTTATTGCGGCTACACCATTACGTTTACCTACTCTGGTTTGTAGCATCCATAATTTTCCATCTTGAATTGTAAACTCGATATCCTGCATGTCTGAGTAATGTTTTTCAAGCCTTGTTCTAATATCGGATAGTTGATTATAGATATCAGGCATTGATTCCTCTAGAGAGGGTAAGTTTTTTGTATCTTTTGTTTTAGTGTCTTCGTTTAGGGGGTTAGGAGTGCGAAGGCCTGCTACTACATCTTCACCCTGAGCGTTTGTAAGCCACTCACCAAAAAATTTATTTTCGCCAGTAGCAGGGTTTCTTGTAAAGGCGACGCCAGTGGCGGACTGTTCCCCAGTATTTCCGAAAACCATGGTCTGAACATTAACGGCGGTACCCCATTTTTCTGGTATATTTTCTATTTTTCTATAGCTGATTGCTCTTGCACCATTCCAGCTCTTAAAAACTGCTTCAATCCCGCCCCATAGTTGTTCGTTAGCATCGTCTGGGAAATCTTTCCCAAGAGTAGTTTTAATTTCTTTTTTAAATATTGCTACAACAGAGATCCAGTCATTTTCGGATAAATCTGTATCATTTTTTAGGCTATTTTCCTTTTTGTATGAAGTCAGGTGGTGCTCAAGTTTCTGCCTTATGCCTTCTCCTTCTCTTGTTTCAATCCCGGCCGCTTTTTCCATTACAACATCAGCGTACATTGTTATAAGTCTTCTGTATGCATCATACACAAACCTTGGATTATCTGTTTTGCTTATTAAGCCTGGGATTGTTTCACTGGTTAATCCAACATTTAGGACGGTTTCCATCATCCCGGGCATAGACTGTCTTGCTCCTGATCGAACTGAAAGAAGAAGCGGATTATTATTATCACCAAATTTTGCATTCATTATTTTTTCAACAGCGGCAATAGATTCAGATATCTCATTATCTAACCCATCTGGAAACGCCTTATTGTTATTATAATATTCAGTGCATACTTCTGTAGTGAGTGTAAACCCGGGAGGGACCGGGATATCCAATAAATTCATCTCTGCCAGGTTTGCGCCCTTACCACCAAGTAAATTTTTCATCTCTGCTTTACCATCTGCTTTACCATCACCAAAACTGAATACATATTTCATTATATTTTTCTTTCTTTTATAAATACTATAGGTTAGCCAATAGTATTTTGAGTGTGTTTAATTTAGAATTATTTATAAATATTTGATATCCACGGGTCAAATTTATATTTATTTTTTATTTTATTCGACACCTGCTTTGCCTCAGCAATCATTTTATATTCGCCGTGTTGAACCCTAAACCAAGTTTTCCCCCTAACCCATGCCTCATTCACTTTTGAAGGGAAGCCCTGTCTTGTCATTTTTATCGCTAGTTTTTCAGCAGCATTTTTATTTTCAAAAGAACTTATTTGAATTGTATAATATTCGGTCTTACCATTTTTATTGTAAATGGGGGTTTGCTTTGTGATTAGTTTTTTAGTGTTTTTGTTTGTTTTGACTATTGGCTTTAATGAGGGATATTTGGTTTCAATTGATTTTATAATCTTATCAGCCTTAATTCTATTGTTATAGATACCTGCTACTACTCTAAAAAATGTTCCACTAGCTGTATTTATTTTTTCTATTGAAAATGGCGTCCCGGGTATTATCATATCATTAACAAGTTTATCAGCATTATTTTTATTTTTAAATGATGCGATTTGAACAAAATAATTCCAGTCATCTTTTTTCTTATTTGGGGGTTTTATAGGGCCATCATTATCCAATTTTGGTTTAACAAGGATCTTAGGCTTCTTTTCTGATAATGTAGTAGGGGGGGTGTTATTATTATTTTTCTTTTTATGTTTATTTATTTCTGCTAAATATTTGGACTCTATCCAGCCTTGTTTGTTATTAAAATTTGTTTTGTAATATATCTTATCATTATCTGACTTATTTAGTAATATTATTTTTTCTTTTGTTTTTATTTTTATAAATGCTGGGATTTCATCAATTATATTCTTTTCTACAATGTCACCATATAAATATGCATCTTTTTTTGTCACAAAAACAGTTTCAGTTATTGTTTCCGATACAATTTCATTTTTACTACAATTATATTGAAATAAAATTATGAAGGGGAATAATACTGTTATTTTTCGAAAAAGAGAATGTCTGACTTTGTTCGTATTTGTTGCTTGATGTCGGTTATAAAAAATATATCTCACAAAATTATAGTCTTTTGTTGGTGAGATAATATTAAGAATTGAAATTAAAAAACAGGAGAGAAGTACCTAATCTCTTTCAGGTTTCCTTTGTTATTATAAAAATACCACTTGTCAACCATTTTTCCGGTTTTATAGGTGCCTTGCATTTCCTTACGTGTTTTATCATAGTCCCACCAGCTTGTCCACGTTCCATCTTTTTTACCATTTTTATATTCACCTTCGGTTAGTTTCCCATCTTCAAAGTATGCTATCCATTTACCATGTTTTACGCCCTCACCGAATAAGCCCTCTTGTGTCTTTTCACCTTTTTCATTATAAAATATCCATTTGTCGTGCGCGTTACCGTCTAGTAGTGTCCCCTCTTTTTCTTTGTTGCCATTTTCATAGTAGAAGGTCCATTTACCATTATATATGCCATTTTCATAAGTACCAATATCTTTTATTTGTTGGTTAGCATAGTAAGTGGTCCAAAGGCCATGTTTTTTCCCGTCCTTCCAAGCGCCAATTTCTTTTTTTCCACCGCTCCAGGTTCCCCTCGGCTGCGGCTCTGGGATGTCTACTAGAACAACCTCTGAAATCTTTTTATTTTTATACCACCTAATCCAGGGACCGTCTTGTTTGCCGTTTAGTAATCTACCAAGAAAAATGTATTCTTCTTCTTTGTTTTCATCAGCTATAACGCCAGTAAATGGAGTAGTATTATCATCCTGCTTGTATAATAATTCATTTTCCCCCATTTTTAAAAGTTGATTATTCTTAACGTGCTCTAGGTCTTTTCCATAGTCAAAGGTGAAGTCAACCTGCCCATCAACATTCCAATAGGTCCATACGCCTTCTGGCCTGGATATTTTCTTATCTAGGTCTGCAGATAAATGACCTTCTTTTTGCTTGTTCCCATTTTCATAATAGTATGTTGTAAGCCCGTCTCGAACATTGTTTTTGTTAAATCCTTGTTCTTTGATTTGATCGCTTTCAGGATACCAGTTCACCCAAGGTCCTGTTGCTATATTATCTCCTTTAGCCGTTTCGCCCTTATAGGTAACCATTTTAGATCTAAAGCCATTTGCCCAGGTAGTAGAGGGGCCATCAAGTTTCCCATTTTTCCAGAATGTTTCATATTCTTTCCCTAAGGTGTCTGAAGCAGAGACAAGCCATTTGGTTTTTCTACCATTTAAAACACCATTAGCATATGTCCACTCTTCACTAACTGACCCATCTTTATTATAGAAAAGCCAGAGACCAGATCTCTTATTTTTTGAGTGTGTACCTTCTGTTTTCTTTACTCCATCATCATACCAATAAACCCAGGCGCCTTCTTTTAGCCCATCAATATAGTATCCCTCTTCTTCTTTATTATCATTAAGATACCACCACCAGCTCCACAGTTCATTATTTTCATCTTTGTACACACCGTCCATATATTCCCAGTTTCCGTTTTCAACATATTTAAGCGTGGGGTCTTCTTTATACCATTTTGTCCATCTTCCATGTTGCAGACCTTTTTTATATCTTTGCTCCTCTTTGAGGTGCCCATTGTCAAACCAGGTTTTATAGAGGCTATCAATTTTCCCAAAACTAAATGTCCCCTGTTCTTTTGATTTGCCATTATTGTACCATAGTGACCATTCACCATGTTTTTTACCGCGGTAGTACTCTCCCTGGACTTCAACCTGCCCATTGTCATACCACTGAACCCATTTACCATCTCTTTTTCCATCCAAAAATCTACCAAGAAGCTTATATCCTCTTTTTCCACCTGTTTCTTCAACTATACCACTATAAGGTTCATATTTGCCGATTTTATATGTTATGCCATCACGTTCTTCTATTTCACCTAATTTTACACGTTCAAGCCCATCTCCATAGTTAAACTTGAGCCATCTTTTTCCATCACGTTCCCAGTATGTCCACTCTCCCTCTTTTTCATTGCCTCTCATAATACCTTGTCGATCAAGTGTTCCTTCTTTATACCATTTTGTAACCTGTCCATCAATTTTTCCATCTGCGAATGTTTCTCTATGAAGCTCATGGTAAGCGGTTCCTGACGAATCGTTCCAAGCTGTCCAAATGCCGTGCTTTTCTTCATTCTTATAGTCGCCTTCTTTGTGCTTAAGCCCGTTTTTTCTCCACCAGACCCAGTGACCATTCTTTTTCCCATATTCATAATAGGATTGGATTGAGTCTATTCCAGTAGTGTACCAATAATGCCATGACCCATCTTTCTCACCATTATTATAGTTAACATGGAATTTTTTATGTTGATCGTTTTTTTCATCAAACCATTTTATATGAGCCCCGTTTTGAACTCCACTACTATCGTAGTTTATTTCTTCAGTTTTTTGGCCGGTTTCTGACCAATAGGTCCACTTGTTATGTTTTTTATTGTCCAGATAGTCACCATCTTTTTCTTTAATTATCCCACCATCGTACCAGCTTATATATTTCCCGTTAAGTTCCCCATTTAAGTAGGTGGCCTGTAATTTTTTATTTCCATTTTCATACCAGGTGGTCCATATGCTATCTCTTTCTCCATTAGAGAAATTCCGCTCTCTTTTTTTCTGACCATCACCAAACCATTCGGTCCACAGTCCCTGTTGTACTCCGTCTATATAATATGATTCTTCTTTTTTTATACCGGTTTCTTCAAAAAACTTGGTCCAGAAACCTTCTTGTTTTCCGTTTATGTAATTTTTTTCTTCAACTTTATTCCCATTTGGATGCCAATATGATTGAAGACCATTAAATTTCCCATTAGAATAATTGAGTTCAGTTTTTCTTTTTCCATCTTCATAATATTCGGTCCAGGTCTCGTCTCTGTTACCATTTGTATATTTACCCTGAACCATCAGCTTTGGTTTAAAATCAGGAATTACTACCTCTACCGAATCCCATCTATTATTATTTTCCAAGGTATCTTTTGTGTTTGCCTCTCCATCTTCTCCATAGTCGTACCACCAGACCTCTTCCAAATATTCGGCCCAATCACCATTACGAACACCATTAACGTAATTCCCCTCGGTTTTAAGGCCACCGTTATCGTATTTTGTAATAACTAGACCATCATTCTGCGACCACATTATTGATAGTAGAGCAATAGCAGCTAGTATCTGTTTATTGTTATGTATATACATATTTATTATACAAACGGAAGAAAGGTAAATGTAGATTTACCCCCCTCGGATTCCTTTTGTAATTGAAATTTAAGACAACAATGTCATAAAGTCAAAAAATGAATGAAAAATTTAGTTTTTCTTATTTAGCCTTATCCAAAAGCTTTGTCCAAATTTATCATTTAGATTTATGAGGCCTTCATTTGCGTTGTTTGTACCAAGAAAAGCAGTTTCAGTCTCAAATTTATTATTTGTTCTGAGGTATCCTCCACCATCGGTAGCATTGCCAATAAAGGTAGTCATTTTCCCAAATCTATTGTAGGTGCGAAAATATCCACTTCCTAAAAATGAACCTGTTTCACCGGAGTTGTCATATACTCTTATCTGACCAGAACTATCAGCGCCAGTACCAATATAAATACTTTCTTGTCCGCTAAAATTATATGTTCTTAGGTATCCACCGCCATTTGTTCCAGTGCCAAGAAAAATTGTTCTTTCTCCAAATTGGTTGTATGACTGAAGATATCCATCTCCTAGGTATGACCTTGTTTCACCCTGTTTGTCATAAATACGGAGTTGTCCGGAATTATCAGAGCCCGTTCCTAAATATGAAGTCTCTCTACCAGAGTTATTATAGGTTCGTATGTAGCCGCCACCCATTCTTCCTGTACCAACGTACGCGGACTCATCACCCTCTCCGTTATATGCTCTTAGATACCCGCCACCATCTTTTCCTGTTCCAACGAACAGTGTTGGCTCTCCGAATGTATTATATGTTTGCATGTAGCCATTACCCATATAGCCCATTACAACACCTCTATCATCTTCAATTGTAATACTTTTTACTACAAGATGCCCAAGTTCATCAGTTTCTGGTCTAAAACCATATACAGATAAAATGAGTAGAGTGATTAAAACTCCAATAATTATACTTTTTATATCAATGACTTTCATTGTCCCTCCTGAAATTAATTGTCATTGAGAAAACTCTGTCGAATTTAATCATATTCATATGTAATTATGTTAATTAGTATTGGTTCCCCATTTTTTCCTGGTTTCAGCATATCATAATCATGAATTCTTGATAATCTACCCCTACTATCATATCCAATTGTTTTCTTTTGTATTAATCTGCTTTTCCCATCAAAAGTAGCATCAATAATTTTTTTATTGTTACTGTTTTTTCTGGTTTCAATTCGGCGTATTAGTTTTTTTGAGGGATCTGTAACGATGTGTGTTTCTCTATTTTCCTGATCACTATAAAGGAAAATAGAGGTTTTTTCAAGGTTTCCCTCGAGGTCAAAATAATTAATTTTAATGGTTCGCCTATATTGATCATATTCATAGCTTTCAGACCCAATAGAAAAGCCGCGTCGAGAGTTAATTTTTTGACGAATTTGACCACTATCATTATAATAAAAAGTTATTTTTTTCATTATAGATGGGTCAAAATTCTTTGCCTTAATTTTCGGCGCACCGTTGGTATCTATATCAAAAATAGTTGATTCGAGTATATAGCCCCCATAAAACTCTTTATGCTCTTGTACGGCCCCGGAATCATTATAGCTGAAAGTTTCACCCCATGGCATATTGTTTAGATCAGGTAAGGGCGCATCAATTTTATTTTCAGGATTAACTTTTGATGGGTCAAATCTGATGATTTTCATTAGGTTCCCATTGCTATAATATTTATAAAATTCGTGCCATTTTAGTGAATCATTATTATTCCCATATAAATACTTAGAAACAAGCTGGCCTTCAATGCTGTATTCATATTTGAAATGCATTAACCTTTCTATCCCCTTAAGCTTTTTTAGTGACTTCCTGTCATTAAAGTTGATATAGCTATATTTTTCAGATAATGGAATGTTGTGAATGTATAGGGTACTATCTATAACCTGTTGTTTTGAGTTATATCTAACGAATGTTGAGTGTGAAAGTTCTCTAGTTTCTGTACCAAAGTTGCGAGAGATGGTGTATGTTTTTATCGTTTTTGTTTTTATTGCCCCGGTTAAAAATGAACTAATAAATATGGAAAGATATAGTAAGAGTATTATGGGTTTCATCAAAATATAATTTTTATTGCCTGCTCTAAGTTAAACTAGCAATTATTTATAATAAAGTGGGTATGTTTTTTTCAATTTTTACTATGAAAAGAATTAATGAATTTTAATGTAAGCGGTTTGCTAAAAACCTTGAATATTCATGACTTAAAGTTTTGCATTATATCAATCCAGTCCCCGTAAAGTGCTATATATCAATGGTATAGAGAATATTATTTTATTGTTGACATTACAATAAATATTGTTTTAATATTACTTCATTGCGGAGTCCAATATGTTAAAAATAATAAAACATATCATCCTATCTACGTCTCTGATTGTATCAGGAATGCTGGCGTCTACACTTGAGGATATCAAGTATGATCCTAAGAGCAACGGCCTTATGCTTAGTATTGAATATTCTGAACCAATACCTGATGATAATATTATTGGTTGGAAATCGGATAGAAACTGGCTTTATATAACATTATTAGGAGTAAACCATCAGAATGAAATTCAGCCTAAGACGGATCCAAATAATTTAATCAAAGAATTGGTCATAGATACCTTTGACGAGTCTGTCCAAATTGCAGTTCTTTTAACAAAAAAAATTCATTGGTACGATATCATCAACTCTGAAAGTACTTCATCTGCTGTCGTCTTCATTCACACTGAAATGAAAAATGATGTGCAAGCTAATTTAAAACGCCACCTTGACAAAGATGGTAAATCCGTTTTTTCTCAAATATCTCAAGAAGGGTTTCCTACTTATAATACCAGTTTTCAAGCAGCTTTTAACAAGGCCAGAGAAGAGCTGGGGTCAAATGCAATTTTTAAATATAAGGGGAAACTTTATCACACAAATCATCCTGGTGAAGGGAATAACAAATTATTATCTAGTCTAGATAACAATAATAAATATGAAGAATCGATAGATGATTATTTTTCACAATATGCGCAAACATCTTCAAATAGTAGTAATGGAGTTTGGAACGATGGTGGCACTACTAATAATCCCAGCTTGAAGGATGTAGTAGATGAATATTTTATCGAAAAAGAATCGGGGCAAGAACTAACGGAATGGTCAGAGTCATCTGAAAAACAAGACCAGGCAAGTAATCTGGCTCTATGGGACAAGATGACCGCAGCAAAAGAGAATGATGAAAAAGCTAGGTTGTTTGACAACCTAGAGTATTCAAAGGGGCAGCTCATTGAAGAACTTACTGAACACTCTATAATCCAAGATGAGTTAGACGGAAGAATTATAAAAGTCCCTAAGACATCTTGGTGGGAAAAATTACCTTTTGTTTCGATCTCAAAAAGCAGACTAGGAAAACGCAGAAACCAAAAGAATATAAATGACGAATTATTATTAGGGCAATCAGCAATAAGAGTAGATGCAAATCTTGAGGGTGTTCCTATCTATATAGATGGTAGATATGTGGGACACACCCCCTTAAAAACACCCATCCGAGTGGAGCCAGGTTGGCACCAGGTTAGTGGCTTCTCTCCACAATATTTAATGTATTTAAATACAGGAACTATTGACTACGTATCTAATGATCCAATGTTACACAATCAAATATTTGGTACTGAGACGTTGTATGTTGAGGGCGGAAAAATTGCTAGATCTGAAATGAGATTTGATTATGTTGGGCCCTCGCTTCCAGTTAAAAAGAAAAATGGAGGCTGGTTAGTTGGGTTTCCGGTTGTCATGACATTCTTTTATTTACTTTCGTGGGGAGTTGCATAAGCAAAACCCTTTATTCCTCTTTTAGAAGTATATCAATATATTCAGTTTCATATCATAAGTAGATTCTTATTTGTAATCTTGTACATATAATTATGTCTAGTTATGAAAATAAATAAAATAATCAAGTCACATATTTTATCGCAAGTAGTTGATAAAGGCCGTAGGAAAATTGGTATAGAAGTTGAATGCTTTGTCTATACAAAAAACTATAAAAGATTATCTGTTAATCCATCCAAAGGGTATTCTGCGATTGATTTATTGCATGATTTGAACAATATATCAAAGAAAGAAAATGGTAGTTATTCATTAGAGCCGGGTGGCCAAATAGAATGGTCTAGTCCGCCTTTTGAAGATATCAGAGACCTAGAAAAATCAATTCATTCTTATAAAAAAGCCATTGATAGTGTTCTAGAAAAAAAAGGTCTGAGTTCCTTATATATAGGCGTAGAGCCCTTTTTCGATCCTGATAGTATAGATCTCATAAAACAGAAAAAATATCAATTAATGAATTTAAATATGGAAAAAAGAGGCACTCTAGGTAAATGGATGATGAGAAATACGTCTAGCATTCAGTTGAACTATGATATAATAGATGAAAATGATTTAGAGGCGGTTATGTTTGTTGCTGACTGTATTCATCCAATTTCAGCATATCTCTTTTCAAATAGCCCATTTCAATTAGGAAAACCAGTTGGAGAAAATAATCTTCGAAATCATATATGGGAGGATACGGATACAACCAGATGCAGGACTTTGTTTGATCATAGAATAAATCAGCCTGAGCACCTTTTAGATTTGTACATAGAGTTTATGATGGAAGTACCTGGGATATTTCAATTAGATGGCAATTTAGTAATTCAAGATACTGATTTAACACTTGGAAAAGATCTAAAGAAAAAACTAATAAATGGCAAGATAAGAAGTGAAGATATAGAGGCTGCGCTACATCAAATTTTTACAAATGTTCGCCTTAAGTCTTTGATTGAGATTAGAGACATAGACTGTCTACCTTTTAATCACATCCTTGCTCCAGTAGCATTCTTTACAGGATTGATATCAGATAATTCTATTCGGGATCAATTAATCAATGAATTTTTATCCTGGAGTCCTCAAGATAGGAAACATTGGAATAAAATAGCGTTAAAATTAGATGCAGATCAAATTGGACCAAAAAAAAGAAAATTTATGCAGTGGATTAAATGGGCTGGTGAAATAGCAATAGAGGGTTTACAAAAAAGGAATCTTGATGAAACGAAATATTTTCTGGAATATTATCAAAATGTAATTGATAATGGTTCTTTAAGTATACAAAGGCAGAATGATTTCCTTTCATCGGGTAAAACATTAGAAAAATATATTTTTGAAAAGATTGTTGATACTTCGTGAACCGAATTGGAATTAAGGTTAATTTTCGATGTATCATTAGTGCATTATGTGCTTTTTAATTAATTATTTGTTATGAGACGATATTTTAATTCAAAAATTTTTCGAAAAGCTTTAGCTGCTTTGTCTGGAGGATTTTTAATCTTGTTTTTATTTGGTCACCTAGCGGGGAACCTTCAATTATTTATTCCTGGTGACTTAGGGCAGAAGCAGTTTAATGAGTATGCGTTATTCATGACCACAAACCCTGCAGTGATTTTACTATCATACATCACATATTTTTCTATTTTACTACATTCAATTGTGACCGTTGTTCTTACAATTAAATCTAAATCAGCTAGGCCAGTTAAATATATTGTTAATAGTGGATCTACTAATAGCACATGGGCATCAAGAAATATGGCTTTGTTAGGCACACTGTTATTAATATTTATTATTATACACCTAAGAAGTTTTTGGTTCGAAATGCATTTTGGGGATATCGGGGTTGATCAATGGGGGAACAAAGATCTTTATACTGTAACAATTACGGCATTTAATAATATTTTTTACACAGGGTTTTATATTTTATCTATGATATTATTAGGATTTCATCTTTATCATGGGGTTGAGTCAGCCTTTCATACTCTGGGCTTAAGTACAACAAAATACAAACACTCAATTGATTTTTTAGGCAAAGGTATTGCTATCATAATACCGCTAATTTTTGCAACCATACCTTTATTCATATATGTTAGACAGTAAAACTCCATCAGGTGAATTAGCCAATAAGTGGTCAGACTATAAATCAAAAGTTTCTTTAGTCAGTCCATCAAACAAACAAAATATTGATATTATTGTTATCGGGACTGGACTTGCTGGAGCCTCAGCCGCTGCTTCAATGGCAGAAATGGGCTATAACATAAAAGCTTTTTGTTTTCAGGATAGTCCTCGAAGGGCCCATTCTATAGCAGCGCAAGGTGGTATCAATGCTGCAAAAAACTATCAGAACGATGGAGACAGTGTTTATAGATTATTTTATGATACAATAAAAGGTGGCGACTATCGTTCTCGGGAGGCTAATGTGTACAGACTGGCCGAAGTTAGTTCAAATATTATTGATCAGTGTGTTGCGCAAGGAGTCCCTTTCGCCCGTGAGTATGGAGGCACGCTTGACAACCGGTCATTTGGCGGAGTGCAGGTATCTAGAACATTTTATGCGAGAGGGCAAACCGGGCAGCAACTTCTTCTTGGTGCATACAGTTCTCTAAGTAGGCAGATAAGTACAGGCGCTGTCAAAATGTATAACCGTCATGAGATGCTTGACATTGTAATGATAGATGGTAAAGCCAGGGGGATAATAGCTAGAAACTTATTAACGGGTGAATATGAACGTCATTTTGGTCATGCGGTCGTTTTGGCAACAGGTGGATATGGTAATGTTTTTTATCTATCCACAAACGCAATGGGTAGCAATGTCACAGCTGCATGGAAAGCATATAAAAAAGGAGCAATGTTTGGTAATCCATGTTATACGCAAATACACCCCACATGTATACCTGTGTCTGGAGACTATCAGTCTAAGCTTACGCTTATGTCTGAGTCTTTGCGGAATGATGGTCGTATATGGGTCCCCCTAAAAAAAGATGATAATAGGGCTCCGAAAGATATACCAGAGGGTGAAAGAGATTATTATTTAGAGCGGAGATACCCTTCTTTTGGGAACTTGGTTCCTAGAGATATTGCATCTAGAGCGGCCAAGGAACGATGCGATGAAGGTTACGGAGTTGGTTCCACAAAAATGGCTGTATACTTAGACTTCAAAGATGCTATTGATAGATTGGGAGAGGATGTCGTAAGGGGGAGATATGGGAATCTTTTTCAAATGTACAATAAAATTACAGGGGACAATCCTTATAAAACACCAATGCGGATTTATCCAGCAGTCCACTATACAATGGGCGGACTTTGGGTCGATTATAATCTTATGACTACTGTTCCCGGGTTATACGCAATAGGAGAGTGCAATTTTTCTGATCATGGCTCTAATCGTCTAGGCGCTTCCGCATTAATGCAAGGCCTGGCAGACGGTTATTTTGTCCTTCCTTATACTATAGGAGACTATCTTTCAGATGAAATAAGAACCAAGCCTATTTCTACTGAGCATGAATCATTTGTGAATGCTGAAAATGATGTTAAGGCAAAAAATGAACAGTTAATTGATATAAAAGGGAATAAATCTGTTGAGAGTTTTCACAGAGATCTTGGAAAAATTATGTGGGATAATTGTGGTATGTCTAGAAATAAGAAAGATTTAGAAACTGCTATTTCACAGATAAAGAAACTAAAAAAAGAATATTGGAAAAATGTTTTTGTTCCAGGAAAAGCTAATGAGTTAAACACTGAATTAGAAAAGGCTGGACGAGTAGCAGATTTTATTGAACTTGGAGAGTTAATGATTCGTGATGCGTTAGACAGAAATGAATCATGTGGTGGGCATTTTAGAGAAGAGTTTCAAACTTCTGAGGGTGAGGCCCTTAGAGATGATGAAAATTTCACTTTTGTTTCTGCGTGGGAGCATAATGGTGAAGATGACGAACCAAGGCGCCACAAAGAGGACCTGAATTACGAGGTGGTAAAACCCACTCAAAGAAGCTATAAATAAGCAAATGAGAGATTTATCTATAAAACTAAGAATTTGGCGGCAAAAAAATTCGGAAGACCCTGGGGGATTTGTTGACTATGATGTTAATGGTCTCAATGAACATATGTCATTTTTAGAAATGATAGATGTCCTTAATGAGCGTCTAATATCTAATGGCGAAGAGCCCATAGCTTTTGATCATGATTGTCGAGAAGGAATCTGCGGGAGTTGTTCTATGGTGATTAATGGAAAGCCCCACGGACCCTTAAAGGGGACTACTGCATGCCAGCTTCATATGTACCATTTTACCGATGGAGATAGTATCACGATAGAGCCCTGGCGAGCTAAGCCCTTTCCAGTCATAAAAGATTTAGTGGTTGACAGGACCCCCTTAGATAGGATTATACAGTCTGGGGGGTATGTCTCTGTAAATACGGGGAGTGCACCTGATGGCAACACAGTTCCAATATCGCAGGAAGATGCGTTATATGCATTTGACGCTGCGGCTTGTATAGGATGTGGTGCTTGTGTTGCTGCCTGCAAAAATGCTTCAGTCAGTTTATTTGTTGCTGCTAAGGTTTCTCAGCTAGCTTCTTTACCGCAGGGACAGCCAGAAAGAGACAAGCGAGTTGTTTCTATGGTTGACCAAATGGACGAAGAGGGATTTGGGCATTGTACAAATACAGGCGCTTGCGAAGCTGAATGCCCTAAAGAAATATCTTTAGAGTATATAAGAAAAATGAATTGGGAATATCATAGAGCTAACATAAAAAGTTAGCAAATATGATATCTATTTAAGTTTAAAATTCACAGGAATTGAAATCCAAACTCCGACAGCTCTTTCTCTTTGTCTAGCAGGTCGGAACCTTGTTTTTCTTATTGCTTCCATTGCGGCTTCATCTAGCCCAGTATTAGGGATTCCTTTAAGTATTATTGTTTCTTTAACCCTGCCCTTATCATCAATAAACGCCTGCACAACTACGACACCTTCAATCCCGGCTTCTTGAGCAATTTCTGGGTACATAGGTCTTATAGGGCTTATAGGTTTTGGAGGATCATCGTATGGTATAAACTTTACTTTGGGGCCACTAGGTGCAGGTGGTGCGTCCCAGGCTTCAAAATCATCAAAGTCAAGGTCATCTAGAGTAACATCGTCTGCTATATCTTCATCATCTGTTGGCACGGGGATAGAAGGCCTAGCTGGAGGAGGGGTGTTATCTATTTGCTGAGTCTGTGGAATGTCAATGTTTTCGATTACTATTTGATCAACAGAACCAAACTCAGATTCATTGACAAACCTAGGAAATACGAGAAAAATCAAGATTAAACCCAATACTCCAGAAAGCCCAGCTATTCTTACACTAATCGGATACGTATCTTTAAGCGGGTTTGTGTTGAGTCGCATTATCTAACAAGCGTTTTTGTAGAATAATTGAGTTTTAATGCATCTGCTTCTCGTAATTCTTCATGTATAGAGGATATAAGTCCCATTTTTGCCTCTTCATCTGCTTTTAAGGACACAATGACTTGCGGGTCAGATACTCGCTTATCATACATTATTTTGGCTACATCGTCTACTGCAAAGAGTCTATCATTTATTGAAACTAGTCCTTCTTTAGAAACCCAAATATGTGCTGTATGTCGCTTGCCTTTTAATTTTTCTATTTTTTCTGCTTTTGGAATATTTACTGGTAGACCTGAATATTCACGCAGAACTGTTGTCACCATAAAAAATATCAATAACATAAAAATGATATCTGGCATCGATGAGGTTGGTATCTCACTTGAGATTTTTGTTTTACGAGAAAATTTCATCAATTTGAATTAGCTATAGATATTTTTTTGGCATTAGCGATTTTTAATTGATCGATGACCATTACATAATCAGAATATGCAGTTTTAGGATGTGCTTTTACAGAAACTATTAGAAGAGGATTTTGGTCTAATCTTTTTTTAACGATACGTCCGATTTGTTCTATATCTGTGGGCTCTTCATCTAAAAGAACTCTACCCTGAGAATTAATAAGACAGTTTAAGATGTTCTTTTTTTTGATTTCAATCTCAACATCTCCTGCAGGAGGCAAGACTATTCCCAAGCCTTTATCGGTGTCTATCGTTGTTGTCACTAGAAAAAACACCAAAAGCAAAAAGGCAATATCTGCCATAGAGCCAGTTGGTATTTCCCCGCCCTTAAATCGCCGGTTTCTGATCATTTATATAATTATTTTTTAGAGCTATGCAGGTATTCAACAATCTTAATTGATTGTTCTTCCATATCGAGAATGAGTTTATCAATCATAGATACAAAAAAGTTTTGTGCGACCTGCATTATCATAGCAACAATAAGCCCAAAGGCTGTTGTTAATAGTGCCTGTGATATGCCCCCAGCAACAACAGCTGGAGAGATATCGTTAGCCATTTTTATATCCTCAAAAGCTTTGATCATACCAACAACTGTACCAGTGAAGCCAAGCATAGGAGCGATGGTAATTACTGAGTTGATCCAGATCATATTCTTTTCTAAGAAAGCCATTTCAAGGCCACCTGCATTTTGAACCGCTTTTTCGACATCTTCTTTTGTGTTTTCCATTTTTGATAGTCCTGCATAAAAAATAGATGCTACAGGTCCCGGAGTTTTTTCGCAAAACTCTATGGCCTGTTCTTTCCCAGAATCATCATATATGGTTTTAACATCATCAAAAAATTGATCTGTGTTTGAACTCGAATTAATTAAAGAATATGCTCTTTCTCCAATTATTGCTAGACCAAAAAGCAAAGCTATAAGTATGGGCCACATAAAGCCGCCACCTTGTACAAAAAAATCAACCATTTATTACCTCCATAATTATAAAATTAATTGATTAATAAAAATTTATATATGCTTCTAATTTATATATAGCCTGTAATTTAATTACGGTATCCCAAGAATGCATTAGCTTCATTAAAATATTTTAATGCCTCTGAAACTTGGTTGTCAAGGGAAAGTCTAATACTTGTTGATTCATCTTTACCCCAAATTGTTCCTGCTATCTCACTTTTTATTCTGTTATAGATAAAAGATTGGTCTTTTAGTAAGGAGTCCGGGTTAAATGATATAGAATCGCTGTCTAAATAATCAAGAAACTGAGAATATACAGATTGGTTAACCTGCCAGCTTTGTTTATAGTTTTTAAAATCTTTGAACCCCAAGTCATTCTGGGTTGCATAGGAAGATGAAAAATTAAATATAGGGCGTTCTGGGTTTCTTAATAGCTTCTGAGTTTCTTTTGTTAATATGCTTTTATAAGGGACATATATATCAGGTGTAATGCCGCCTCCGCCATAGACAGTTCTTCCTTGTCTTGTTTTAAACTTTGGTCTTAATTGTTTTAGGCTGTCTAATATTGATTCTCTGTCTTTCGCATAAAGCTCTTTATAATAAGTAAGATCATCCCCTTCTTCATAGGGTCTTTGGATTAATCTTCCGCTTGGAGTATAATACCTGGCCATTGTTATTCTTATAGCTGATCCGCCCTCTAATGGAAGCTGCCGCTGCACTAGTCCCTTTCCAAAGCTTGTTTCTCCTATAATAAGTCCCCTGTCAAGATCTTGAACCGCGCCTGAAACTATTTCACTGGCGCTTGCTGATCCTCTATTAATCAAAATAATGAGGGAAAAATCATTTCTTCCTTTGTCGGGTTCTGAGATAAATGCTTGATTGGCATCTGAAATTTTACCTTTGGTATATACCAAAGTGTCTCTTGTTGATATAAATAGATTTGACACTGCCGCGGCTTGTTCAAGATAGCCGCCGCTATTGCCCCTAAGATCAAAAACCAGTTTTTTAAAATTTTGACTGTCTAATTTGT
>Ga0208408_1000723_pt1 | contig 20406 bp, 18 predicted proteins | sample ETNtaG_4_FD_185776 | JGI IMG/M metagenome (GOLD analysis project Ga0208408, IMG submission 185776) | Marine microbial and viral communities from oxygen minimum zone, Eastern Pacific Ocean - ETNP201406SV67 (SPAdes) (version 2) | ecosystem: Environmental > Aquatic > Marine > Oceanic ... | reverse complement strand
GGTGCATCTGGAGAAGTCGAGTTAGACAAATCTGGTGACCCAACTGCATCTACTTATGATATTTGGACTACAGAGGGTGATACAAACCCAGTTCTTAAATCAGTAGATTTTGGTTCATAATTCTTATTAAGAATTGAAAAAAGGCCTGTTTTACAGGCCTTTTTTTTTATAGCTTTCCTAAATATAAATCTACAACTCTTGGATCATTTAAGAGTTCTGTTCCTTCTCCTTGATAAGCATTCCTACCTTGATCTAAAACATAGCCTCTATTACTAAATTTCAACGCTCTCTTTGCATTTTGTTCAACTAATAAAATAGATACTCCCTTATCGTTAATTTCTTTTATTGTTTTAAAAACTTCATTAATTGCTACTGGTGAAAGTCCGGCTGATGGCTCATCTAGCAAAAGTAAGTTAGGCGAGGTTACTAAAGCTCTTGCTAGTGCAAGTATCTGTCTTTGACCTCCAGATAAATTTCCAGCTTTTTCATTTTTCCTTTCTCTTAAAAGAGGAAAGTCTTCAAGCGCCTTAGCAACGTTACTCTTTCTATCTTTAGCTAAAGACCAAGCTCCAATTTCTATATTTTCTTCAATTGTTAAAGAAGGAAATACATTTTCAACCTGGGGAACGTAGCCTATACCCTCATTAATGATTTTATGAGTAGGAAGATTAGTTTTATCAATACCATTAATATAAAATCTTCCAGCAGATATGTTTATCAAGCCCATTATTGCTTTTAATAATGTAGACTTGCCTGCACCATTTGGACCAATTATTGAAATAATTTCCCCTTCTGAAACAACTAAGTCTACTCCTTGTAGAATATTCAAACCCTTTACATATCCTGCAGCTATACCGTTGCACTCTAATATCGGTTTATTCATCACCAGTTCCTAAATAAGCTTCAATTACTTTTTGATTTTCTCTTACTTCTTGTGGAGGCCCTTCAGCTATTAACGCTCCTTCAGCTAAAACTACAACTCTTTCAGAAATCTTCATTACTGCCTCAATATTGTGCTCAACCATCAAAATAGTTATACCTTGACTTGCTAAATTTTGTATTTTCTGAAGTAAGTCTTCAGCTAATTTTGGATTAACTCCAGCTAAAGGTTCATCTAATAATAGAACCTCTGGATTTTTTATTAAAGACCTACCAAGTTCTAGAAGTTTCTTCTGACCCCCAGATAACTCTCTTGCGTATGAATTTGACATCTGTTCTATATTTAAATCTTTCATGATTTTTATTGCTTTTTCCATCAGTAAACTCTCGTATTCTTTTTGCTTAGGTGTTCGAATAATCGACTGTAATAAAGAATCATTTGAAACTTCGGATCCAGCAAACATTAAATTTTCTAAAACAGTCATTCTATCAAATACCTTTGTTAATTGAAAAGTCCTAACCATTCCAAGTCTTGCAACCTTATAAGGCTGAATATTTGTAATGTTCTTATCTTTATAAAATACTTGCCCTTCATCTTCATCTTGAAATCCAGAAATTAAATCAAAGAGTGTTGTTTTCCCTGCTCCATTTGGTCCAATTATTGATGTCAATTCATTACTTTTGAAAGCTAGATCGTCAATATTAACTGCTTTAACTCCTCCAAAGCTTTTTCTTAAATTATGAACCCTTATTAAACTATTTGACATTTAATAACAACTCTTCTTTCTTTCCTAATAATCCACTTGGCCTGAATATCATAAGAAGCATTATTAACAAACCAACCAAAACAAACCTAACCCCAGCTAGCTGTTGACCATTTGCATTTTCAAAAATTAGTGAAGCTAATTTATCAGTTTCAGAAATTATTACCCAAAAAATAATAGAACCAAAAATTGGTCCGGTTAAACTTCCAACTCCTCCAAGTATCATTATCGCCCATACATAAAAAGTAAGTAATGGTACAAATGTTGTCGTCTGAAGAGAACCGTAATTAAATGCCAAAAATACTCCTGCCAAGCCAGCAATCCCTGCTCCCAGCATGAAGCTTTGTAGCTTTAGCCATACTGCATTTTTTCCTAAAGCACGAACAGCATCTTCATCTTCTCTCACTGCTCTTAAAGCCCTCCCCCAGGGAGAATTAGTTAGTCTTCTCAATAATAACAACACTAAAAGGATTGAAGTCCAAGATAGTAAACCAACCCAAACCTGTGATGGGTTTAATTCATAATTTGAGACAAAACTTTCCAAAAATGCTGGTCTATATTTTTGAAGTGCTTCTGAGAAATTTATTATACCATACACCCCTCCAGTTATAGATTCCAGATCTCTTACCAAAAGCCTAAAAATTTCAGCCGCAGCAATTGTAACTATTGCTAAATAATCTCCTCTTAGTCTTATAGCTGGCAAGCCAAGCAACAAACCAAACAATGCTGCAGCAATAACTCCAATTAATAATGCAAGAAGGAATGGTAATCCAGATTCAGTTATTTCACCTTCTCTACCTGCAGCATGAGGTATGAGTAATAATGTAACATAAGCCCCAACCCCCATAAAGGAAGCATGCCCAAAATTTAATAATCCAGTTAAACCAAAGTGAACATTTAATCCGATTGCGGCAAGTCCATATATTCCTGCAAAAGTAAGAAGATTAATTAGTATTCTTAATGGTCCTTCTTCATTGAATACAAAAACAAGATATATAGAAAAAATAGTTAGCAATAAAGTAACTGCCCATCTAAGAGGTAATTTCATGATATTCTTTCTTTTTGTCCAAAAATACCTTGAGGTCTAAAAAGTAAAATCATTATCATTATGGCAAGAGCAACTGCATTTTTGGCCTCGGTGTGACCTTCCATAAATGGTAAAGCTACTGAAACTTGTACAAATATTCCAATAAGCAACCCCCCAACCATTGCCCCAAAAGAAGTACCTATTCCACCTAATACTGTTCCAGCAAATATAAGTAGTAAAATAAGAAAACCCATGTTATACCTAACATCATTAATTATTGCTTGAAAGATTCCTGCTAGCCCAGCAAGCATGCTTGATGAAATCCAAGTAAATAAAATTATATTATCAGAATTAATTCCTGAGACACTAGCTAGCTCTCCTGAATCCCTTACTGCTCTCATGGCTTTACCCATACGAGTAAATGTTAAAAACAAACCAATTATTATCATGACTATCAAGCCAGCAATCAATACCTTAAAGTTCCTAGGTGTCATTTCAAAAAATAAATATGTTTGCCTTCTTTCAAGGTCAAGAGGAAGGTTCTGTACTCTGCCGGTAGCAAATAAAAGATAGATATGACGAATAAATATTGACAATCCAATTGTCACAACTAAGACTGCAATGTTTCCAACCTCTGCTTTTCTAAGAGGTCTAAAAAGAAATAATTCTAATAATGCACCAAATGCCCCACAAAGAAGAACAGCAATTATTGCTGAGGTAACAAAACTCATACCTAGTGGTGAAAAGCGGTCTAAGAAGAGAACTCTTGAGTCAATTGGCCCTGATAAAAATAATGTAACAATTGCTCCTAAAGCAATAATCTCTCCGTGGGCAAAGTTTACTATCCTTGTTACTCCATAAAGTAATGACAGCGCAACAGAAGCTACTGAAATTATTATCCCTAAAAGTAATCCGTTACCTAATTGATCAATCATTTTTTAATTTCATTCATCTTTAAATATTACTTCGGAACCATCTATTATTTCAATCTCTAATATATATGTTTCATCAATTTGGTTGAGGTATCCTACAGTTGCATTAAACCAAGAAGAAGGAACGGTCGCTGCACCCTTTACAACAATAGGCAACTTTTTTGATATTATAATTTCATATTGCCCATTTAATACCAGCTCTTTCATTTTTAGATTAGGTCCTAAATATATCTTCCCCGTGCCGGATAAAGATGAAGAGGTCAAATTAAGATTGTCTAAATAGATATTTGAATCAATAGAAAAAATATTAAGTTTCCATAAGTTTTCTGAACCTAATTCTATTTTCCAACCTTTAACTTTAAGTAGCGAACTAGTCTCAATTTCTCTAAAAACTATTGCCCTTGGCTCACCTATAATTGTTTCTATTGTTTCTGGAAATCCTAACTTTCCAGGCATATTTATAATTTCAACTTTGTAACCATTTCCTATAAAATAATTTAGTTCAATTGCACTATTTTCATCAATAACGATTTGGTGCTCTATTGTTGAATCTAAATTTAAATTACTAAAACTTGAATCAAAGGAATATGTGGTCAAAAAATTTGCATTATAAAAATGTGCGATTTGAAAAAATATTAATATGGATATTAGGAATGTATAACAATAAAATTCTACTTTTTCATTTATATTTGTTCTTTTTGGCAAAAATAAAATACCTAGGGGAACTATTGTTAAAGGCCAATAATCTAAGTAATCATAGATAATTGAAGGCCTTAAGTATCCAAAAAAAATTAAGGATATTTGGAAAATTATTATTAATCCAAGTATGAATTTTATAGTATTTTTATAATTTTTCACTTAGAGCCGGAGAGGGGAGTCGAACCCCTGACCTGCCGATTACAAGTCGGCTGCTCTGGCCACTGAGCTACTCCGGCGAATAGTAAAATAATAGCAAACAAAAAATTTCAGTTAATTTATTTTTTAATAAATATTTCATGCATTGCTATAGCTGCAGCAACAGATACATTTAATGATTCAGTATTGTTTGACATTTGTATCTGTGAAATTAGATCTAGCTTGTTTCTTACTTCTTTACTAATACCTTTTTCTTCTGAACCCAAAAATATCGCAACATTTTGTTCGTTAAAATTAATATCCTTTATTATTGTTTCTCCACTCATGTCTAAACCTATGGTCCATATATCAAGATCGTTTAATTTCTTTATAAGTGAAAATATAGAATTATAATTTAATATATTAACTTTCTCTAATCCTCCTGCTGAAATTGAAAATATTTTTTCTGATAACTTTACTGACCTTTTTGATGGTATTGCTAAAACATTGAAACCAAATGCTGCAGCACTTCTTACTATTGCTCCTAAATTATTTGTATCCTGTATATGGTCACAAACTATAAAATTCGAACTTTTAAATTTCTTTATATCTGACTCTCTGTAGGTTTGTAATGGGCTACAAATAGCTACAACTTTGTGTCTATCGTTATATTCCCACTCACGTTTATTCATTACTTCTATTATTTTTATTTTTTTCTTTTGTGCAGTATCAATCAAGGAATCAAATCTATTTGATTTGTTTTTTGTTCGTAAAATAACTATTTCATTTACCCTATTTGATTCTAAAGCAGCTTCTACAGAGTTAATGCCTTCAACTAATTTTCCAAGACCATCCACTATCTGTTCCATCTTCTAAGCTTATTCCAATCTCTAAAATTCTATCTCTCATTTTATCTGCAGAATCGAAATCTTTTTTCTTTCTTAAGCTTTCTCTGGTATTTATAAATTCTTCTACTGCTTGATCAATGTCTTCAAATTGAATATCAAATTTACTAAAAAAGTTTATAAGATCCTCTTGTGTTTTTTCGTTTATGTCTTTTTTTATTAAATCAAAGCCCAGTACATTAAATACAAACTTGATTGTTGATTTAAAATCCTGTAAATTTACTTCATCTAAAACATTCGCTTCATTAATTAACTTAAATAAATCACCTAACATTTTTGCTGTATTTAAATCTTCATTCATACATTCTTCAAAAATACTTAAAACTTTTTCATTCTTTGGTTCAGGATTTACTCCTTTTGTAAATTCAATTAAATTGTTTAATGTTGATTCAGATTCTTTTAATAAATCTAAACTAAATTCCTGAGGGCTTCTATATTGAGATTTTAAAAAGAAAAATCTTACAACTTGGCCATCAAATTCATTTATGTAATCATTTAATAATTTAATATTTCCTTCAGATTTAGACATTTTTTTTCCTGATAAATTTAACATCCCATTATGCAACCAGTAATTTACAAATTTCTCATTAGGGTAAGCCCCTTTTGATTGTGCAATTTCATTCTCATGATGGGGAAAAATTAAGTCATTACCACCACAATGAATATCGATTGTTTTACCAAGAATTGCTTCAATCATTGAAGAGCATTCAATATGCCAGCCAGGGCGTCCATTCCCCCAAGGAGACTCCCAATATGGTTCATCTTCTTGTGAAAACTTCCAAAGAGCAAAATCTTCTGGGTTTTTTTTATCCTCTTCAATTTCAACTCTTGTTCCTGATACAACATCATCTTTTGTTCTACCAGATAACAACAAATAATCATCAAATTTTGATATCTCATAATAAACTCCTGATTTAGTTACATATGCAAATTTATTTTCTATCAATTTTTTTATATATTTTATAATATGATCTATAAATTCAGTTGCCTTAGGTTCTTTATCAGGATTAATACAATTAAGCTCCTCGTAAGCGTTGTGAAATTCTTTAGAAACTCTTGTTGCAAGTTCGGCATAAGAAATATTCTCTTCAAAAGATTTTTCGATTATCTTATCATCTATATCTGTAATGTTTCTTACAAAAGTAACTTTGTATTCTAAATATTTTAAATATCTAACAAGAAAATCAAAAACAACTGCTGATCTACCATGACCTAGGTGTGGTGAAGACTGTACAGTTGGTCCACATAGATAAATTTTTACTTGTTTTTTATTTAATTCAACTTCTTCTAGTGAATTACTGTATGAATTATATAACTTAAGCATTTTCTAATAGTATTGTAACAAGACATGCTGATGCTTTTTTATCGCCGATAAGTCCAAAAGAATCAGTTGTTTTTCCTTTAATATTTACTTTTCCAACATCAATATTTAAAAGTTTCGAAATATTTTCCTCCAGCTCTTCTCTTCTTTCGCTTACGAAAAAACGTTGTGAAATAATTATTATGTCAATATTGCATACTCTTAATTTATCATATTCAATAATTTCTAATATTTTTTCTAGCATTTGAGTACTTCTTAGCCCTTTCTTTGTAGGCTCCTTGGAAGGAAAATAATATCCAAGATCTTTTTTGCTTACTGAACCTAAAAGAGCATCACATAAAGCATGTAGAACAATGTCTCCGTCTGAGTAGGCTTCGAAACCGTCTTCTTGAAACTCTAACCCAGCTAAATATAGTGGATTTGAAGATGAGTGTTTGTGTAAATCCCAACCATTACCAATTAACATACATAAACCTTTTTAATGAAGCTATTTATTAAATTATAAACCGTCGTCGGGATCTTCTTCTGGCAGATATTGAGATATTTTGTCTACAGCACTTTCTTCATCTATTTCTAATGCACAAGCAATCTCACTAGCTAATGTCATCCTTGCTTTAGCTAGCATTCTTTTCAAAGCTGGTGAAATACCTTTATTTATTTGAGCATGAGTTAAATCTCTAACTACTTCAGCAACCTGAATTATGTCTCCTGAAGTCATTTTCTCTGTTAGTACTTTATACCATCTACTCCAATTTGTACCTGCTTCTTCAGGTTTCTCCTTGAATATTGGAAATACTTTTCTAGAAACTGCACTCTTTGAAATAACAGGCCTAATTACCTCATCAACATTTTCAACTGGGACCATTACAGTTAAACCGTCTAGCAATACTTCTATTTCGAAATATTGAATTCTTTTTGATTTTGGTTCGCCCTCTACAAAAATTTCTACATTTTTGTTTACTTTTCTAATAACCTTTGCGGCACCATGGTGAGGGTGAACTACAAATTGATTTGGTTTATATTTATCAACTACTTTTTTTGATTTTGTTGCCATAGATGTCAACAATAGTACAGCTAAAAATCTATCTAATGCCCATTAATGTAAGAAAAACCTACATTTTTAAGAAGTGTATCGAAATACTCTCTCAACTGTTGTGCTCTATTTCTTCCAATTCCTTCTACTTCAAATAATTTATCAGTAGACGCATTTAACAAGTTTGGAAGGATTTTAAATTTTTGAATTAATAAGTCATGTAAGTTATCAGGAAGGCCTGGTAATCTAGCTAAAACTCTATACCCTTTAGAAACTGATACCTCATCTAATGATTCCATGAACAAAACTGAACCTAGATGTTCAATTGTGTTCAACTCTTCATAAGTTAAATTTGCTATTTCATCAACAGCTTTATTTATGTTTCTAAATCTTTTAGCTGGTAAATGATCTTTTAAAACTAAATCAAGAGTATTTCTAACTCCTGACTCAAGAGAGTCAATTTGAATCATAACTAATCCTGAGTCTTCTCCTAAGTCGGATGCTTCTTTTCTTACTTGTTGAGATAGCCTTCCAAGCAATTCACCCCTTTGAATAACCTCAAGCACTTGTTGATTTGTTAATGTATTTTCAATCTCTAATTCTCCTAGTTCTAGCACTGCATCGTCAAATCTTCTTCTAGTCCTGTCAACTGACTGTAGCGACTCGTTGACTCTCCCAAATATGATGGAAGACTTTTCAAGCTCATTTACATTATTTCCATTAAAAACTTTTATTGTTGAAGATTCCTCTGAAACTGCAACAACACTAAGTTCCGTTTCTACCGATACCCTTTCTGCTGTTCTATGTCTCGTTCCTGTTTGTGAGGTTGCTATATCATCTGATGGGTTTAAATGAACATTAGCTTTTAATATATTGTTTACGTTTTTATCAACAATAATTGCTCCATCCATCTTTGCTAATTCAGAAACCATTTCAGGAGTGTAGGAACAGTTGTTTAAAGACACTCCTCCAGAAGAAATTTTTTCTAATTTTGCTGAGGTTCCTATAACAATTAGGGCTCCTGTTTTCTTATCAGCTATAAGGTCTACTCCATTTCTTAACGGTTGACCTGGAATTAATTGATCCTCAGCCATAAAATTCCCTTCTATTCTTTTATTATTTGAGTATTTTCTTTATTCGAATGTTACTGTATTATTTTATTATTAATCAAGTTACCAAAGGGTGTTATGGAAAATATTACTTGTAAAGCGTGTCAAGCAGTGGTTAGCAAAAAATTGGAGTTTTGTTCAAGCTGTGGTGAGTGGCTTGGTTTAAAAATAGAGGATATTCAAAATAAGCCTAACTTAGAGGAAGACAGATTCAATAAGAGAACAAGAGTACCTCAAATTAAATGTTCAAGTTGTGGCAATAATAATCTTCCATCTGTTAGAAATTGTAGAGATTGTGGCAATCCTTTAGTTAGACCTCTATCCAGCTATGGTGCCTCTGAACTGCCGAACAGAAAAGAAGTACCTGGTATAAGAGCTGTCTTTTTTCTTGCACTAATTATTCCCTTAATTGCCGGTGCAAGTTATTTTTATAACACAAGAGTAGCGGAAGAAGTAATTGAAGAAATAGAAATAGTTGAACAAACAACTATCCCAACAACATCTACGACTGTTCAGAGTATGCTCAAATTACAAAAACCTATATCATGTGCAGCTTCAACTACATATGAATCAGGTAACTCTGGGGATTTTTCGTGTGAAAATCTTTTTGATAATGACTACACAATGTGGCAAGATAATTCACTTCAATGTAAAGATGGTTGGTTGGAATTTACTTTTTCAGATGAAATATTTATAGAGTTTATTGTCGTACAAAATGCTGAAAAAAGTACATCTTTTAAAAGAAACTATAAAATAAGAGATTTATTAATCACTGGTAATGACCCTGAATTAGAGATACAGAAAGAACTTGAAAACGACAACTTTGAACAATGGGTAGATATTAATAGTACAACTTCTTATTTAAGAATAGATTTTCTAAGTGCATACCCGGGAGAAGATCTAAATGGGCAGAATGCTTTTGACGAATGTGCTATTCAAGAAATAAAATTTTTTGGTAAAGGTTAATAAATTTATAGTCAGTTATAAATTCAGCCATGGCTCTACTCCACTAATGTTTACCTGATTCTTAAAATCAAAAACTGAATATTTGCTATTAATAACTTCTTTCTTGTACTGATTAAAATAATCATCAAATATTGGAACTAGGTTCTTATATTCTTTATTTTTAATAAAATTCAAACTCTCTGTACTATCAAGATCTAAATTGGATAAATAGGTTCTGTTAGTTGATAAGTCAACAATATACTTAAAATTGTCTTTCTTTATAGCAATTAAATTACCGTATTCTATAATCTGAACTTCTTTAAATTGTTTATATTCAGCTTTTGAAAGTAATAACTTTTTGAATGATTTCCCTGTAGTCTGTATTCTTTTATAATAATCTGGATCAATAATATCTATTATTGTTGCATACGTATCAAGATGATCGACAAAATTGTCTCTTTTTTGAGAAACTATATTTGCACCCGAATAAATAATTAATGGAATTCTTATTGATTCCTCAAACAAATTTGAAGGAATAGTACCATTTGATTTTCCCCAAACCCCATGGTGGCCACAACAGAGCCCGTGATCTGAAGTATAAATAATAATTGTTTCATCAATTAAATTAGTTACTTCAAGAGTGTCCATTATTCGCCCAACACATTCATCTATATGTGAGATTGAAGCATAATATTCTTCAAGTGAGGCCTCGTTTTCTTTCTGAGGCCGGTAAGTTTCAGATTCAAGGACTTGTTGCATGTTTTGAATATTTATATCATCTTTATATTCAATATCTTTATTTTTATAAAAATCTACAAGTCTTTTAGGGTGTCCTTCCCATGGGCTATGGGTTCCATTGAATCCAATAAATGAAAAAAAAGGTTTATTATTTTTTCTTTCTTTTATCCACTCATTAAATTTTTCAGTTATTATCTGGTCTCTAAATCCATAAATTTCTTTGCTAGTGTTATTCTCTTTAAAGCTATGACTCATTTTATGGGAAAAAGGATATACACCTTTTTCAACAAACCAGTGATTAAAATAGCTTCTCTTTTTATCATCTTGACCTAAATGCCATTTACCAAAAATAGAAGTATCATAATTGAATTTAGTTTTCAATAAAGAAGGCAGGGTATTAAAATCTTTTAACCAATCTTTATCTCTACCAGGCTCTCCAATAAAATCATGGACACCATGGTCTGAAGCCCTTAGTCCGGTAAAAAAACTTGCCCTAGATGGAGAACAGACTGGAGTTGGTGTGAATGAATTATTAAATTGAACACCATTATCAGATAAATAGTCTATATTTGGTGCCCATATATCTTTATTTCCATATGAAGGAAGCGCCCACTGTCCGTGATCATCATTAAAAAAAACTATTATATTTTTCATTTACTAGTGTTTTTTAATATCTCAATTATTTTTTCTTTATATTGAGAGTCGTAAGATTCAGAAATGTTATTTATATTTGAACCTTCATTTATAAAGTCCCTAAAGTCTTTTCCTTTTTCAATACCTTCATCTGTATGCATATCTATGGCATAATCAGGAATAAAAGGTAGCTTTTCTTCATTTGTAAAAAATCTATTGATAAGATTTATTATTTCGTCAGATGTTCTATCTTTTTTACTTAAACATAAATACCTTACTGCATGAACTGCAAACAGTTCTCTTTCTAAGTGGGCTGAATCCATCTCATTAACTGAATTCTTAAGGCTTTGAATAATTAGAGGAGCATATTTATCACCGAAACCTATATCCTCTACTGAAATAACCATTAGCCTGTGCCATAAATATCTTTCAAGTTCGGGACTAGTCTTAACCATTTCTAAAGCAAGCAATATAGCATTTTCCTCTTCGCCTCTGCGAATTTCTTTCTGTAGAGCTGAGATAACATGATCGGCTTTAAAATCATTTAGAGTTTTTACTTTTGCCCAAGGATCCATAATTTAATATTAAGATTAAATTTATAATGTCTCAATTAAGAAATAAGAAAATAGAAGAAAAAATCTACTCAGGAATATATGGAAAGAATATTGGAGTACATATAGGAAAATATGCAGAAAACATAAGCAATAATGAATTTAAAGATAAATATAAGTCTTCTTCTAATTATATAAAAAAAATAGCTAATAGTCCTGATAGTTTTCTGGGTGTTGACGATGATATATCTGGGACATTTTTTCACTTAAATTACCTTAAATTAGTGAATATTCAATCAAGTGATAATATTGCAAAAAATATAATAAATCAAATAGTTGAAAACAAAACAACATTTTGGTGGGGAGGAAAAAATAATTCTACAGAACATACTTCAATAATTAATTTAAAAAATAATATTAATCCACCAATTAGTGGAAGTAAAAAAATCAACGGTGAAATTATTTGTAACCAAATTGGAGGAAGAATTTTTAATGATATTTGGGGATTAATTGCGCTTGGCAAACCCAAGCTAGCTAGAAAATTAAGTTTTAATTATTCAAGAATTACACATGATGATTTAGCTTTACAGTCAGGAATATTTTGGAGCATAATAATAAGTTTTGGTCTAGATTATAAAAACTTGATAGATGGTATAAAAGCAAGTCTTGAATTTGTTAACTTCGACTTTTATTTAAGAGAAGAAATTATGAAGATTATTAAACTTAAAGAGAGCAATGTAGATATAAAAGAAGCAGTTCACATTCTTGAACCAGAACTCTCTTTAAACCCAGGGGGGCATTGTCATATATATCCAAATGATCTAAGGTTATTTATTGCTCTAATTTATGGAAATTCAAAATTAATAGACTCTCTAAAAATATTGATAGAGTTAGGAGAAGACACAGATTCAAACTCAGGAAATCTTGGTTGTATAATAGGTGTATATAACCCTTCAGAAATATTTAAACATAAAAAATTAATACTTAATACAAATGACCGGGTAATAATAAGTAATGTTGACATATCCAATACAATTACATCAATAACAGACCTAACAAAAAATATTATCAACTTAAGAAACAACAAATATACTCGAGATTCAAAGAAGAAATTAAAGTTCAATTATAAATTTTCTACTCATGGGATAAAAGTGAAAGTTGGAACTTTTATTCCTAAAAGTGAAAGTGGATATTTTATAAAACCAAAAAGCAAATTTATTAATTTAACAATGGATAATCATTTTATTAAAAATGAAATTAATGAAAATTCCTACAAAGCCTACAGCCTTCCAAAAGTAAGTCTTGGACAAAAATTAAATATAGAAATTGAAAATAACAACATTTCTAAATTTTTTATTGAAATTCAAACAAGCAAAGGAAAATTAGTATTGCCCTATAAAAGTTCTCGTAATAAAAAAAGCAGTGTTTTATACACCTTTAGTCTCCCTGAAGGTAAAGATACATATATAGAATCCTTTACTTTTATCTTAAATACCAAAACCTCCAAAGAAATTTGTATAAATAAGATAGAAATATTAGGAAACCCCAAAGTAAAATATACAAAAAGTTTTAATACTGACATTGTAAGAAAATTTCTAAGTATTAACACTGTAGATAATGTGAACTTCTTTTCGCAAAATTTTATTGAAATATCTAAAAATGAGAATTTTGGCTTTATAAATTTCATAGAATTTGAAAAAAGGATTATGGAACTAGAAATACATCTAAACTCAGAGTCTTGTGAATACTATAGCTTAATATTCAATTTTCGTAATCAAAATTGCTTTAACGAAATCAGATTTAAGAATAACAAGTTTAGCTTTTACAAAAATAAAAAAAAATACCTGAAAAAGGATTTAGATAACTGCATCATCTTTGACAAGCAAAAAGAAAAAATTTTTATTAAGCCCAGCAAGAAGTACTTAGATTTTTTTACTGGTGTTTTTGGTTTTGGAGTAAAGAATGGAACAGTTTCAATAAAAAAATTTGTGTCTAATTAACTTTTTTCTTTAAAAATAAAAGTATTAAAAAACTAATCAATATAATAGAACCTACTTCTCTCGGAAGACCAAGAGTGTATTGTAAGCCTAGTTGGAATCCGTTTCTTAATCCGCCTACAATAATTGAAACAAAAAAAACAAGTATTGGGTTTAAAAATGAAATAAACCCTACCAACATTCCATCAAAATTAATAGGTAAATTAACGATTCTATAGTGAACACCCATCACTTCTATAGCACCTGCTAAGCCTGCTAATCCTCCTGAAATAAACATTCCTCGTAGAGCTGCCCTTTCACTTTTAATTCCACCAAAAAAAGCAAAACGCGGCGCCTCACCAGACATTCGTTGTTCGTAACCTTTACCAGATTTCCATAAATAAATATAAACTAATATAACTGCAAGAACTGCAATAACAAAGCCTGTTCCAAACTTTGAACCTGGAGCAAAAACCTTAAGCATAGCTGTTTCATCGATTTTTGGAGAATATGCAGTAGCCCCTCTGTCTCCTCTCATTGGAAAATTGACCAAATACAAAAGTAGTAGAATTGCAATTTCAGAAAGAATAATTGTTGAGATTATCTCATTAATTCCTAATCTAATTTTTAACCATCCAGCAAACCAACCATAAAGTCCTCCAACAATAATGGCTCCTATAGCAATAACAATTGAGTGGATATTGTCTGGTAATGGTACCCAGTGCCCTATATATGCAGCGACAATAGCGCCTAGCATCATTTGCCCTTCCTGACCTATGCTGAAAATTCCAGATCTAAAAGCAACTACAGCACTTAAACCTGTAAGTAGTAGAGGGGTAGCTAATGCAAAAGTAGTAAAAATATTACATCTATCAAATGAAGAACAAGTAAAAGCATCTCTAAATATAGAAGAGATAGCTTCTACAGGTGATTTATCAGCTGCTAATAGCAAAATTGATGCAAGAATTAAGCCACACATTATGGCCATAATAGGAATTGTAATTTGTCTAATGTACCTATTTACTTTTTTGGATCTCAATCTATACACCCATCTCCTTATACTGAATTAATTTATCCTCATCTATAGGCTGACCAGCCATTAATAACCCTATCTCTTCGAGAGTTACCTCTTCGGGTTTCACTATTCCTGATATCAAACCATCAAACATAACTACTACAACATCTGAGAGGTTAAATATTTCTTCTAATTCAACAGAAATAAGTATTACTGCAGAGCCATTATCCCTATTATTAATCAAAGTTTCGTGAACAAATTCAATCGAACCAACATCAAGGCCTCGAGTTGGTTGATTTGCTATTACAAGCTTTGGAATACCACTTAGTTCTCTTCCTAAGACGACCTTTTGCATGTTGCCACCTGATAACATTGAAACTCCTTCTCCGGGAACTGCCGAAGCAACTGAAAACCTCTCAATGATATCTTTAGAAAACCTTTGCATCTCTTTCTTTAACAAAAGACCAAATTTAGAAAACTGATCAGTTTTATAACCTGTTAAAACTATATTGTCTTCTAAGTTTGCCTCCATATTTAATCCTGTTCCTATTCTGTCTTCTGGTATATGGGCCATCCCTAAATCTCTTCTTTTTCCAACATTTAATTTGTTGATATTATCCCCATAAAATTTCAATGTACCGTATTCAACATTTTTCATACCAACTATAGCTTCTACTAACTCAGTTTGGCCATTACCGCTTACACCTGCAATACCAACTATCTGATTCCTTCGAACCTCAAAAGAAACCCCTTTAACAGCTTCTACTCCAACCTCGTTTAATACCATTAAGTCTTCAACACTAAGAACTACTTCGCCAAGTTTATTAGGATTTCCAATTCTTACAAAATTTATGTCTCTACCAACCATCATGCTGGCTAACTCATTAACATTAGTATCTTTTACCTTTTTTGTTCCAACAACATCTCCCTGCCTCATAACTGTTACTGTGTCAGCAACCTCCATAACTTCACCTAATTTATGAGTAATAAATAATATAGTTTTTCCTTTTTTTGCGAGGCTCTTTATTACTTTTAAGAGTTCTCTTACTTCTTGTGGGGTTAAAACTGCAGTAGGCTCATCAAAAATTAATATTTCTGCATTTCTATGTAAAACTTTTAATATTTCAACTCGTTGCTGCATCCCAACAGACAAGTTTTTAATTAAACTATCGGGATCAATTTCTAAACCCATTTTATTTGATAGTTCTTGTACAGATTTACTCTCTTCCTTCTTGTTGAGAAAAAATTTATTCTTCCTTGGCTCCATCCCTAATGTAATATTTTCAGCTACAGAGTATGAAGGGACTAACTTAAAATGCTGGTGAACCATACCAATGCCTAGATTTATAGCTTCATTAGGGTGATTGATTTCTTTTTCTATACCTTCAATAAAAATTTCTCCTGAATCAGGAGAAACTAAACCATATAATATATTCATCAAAGTAGTTTTTCCTGCTCCATTTTCTCCAATTACAGCATGTATCTCACCCTTTGATAGTTTTATATCTACATCTTTGTTAGCTTGAACATTTGATGATTCAAAATATTTTGAAATCTTTTTTGTTTCTAATATATATTTCATTAATTAATACCTACAACAAACTCCACAAAGTCAATAATTGACTCTGTGGAGTAAGTTTTTACTTAAGACTACTTAAGCGCTGAACAAACGTCAGTTTCTAAACTTGCATCAACTAATGCGTCACAAACGACATAAGTCCCGTCAAGAATATCTTTTCTATATTGTTCAACAACCTCTTTGATAGCTGGTATTTTAGCTACCATGTCTGCAGGTCCATTGTCTTCGAAATAAGTTGAACCCTCATCCCAAGAAATTCCTGCTGCACCGTCAGCCATACCAAGCTCAAAGAAACCTCCTTGGAAGGTTCCATTCTTTGCAGATTCAATTAGCTTATATGTTGTTACATCAACTCTTTTAATCATTGATACAATAACACTTCCAGGCTGAACCCAGTCTTGATTGGAATCAACACCAATTGCATAATTTCCAGTTTGGGCAGCTGCTTGGAGCACTCCCTCTCCTGTTCTTCCTGCAACTTGATAAACAATATCAGCTCCACGCTCATATTGGTCTAAAGCTGTCTCTAGCCCTAAAGCCGGATCATTAAAATTGAAACCCATATATGTTACCAATACTTGACAATCGGAACATACCTCTAGAACACCTTGTTTATAACCATAAAAGAACTGGTTAAGAGACGGTGCTTCTCCACCAACTGCTGCTCCAACAATCTTTGTTGATGTAAGCGAACCAGCAATTAATCCAGCTAAAAAGCTTGATTGGTGAACATTTATAGTAAATGCAGCCATATTTTCAGGCAATACATCAGCAAAAACATCACTTGGTGCTCCGAATAACATATCAGGATTTTCATTAGCTATATCAATAACTAACTGTGCATCAAGTGCTAGTGGTAATACTATATTCGGATTTCCAGCCACTGCTCCTCTCATTGCAGTCTCGTGTTCTGCAATAGATTGAGTTTCAATTTCTATACCTTTGACACCCAATTCAGCAATAGCTCTTTCAACCCCTCTGTGAGCAGAATCAGCAAATGACTTATCCCCTAAAGGTCCTGGATAAACTATAGTAAATGTAAATTCAGGCTCTGCTGGCTCCGCTGCAGCGGCTGTTGTGTTTGAAGCTACATCTTCTGTTGTCTCATCAGTACTTGCCTCAGGCATGTCTGTAGTTGAATCTTCTGAAGACCCTCCACATGAAGCTAATACCATCATGAGAACTAAAAAAATTGGTAGCGACTTTTGAAATTTTGACTTCAAAGTTCCCTCCTTTGTCTCGTTACAATTATTACTTATTAATCTGATTTTAGACGAATGAAGTTACATTTACTTTTTAGAATTCTTATTTTTTAATAATTAATTTAATCTATTAGCAGAATCAAATAAAACATTGTAGACTTTATCCGAATCAAGATTGTATACCCAGTTAACGTTCGGCTTTCTCTCTGAGATGCCTAGAGAGTCAACAACTGTTTGGCCAAGTGTTAATTCTGAATCAACTTCTACTTCAACATTCACAATTTTGTATGAAAAAATTGAAGGGTCAACCAAAAAAACAGAGACCAATAAATCGTGAACGGGAGTTCCGTCTGGATATATTTCTTTTACTAATGGAAGATCGTCTAAAGATGTCATTAAGTGAAGCATGGCATTGGATGCTTTGTTATTAATTTTTATAAGTTTTTCTTTTCTAGACTTTGTTGTAATTGACTTATTTGTAACATCTAAACCCAACATATATATTTCTACACCCGAATTTAAAACTATCTTTGCTGCTTCTGGATCAACATAAGTATTAAATTCTGCAACCGGAGTTGTATTGCCTCTTAAAGCTGAGCCACCCATAAAAACTATTTTTTCTATTTTCTCTACAAGTGCAGGATTATTTTTTATTACAGTACCAATATTGGTCATTGGACCTAAAATACCAATTGTTATTTTTTCCTTACTTTCTTCCAGCTCTTTTGTTATAAAGTCCACAGCTGACAGCTCCTGTTTCTGTAATGTAGTGGTTGGTATATCTAAATTATTTAATCCATCTGTTCCATGAACCCATTCTGCTGTAACTAATTCTCTAACCATTGGTTTTGAACAACCTTCATAGACAGGAATTCCCTCTCTTCCGGTAAATTCTAAAATTCGCAAAGCATTCTTTGTACCGACTTCAACAGGAACATTCCCTGCAACGGTTGTTATTCCTACAATCTCTTTATTGTCAAAATTAGCAAGAGCGACAAGAATTGCTACTGCATCATCCGTCCCTGGGTCAGTATCAATTATTAATTTCATAAATCCTTATATTGTGAATTTTATGATTCAGTATCGACAAAGTCAACTTGGGGTTCGCTTGGAGCTTCAACCGCTTCAAAATCTAGCTTTTCTTCTTTTTCGTTTACTGAAACTATAATTGTTGAACCTGCTTTATATTTCCCTTTTAGAAGCTCCTCAGAAAGAGGATCCTCTAAAAGTCTTTGTATGGATCTTCTTAAAGGTCTTGCTCCAAATTCTTTGTCATAGCCTTCAGTAGCTAAGAATTGTTTTGCTTCTTCTGATAGAACAATCTCTAAATCTGAATTCTTTAATTGCTTATGAACTCTGTCGAGCATAAGATCAACTATTTCTTTAACCTCATCAGGAGTTAACTCATGAAACACTATAGTCTCATCAATTCTATTTAGAAATTCCGGTTTGAAATATCTTTTTAGCTCTTCATTGACTTTTGATTTCATTTTTTCGTAAGAATCATTTCCATCCAAGTTACTAAAGCCAATGTTCTTACTTAAATCTTTTGTTCCAAGATTAGAAGTCATAATAATTACAGTATTCTTAAAATCTACTGTTCTTCCTTGAGCGTCTGTTAGCCTTCCATCTTCTAAAATTTGTAAAAGTGTATTAAAAACATCAGGGTGAGCTTTCTCAACTTCATCTAATAAGACAACACTAAAAGGTTTTCTTCGAACAGCCTCTGTTAACTGTCCTCCCTCGTCATATCCAACGTATCCAGGAGGTGATCCAATTAGCCTGCTAACAGTATGTTTTTCCATATATTCTGACATATCAATTTGTATCAAAGAATCTTCATCGCCAAATAAAAATTCTGCTAAAGCTTTTGCAGTTTCTGTTTTTCCAACACCAGAAGGTCCTAAAAAGATGAAAGATCCGGAAGGTCTTTTTGGATCTTTTAAGCCAGATCTAGTCCTTCTTATAGCCTTTGATACTGCTGAAATTGCTTCCTCTTGTCCAATAATTCTTTTATGTAGTTCTTTCTCCATTTCGAGCAATCTTGCTGTTTCTTCTTGAGTCAATCTATGTACTGGAATTCCAGTCCATTGTGCAAGTACTTCTGCTATCTCTTCTTCATCAATAACCATCTCTACATCTGATGAGTTAATATCTTCTAAAGAGTCTATTTCATCTATAACATTTTTTTCTTGGTCTCTTATTTGCGCTGCTTTCTCAAAAAGCTGCGATTGAACAGCATCTATTTTTTGTTCTCGTAAATTTTTTAATTTTTCAGCAAATTCCTTTTTTTCACCATCAAGGGGTTTCTTGTATACCCTCATTCTGCTTCCTGCTTCATCTATTAAATCGATTGCTTTGTCTGGTAAAAACCTATCAGAAATATAACGATCAGCCATATTTACTGCTGATACAATAGCTTGTTCTGTAAACCTAACTCCATGATGAACTTCATATCGATCTTTAAGACCATCAAGTATTTCTATAGCATCTGACAAATTTGGTTCATCTACTTGTACTGATTGAAATCTTCTTTCTAGTGCTGCATCTTTTTCAAAATGCTTTCTAAATTCTTCTAAAGTTGTTGCACCAACAGTTTGTAGCTCTCCCCTTGCAAGCATCGGTTTAAGAATAGAAGCAGCATCAATTGCTCCCTCTGCTGCTCCTGCGCCAACTAGAGTGTGAATTTCATCTATAAATAAAACTATGTCCCCTCTTGTTCTTATTTCTTTAAGTACTTTTTTTAATCTTTCTTCAAAGTCGCCCCTGTATCTTGAACCCGCAACTAAAGCTGACAAATCTAATGTATATATCTGTTTTCCTTGAAGTGTTGATGGGATATCACCAGAAATAATCTTTTGTGCTAATCCTTCTACTATTGCTGTCTTCCCGACTCCAGGCTCACCAATTAAGACCGGGTTATTTTTAGTTCTTCGTGATAAAATCTGCATAACTCTTTCAAT
>Ga0208408_1000722_pt1 | contig 20441 bp, 26 predicted proteins | sample ETNtaG_4_FD_185776 | JGI IMG/M metagenome (GOLD analysis project Ga0208408, IMG submission 185776) | Marine microbial and viral communities from oxygen minimum zone, Eastern Pacific Ocean - ETNP201406SV67 (SPAdes) (version 2) | ecosystem: Environmental > Aquatic > Marine > Oceanic ... | reverse complement strand
CGAGATGGGAAATTGCGCGCACCTGATAAAAAGACAGCTAAAGAAATTGAAGATTGGTGTAAACAGTATTCAAAATAGAGCATAATTCTATAATTAATCAAAGGAAAAAGTATGAAAACTTATAAGGATCTAACCCTCGAAGGACTGACGGATGGATTAAGCGGAGGGCATTTTGGTGGATATATAAAAGAAGATCTTGCTCGTGATATTGAAAAAGGCTTTAAACAGTTCGATAAGCTTGAAACAGATTATAGTAATGGTAACCATTACGGTAAAAAAATAAAATGTGGAGACTTCTTTATTATTCCGGAAATTATGATTGAAGGTGAAAAAGGAGGAGAAGGATACAAAGAAGAAATTAGGAACGTTTCGATAACCCTTCAAGATAAAAAAGGAAAGGATGTGACGAAGCTTCTTGATGATTCTGATGATGTATACGACCCCATAGGTCGCGACAAAGGAAACCGCGACATGGAATGGCACAAGTTACAGGGTACTCTTCCCGGTTGGCAATCCGGTGACCCAGTAGATATTCATGGAGCGAGTGAGAATTTAAATGGAAAATTAACTTCAGATGATAAAAAATTGATCAAAAATATTGAACAATGGTGTAAGCAAAATTCAGGGAAGTAATATGGATAACGTAGCAGACTCTGCAAAAGAAGTTTTAGAGACTATGGCTGTTAGTAAGTTAGCTGTAAAGTCAATAGAAGATGTAGCTAAACGGGCAAATAGGATTACTAGATGGGCGCGGAATAATGGTCAGATGGGTGCTGAGGCTAATTCTATTAAAAAGATGGCTAAAGAACTTAATGATGTAATGGATAAGTGGACAAAAGGTGATACGGTAATTGTACCATAGAGAAAAAATGAAAAAAACTTTCAAAGCACACGTCGTAGGTGAACGCATAGTAGATCGCATTATGAGCGAAAAACAGCGTAGGAAGGGTGATATGAAGGACTGGATTAATGAAGCTGTAAATGCAGCTCTTAAATCAAAAGTCTTAAAGATGATTGATGAAATAGATAATGATGAAGATTTATTAAAGGCTATAAATGCCATGGCTGTTCCTGTAATGGAAAAAATGATTCATGAAGCGTGCGGAAAAGATAAAAAGAAAATCACAATGGGTCGAGATGAGGTTACACGAGGCCTTATTGCACTTATAAACAAATATGGTGAAACTGTTGAACAACAGTTTGACTTTTTAAAAGAGTTTTTAGACGGTAAATCTTTTGATGCTAAAGGTTTAGTAAAAGGCAGCCATGGTAAGGTTGCTAATGCAATGGATTATATTACATCAGCATATCCGATTATGAGTAAGATGTATTCCGAACTAGTGAATTGGACACCAAAAATACATACTGCAAATATTGGGCCTGGTGAATTACTTTTTATTATGGCAACAGATACTGGTGCAAAAGGTGATGAGGAAGATAAAGGTGATGCTTATCTAGGAAGAGGGCTTAATATTGAAATGAAATCAGATGGTGGTCATTTAGGTACAAGTTCTTCTTTTAATATGGGTAAAGAAGTATTTAAAGACGCTTTTAAAGCATTAGGAAAAGAATTAAAAGAAAAAGATCTTGATGATCTTATGTTAAGAAATGGTAAAGCTAGAATGCCAAAAGCTTTATCTGATTGTAGTAAAATGTATACAGAGTTGTATAAAGCACATCATGCAACTTCTAATCAACGTCAAGCAGATAGTGCATGTGAGAAGTTATATACAGATGTATGTAATGCTTGTATGGGAATTACAACTGATTACAAGTTTGATAAGGTTGTTAAAGATGGTTTTACTAATCCAAATCTCTTTTTACAGAATTGGTGCGCAGCCGCATATCAACAATATGAAGCTCACGGTTTTGATTGGGTAACACTATTTAATAAAAAGACCGGTGCTACTATTTCATTTGACAGCCATGCTAACTTTTTCAAGAACAAAAATAATTGGGATTCAGATTGGCATTTAATGTGGGCAGGTGGAGGCCAGAAAGAAGGTGGTGCTTCTACTAGAATTATAGCTAAACCTTTTCAAGCACAGCCAATATCAACAGATGTTCCAGGTGACGTAGAAAAAATTGAAGAACTTAAAGATTTAAGAAGCGCCTTAGACCACGCAATTAAAAATATGCCCAAAAAGAATTTTACTGTTAAACATAGAGAGGTTCTAGGATTAGAAGATATTAATACTGCTGCAAAGGTTCTTAAAAATTTATCACGTATTAAAGAAGCAACCAAAGAAGGTTTAAAAAGATATTTTGCTCATAAGAGAGACTTAGGTATGAGAGATAGAAAAGATATTACTTTTGGTATAGCTTTTAAGAAATGGGTGAAAAATTTATGAAACAATATAAACAATTTCTTACTGAAGCATCAGGAAAAAATCTTCATATGGAACATCTCGAAGATGAGGTGTTGAATGGTGGAGTTAATGGTACTAGAGGTGCTATTGATTTTTTAAGATCTTTAAGAAACATGTTAGCTGGTCATAATAAAGAAGCAGTTAATGTTACTGTTAAATGGGATGGCGCTCCTGCTATATGCGCCGGTATTCATCCTAATGGAAAGTTCTTCGTTGATTATAAATCAATGAGGCGACCCTGCTTTACACAATCAGATGTTGATGAACATTTCAGTGGTGGTCCTCTTCATTCTAAAATGAGTGCTTTATTAGAACATTTACCTAAGTTAAAGATTCCAGGTAATATTTTTCAAGGTGATGTTCTTTGGACAGAGGATAAAGATAAGAAGATACAGACAATTGATAAGGAAAGACAGATTACGTTTACACCTAATACGATAACTTATGCCGTTCCTTTAAATACAGAATTAGCAAATGCCATAATTAAAGCAAAGATTGGAATTGTTTTTCATACAACATACAGAACAGCAGGACAAGAAGACTTAGCAGATTTGACAGCCGAGTTTGGTGCAGATGTAAATCAATGGACATCACATAAGGATGTTTGGGCTGTTAATGCGGACTTTACAGATGTAAGTGGAACAGCAACATTTACAAAGGCAGATGAAAAGAAAGTAACAGATATGCTATCTCAGTTAGGAAAAGATTTTAATAAAGTCAATGGTCGTTTTCTTGATAGTATCAAAGATGATAATATATTAAAAGTTCATATTAAGACCTATATAAATTCTAAAGTCAGAGAAGGTGAATTTATAGAAGAAAGGTTAGCAAGAGATTGTGTAAAATTTATTAAAGCTAAGTTAGATAAAGATGTTGCAAAGTTAAAATCAGAAAAAGGTCGTACACGAAAACAAATGACTGTTGATGAATACTTAAAGAAATTAAATGGGAATATAGATCAGATAGGTACTGTTTTTCGTATAATGGCTTTAATAAATAATATTAAGCTATATATTGTAGAGAAGTTAGAAGAAGTAAAAGGTTTAACTTCTACCTTTATTAAAACCTCAACCGGGTATAAAGTAACAAAACCAGAAGGGTTTGTTGCTATTGATTCATTTGATTCCGGTAAAGGATTAAAATTAGTTAACAGGATGGAATTTAGTAGAATAAATTTTACTGCAGAAAAGGATTGGGATCAATGAAGACGTTTAACGACTATTTAACTGAAGCTACACCATCAACGTTCATTGGAGTAATTGTGGGAGGCGATAGATCACGCACACCACAAATTACTCAGATACATCTAGATGTCCCATTAAAGAATTTGAAAAATAAACCAGATAGTTTTATGGAATTTATTGAAGATGAAACAGGTTTAGATCTCTATGCAAATAATGACAAAGATACTCGTAGAATGATGGATGCTATTTTAAAGAGTAAGGAGTTTGTAGAGAGAAATGCTGATGGGGATGGATTTGTTGGTACAAGTCCTGATAAGAATAAACTAAAAAAAGCTTTAAAAGACTTTAGGGATTAAAATGAAAGATTACAAAGAATTCACAAAGCCGCGGCCTCTGAACGAGTCCAAGTATTCAGATCAGTTGATTGACGCACTGCGTGATTGTATTGATTCCGCGCCCAGTAATACTAAAAATAAACTAGCACAAATATATGAGGACTATGCTCATAAGTTTATGAGACGGCCACAAAAATTACCATATATGTTACAAGGATTCTTAGACGCCATCGAAGAAGCCTCTGATGCAAGAATAGAATGGAAGGGTGGCGGAGATAGGAGTGACTGGTGAAAACATATAAAGATTTTACAGATAAAGAAGTTGAGGTTAAGGAACTTGGACCAATCGCTGGATTCGTTGCCAGAGCCGCAGCAAAGCACGTAGCTAAGAAAGTAATTAATAAGGCAACAGAAAAGAAAGAAAAACAAGTTGATGAACTTTCAAAAGGTTTATTAAACCGAGCAGCAAACACTGCTAGAGACAAAGCCGGTCATGAAAGACATGTATCAAAGACTGCCGATACAAATCTAGATCGTAAACGTGCAGGTTACAAAGCAGCTAAAAATGATGCACGAGCATTTAAATTCAGTAAAGCTGCCGACAAGAAAGAGGCTTGGCAGAAACCAAGAGATAAAGACTATGAAGATCTAGGCCCACTTCATCCAGGTGAAATGAAAGGAAGAAGTTCTTATTCCGGAAAGCATGACGACAAGGCAAAGAAACAAAGAGAGAAACAAAGAGGAATAAGAAAAGAGAGTCATGATTATTTTGGTAGCGGACCGTTCACAGGACCAAAAAGTGATCTAGCTGCTTCGGTTTTGAGAATAGCAGAAAAAGCAGCAAAAAACAAAGAGGCTGTGGAAGAAGTAAAGGGTTTTGAAAAAATGTCTAACGACAAATTAAACCAGTCTGTTAAAGACGCGTATCTCGATAAGGTTCGAGGGGGAATGTGATTTCATTTACTCAATTACGGGAAGGGTCGTTAAAGACAGCAGTATTTACTTTTGGTCGGTTTAACCCCCCTACAATTGGACACGAGATTTTAGTTAATAAGGTAGCCGCAGTTGCTAAACGCAATCGTGGTGATGCTTTTATATTCCCTAGTTCTACACAAGATTCTAAAAAGAATCCATTAGAATATAAAGAAAAGATTAAATGGATGAAAAAAATGTTTAAACCGAAAGGCGAAGACATTTTTAAGTATTCAGATGATCAACCTAAGGATGCATTGAAATCTCTTTCATTATTACATGATGAAGGATATGAAGAAGTTATTATGGTTGTAGGAAGTGATAGAGTAAATCAATTTAAAAAAATATTACCTCAATATAATGGTGTTGATGGTAAAGCTCATGGTTTTTATGATTTCAAAAAAATAGAAATAGAAAGCGCTGGCGAAAGAGATCCAGATGCAGATGATGCCACAGGAATGTCAGCTTCTAAATTAAGATCACTTGCCGTTGATGGTGATTTTGATAATTTTAAAGAAGGTTTACCAGATACTTTATCTGATAAAGATAAACGTTCATTATATCAATCATTACGAAAAGGTATGAGATTATCTGTTATTGAAGCACAAATAAAAGAAAAATTGGGTCCTGGGAAGCCGATTGCTCCAATGAAGAATACTACTAAGGATCCTAAAGCAGCAATGGGAAAATTTGTATCTAAAACTGCTCCACCAAGAACAAACGACGATGCAGGAATAGATAGTATAATGCAAAAAGCAGCTTCAGGAGCGAAACCTTCGAGTCCGGTTGTTAAAGTAAAAAATAAGCCAGTGCCGGCAAAAGCACCACCACCTTCTTCGGCAGATAAAGAATCATTATGTATGGATAAGATCCATTATGAGAATAAGACTTATCATGTGGAAGAATATACAAAAAAAGTGTTTCAATATCTACAACAATTTGCTACAACAAAGCCCAAACAAGAATATTATAAACGTGCTTTAAAAGAAACAGAAGAATTTTGGGAAAAGTATGAAATAGTATTTGGTGGCGCGATTAAAGTAGCATTATGGGAAGTATCGCGGATGAGGGAGCACACAAAGAAAGCCGCTGATTTTATTACATTGCTAGGTGAAGATGTTGATTATGACATAGCAAACCTTTCTTATATGAATGAACGAATAGATGAATTGCCTACAAATAACATAGATATTAATAAACCAGTAAGTTCTAAATTGCAAGAAATACTTGGTTTAAAGGAATGGCACAAGGATAGATCTAAAGAAGGTCAACAGTTAGAAATCGGAACCGATAAATATAGACAGTATACTGTGGATTTGACTCCAGAAGAAGAGTATCAATTAGAACAGAATAAAAAACGCAAACAACAAACGGAAAGAGTCAGTAAGATGATTTCCAAAATTATTGCCAACAGGAGCTAATAATGGATTGGTCAAAATATTATCCCGCGAATTACTCGGCGATAACAGAAGCAGACATTGAGATGATAAGGGAGAAGAGAAAGATAGAAACTCCTGTTGAAGATAAGTCAGATGACGACGAAGAAATCAAAGCTAAGTCCAAGGATAAAGAAGATTCTGAAGATGAGGTAGATGAAGATAAAGGCGAAGGTTGTCCTTGTTGTGATGGTGGACCTTGTGAATGTCCTGAAGGATGTAAAGATTGTGATTGTTCAGCAAACGTTGATGAAGTGGCCGGCCATGCTAAGGATGAATTTAAAGATGATGAAATGAAGAAGGATCACGCGAAGAAGAAAAAGAAGGGTGAACCTGAAGAACCAGAATTTTCTAAGAACCAGGATACTGTTACAAATGCGGAAGCAGTAGATCATGGAAAACCTGGAGTGGTTGATATCTACAAAGAGACTATTGCATTAGCTAAAGTAACAAGAGGTAGGGATAAGTTGTCTCTTGAAGGAGCTGCAAAGTTGATAAAGCAACGTTCTTATGATAAGTTGGCACCTTACTTAGATAGTATGGAAGAAGAGCCACGTCAATCTGTTCTGATGATCTTAATGAATGATCAAAAGATTGCAGATAAAGTCATGAAAAAGATGAAGACAGAAAAGTATCATGGCTGGTTGATGTCTGAAATGCATCAGAAGTTTGATGGCCTTACATGGGCAGAGATTGGAGAACGTTTAATTAAAACTCCAGAACGCAGATTAGTTTCTCTTGCATATGCTACTAAGATGGGAACAATTGATGCACCTTCACCTGAAGTCCAAAAATTAGCGGATGAGGCTTCGTTGGAAGATTTAGAAAAAGCTGCCGGTGAAATTATTGGTGAAGATGATGAGCTAGATGAAGCAAAATCAGATGCGGAAAAAATTGCTGATAAGAATAAAGCTGATATGGCAAAGAAGGCTGCTGGGACAAATTCAAATAATCAGGCAGATGCAAAAAAAGCAGATGCGTCAAGAGCTGCCGCCGCGGCCGCAGCTGATAAAGACCAACAAAAACGTCAGGCAGATGCAGAAAAAGATAGAATAGCAAGGAAGAAACAAAAAGATGCTGAAAATGCTAGAAAGATTGATGATCCTTCAATTAAGAAAACCCAAGGACCTTCTACAACGCGTTCAAAAATTGCGAATATAGCGTTTGCTGCATTGGAGGCCTATGAAGGAGATGTTCCTGAAACTATTGATGCAAGACGTAAAGTATTTAAAGAAAAAATTAGAAAGCTTGCTTATGAGAAGGCCAAAGAAATGATTGCAAAGCATCAATCAGAGCCTGATCCTGCTTTAGAAGCTAAAAAAGAAGAAGAGGATTCTGATGAAATAGGATCCAAAGTAAAAGAGACTGGTAAGGTCGATAACAAAATAAAGGTGGAGCCAACAGTGAAAGAAAGTACAGGTGTTTCTTTTGTGCGGAAGTATAAACAGAAAATGGCAGTAGAACGGAAAGATGTAACTCTCGAAAATAGTATACTTGAATATCTAGCAGGTAGTTCTTTTGGGGGAGTAGGTCAAGCAAATCCAGTGGGTGGCGAATTTGCATCTGATGATTCACCCGCTTCAGCTACTTCAATTGCTCGCGCATTGAAGTGCAGTCCAATGCAAGTACAAAAGTTATTGGATGATATGTTAGAAGCAGGACAGATAACACGTGTAGGTGATGCATATTCATATGCTTCTCCTAGACCAGCCGTGCCACAGGGCGAAAAAGAAGAGTCCGGACTAGAAGTATAAACAAATAATATGAATATAGTGATTGGAAATGGTGAAAGTCGTAAGGCTTTTAACCTTAATTTATTATTAGATCATGTAACTTATGGATGTAATGCAATGTATAGGGATTGGAGCCCTACGCATCTTATATGTATCGATAATAAGATGCTACATGAAATAGTAACATCACAGTATCCAAAGTTGCATCATTGTTGGTTTAGAAATTTTCAGTTACTGGATCCTGATATGTATCCAGTTTTCAGGTCAACAGTTACGCCTGATATTGAGGTAATAGAGAATAAGAATACAGGATATAAATTCGCCTATTACGGACAAGAAATAAGTAGAGTTTATCATGATGATACTCATACGATGGATCTGCAAGATAAACCGATTCATTATTTTACATGGTTATCAGAACATGATAAAATAGATGTGGTAGACGATTTAAAACATATACCAATGTTAGATTCAGGACCACTCGCAACTTGGCTATGTTGTGAACAAGAAAAACCAGAAACGGTTTATTTAATGGGTTTTGATTTTAACATAAATGATGGAAAAGTAAACAATATATATAAAGACACAGATTGTTATGCTCCTAGTTATGCATTGCCAGTGAAAGCGGCAGGGTGGATTCAAAATTTTGAAGTTATGTTTACGGAACACTTTCCTGAAGTCAATTTTGTACATATTCAGGAAGAAGAGTGCTTTAATAAAGAAATTCCAAACATAGATACAATGTCTATGGATGAGTTTAAAGAGTTGTTATAAATATTTAAAAATTAATAGGAGAAATTCATGCCTCTATGGGGAAAAGCCGCTGCTGGTACTCAGGCACAAAAACCAAAATGGGTTGGTACCACAGAAGGTGCACAATACAATAAACAAGATATCTATGGCGCTGACAATGGCTGGGTTATTAATACTAAAGCCAGTAAAAATGCTTCAGCTCGTCCGGAGCAACTAGTTGCAATGGGTGGTCTTGGTACTTCACTTGCTGCACCAACTGTTACATCAATGAGATTTACAGCTTCTGCAATCACTGGTGGATCGAGAACAATTGCTGTTCAGATTACTTGGGATGAAAGAGTTACAGTTACTGGAACACCACAAGTTGCTATTGCAAACGGTAATCAGGGAACTGGATCAGGTCGAGGACCACATACAGCTTCATATGCTTCAGGTTCTGGAACAAACAGGCTCACTTTCAGCGTAGCAAGTCAAACAGTTGCAACAAGCGATGTTCTTACATTAGGTGGATCTAATGTGGCACTAAATAGTGGTACAATTAAAGATACAACTGATGGATCAACTGTAGCATTGTTAGTTCTTTCAGGATTAACTGCGGTAACATTGACAGTAACTTAATAGTTAACTGATATTATGGAATATGTGGAAAATATAAATGTTGCTGTAGTATTACAGCAACTACAGTCATACAAAGCTGAGAAAGAAAAACTTACTCAAAAACTTTCTCAGCTTAATGACGAAGCAGAACAAAGTAAACGTGGTATACATAGTTATGATGGCGCTATACAAGCCCTTGATGCATTACTACAAACAGCTGAATCTAAAGAGATTGATGTTCCTGAATTGGAAGAAAATTAATGGCAGATAAAACGATACCCGCTTTAAATACACATGATAGTCCTACAGCGGAAGACTTATTAATTATAGTTGATGATCCTTCTGGTAATCCCGTAAATAAGAAAATACGTGTAGACACATTACTATCAGCACTTTCTACAGATACAACAACTAGAAGTGTAGCAAATAAGGTTCAATCTAGAGCTGATACCAATATTGCAAGAGATTTAAATTTACGAAATTCTAAAACTGTTTTACAGCCAGAAGTATTAAAAGGTGAACAGGACGATATGACTGTCATTTTGGGAACCTTAGATATGGCACAAAATTCTGTCTGGCATGTAGAGATTGATGGAACATCTTCTTCAGCAAATGATACATTTAAATGGTGGAGAGATGGAAATACTGCAACCGGCTCGGCAACTGTCAGTATTGACGGAAGTACGCAAGCATTAGCAAATGGCGTAAGTATTAAATTTGATGGTGTTACAGGACACAAGGTTACAGATAAATGGCAAATTGTCGGTTTAATAGAATCCAGAATTGATTTTCAAGGAAGCATTTTAGTTGAAGATAGTATTCCGGAAAATGGTTCTTTTACTAGTGCCTTTTCAGAAACTGGTAATTTGCAATTAGAATCTGGAATAGATATGGCATTTGAAGATGGTACAGAAAAAGATATGTACATATCTGCAAATACTACAGTGATAAGATTTGTGGGTGGCCTACAATTAGGTACAGCCACGGATCCTGTTGGATTTTTTGGTGCTACACCAGCATCCCAAAATACTTCGTTTGTCGCAGGTGCTAGCACAGCGGCGCATATTATTACTGAACTAACACGTTTAGGAATAGTATCATAAATATTTGGATGTCTGAGAAAAACCCTTCGCAAGAGTGAGCGATTCTCAGCATGATTTTTAACTGGTGATGAGTCCCATCACAAAGCCAGCAAGGAGATTAGATGGCTGATAAGAAAATAACGGCTTTGACTGCTGCATCAGAAGCAGCAAGTGAAGACCTTTTACATATAATTGATGATCCTTCAGGATCCCCAGTTAACAAAAAGTTAACTGTTAAATCATTTCTCGCTAATGTAACACATACAATTACCGGGACTGCACAAGCAACAACAGAGTTGATTCATAAAACTCTACACACCGCTAATTTAGCTCCATCGTCTGCTAATGTTTTTAATAGTGTTGTAACATCTGATGTTACTGTCGATGTTAAAGCAACCGGTTTAGCTCAAGGTAATGTTGCTGTATTAACAGCTTCTTCAGGAACAGCAAAGATCCATGATGGAAACGTTGCTTTCACTTCAGAAGTGTCAGCTGTTAAAGGTGTTCTAGATCTTAATACATTTGACAGTACAGATTCATCTGCAGGTAAGTCATATTGTATTATCGCATCACATGCAAATAGTGCCGCCGCGCCTAGTGCTTCACCAACTGCTTTTCTTAAGTTTGATGTTGCAAGTTCATTGACCGGAGCATCACAGAATGTTGCTTTTGCTTGGGACGCTACACCGACTGGTGGATATGGTGCATCGGCAGGAGCTAATGTTGGTCCATTTATGACAACAGGAGCAAACACTACTGGTTCATATACATCACCTGCTAACGGCGCAATTAAATGTAACGTATCTGGTGTTACAAAATATGTCCTGCTTTGGGATGGAATTGCTTAATATATAATTAATAGAATATTATGACTAAAGAAGATATTGAAAAACAAATTGAGTTTTTACAAAAAGATGTTGTATCTGTAAAGCAAAGATTAGAAGCAGTGAGGGGAGAAGAAGAACAACTTGTCTCCACACTGTCTTCACTTCAAGGCGCTATACAGGTTAGCAATCATTATTTAAGTATGTTTGAAAAATCAAAGGATTCCGATGATGCTCCAGTAGAAGAGCCATCTGAAGATCCTGTGAAAAAAGAAAAAAAGAAATAGACGCATGAATTTTGATGATATTACTGAAAATAATATCGAACTTTTCTGCATGCACAAATACAATAATCCTCAATGCATAAGTACAGAGGATTATAGTGATGATATGAAAAGATTTAAGTATTTAAAAAGACACTTAAATCATTATCTTGCATCAGGTGAATTGAAAGAAAGGTTGATTCTTAATCATTTGATTATGATATATAATCTATTTGACAATGAATCCGGAACGCGAATATTATTTTACAAAATTGAAGATAATAGTTGGGCAGTATTAAAACCCTTTTTAATTTATTTAAGAAGAATGCCCAAAATAGTTCGTGGCGTAAAAGGTACGGATATCCGAGACGGTGATATTCAATTAGATCAACATGTAGTAAAGAAGTTAAGATGTCTATAGGATTAAAATCAGTATTAACGCAGGGTTCAGATTTATTCTTCCTATTTTCCTTTTTAAAACGCCTGGTAACTCCCTTCGAAAAAACTAAAGCATTTTCATTAGGTATTGTTGATAAGAATGGTAAAAATCTTATTAAGAAAAGAAATTTTACTACTCAAGATCAACGCGATGCCTATACAATGATGGATACGCTCATTTTTAATTTGAAAAGACTTCTAGGAAAAGTACCTGGTGGTAAGTCAAGAATTGCGACTTATGCCGCTGCCTTGTTATTGCTTAGAGAAGAGAAGCAACTAAAGTTACTACAAGATGAAGAGTTTTTAGAGGAACAATTTTCCATTCTTTACGAGGATATGTGTTGTGAATGGCAATTAGATATGAATGATCCTGATCAAACGTTTTTGAAAGAAGAAGCGATTGATGAGAACCTTGTGACTAAATTCAAAGATGTTCATAGAAATATGAATAATAAAAAAGCACATCATGCAATAGCAACCGCACAGGCAATGGGATTAGACCCAGTCAAAATTCAAATGTATTTGTCGGCGATTATACCTACAATGGTAACTTTAGGGGCAAATTATGAACCTGAAGATGAAGTTATAGAAGATGCACCTGCAATGTCAATGGGTGCCGGCGGAATCGCGGGTAGTGCTGAAGCAGGTGATGATCCACCTGTTAGAAAGAAAAAGAAAAAGGGTGATGCTATGCCAGTCCTAGCCAGGAAAGGTATTAAAGAGCATCTAAGAATATTCCCATCACAAAATATAACAGTTTAGAAAGGTAATTATGGCAGGAATACAAGAGACAAAAGACGTTTTAGCTTTTGTGTTTTCACTTGGAAAAGCAACGGCTTCGGCATTGGAAGACGGTGATATTGGTTGGTCAGATGCAATGGATTTTATTGAACCTTTAAAAAAGTTGGGACCAGCTATCGACAATATTGAAGACGTTTTAGTTGAACTACAAGACCTGGACGATGCTGAATTCGCAGAATTGGTACAATATGCCAAGGATGAATTTGGATTAGCTGACTTAGCTGATGATACCGAAGTAATGGTAGAAGAAGCGATCAATGCAGGGGTTGAAATCGTTAAGATTGTAAGAATGTTTAGCTGAAGACCATCCTCGGCAAAAAAGGGAATCAATTGATTCCCTTTTTTTATCCTTGAAATTTATTGTTTATTATGTTATAATATAATCTTTATATTAAACCCCCGCGCCATTGAGAGATATGAGTCTTTACATAGATCATAAGTATACAAATTTATTATCATCCCGCCTTCAACGTTTTACAAGAAAATCCAGAGAGCTTTACAATTTCAGATGCCCATTATGTGGAGATTCATCTAAGAATCAATTTAAAGCTAGAGGTTATCTTTTCAATAAAAAACAACAATTAATATTTAAATGTCATAATTGTGGTTCTGGTGGACCTTTAAAAGTATTATTAGATAAAATTGATCCAACATTATCTAAGCAATATTCTTTTGAAAAATATAGAGAAGATGCTGGAGATGATACTCACCCAGAGAGAGAAGAAAAAGTACCAGTCTTTAGAAAACCTCAATTTAAAAAAGTAGGATGTCCTAGTCTAGCTGAACTAGGAGCAAATCATCCAGCTGTAAAATTTTGTGATGTAAGAATGCTTCCTAAAATTCGTTATCATGATATGTACTTTGCAGATTGTTTTAAAAGTTGGGTTAGTAAATATGATGTAGAACTTGCCGCGCGATTAAGACCAGATGATCCCAGAATTATTATCCCATTTTTTGATAAAGAAAAAAAGTTAATAGCCGCACAAGGAAGAAGTTTAGAGAATTCAACTTTAAGATATTTCACCGTTAAGATTGATAAAAACGCAGGTAAAATTTTTGGATTGGATAGAAATGATCCGAATCAATTAACTTATATTGTTGAAGGCCCTATTGATAGTATGTTTCTCCCTAATGCTTTAGCTATGGCAGGAAGTGACATGTCAGATATGGATCAATTTTATGCTCGAGATGTTACTTTTGTGTATGATAATGAACGACGAAATAAAGAAATTATAGACAAAATGCATAAAACAGTGAAGAAAGGTTTCGCGATTTGCATCTGGCCTGACACAATTAAAGTCAAAGATATTAATGATATGGTGCTAGATGGAATGGACATCTTAGACATAGTTGATACCATAAATACAAATACCTTTCGTGGCCTGCCTGCAAGGGTAAAATTGAATCAATGGAAAAGAATATGAGTGAAGAAGTGAAAGTCCATGAATTTGGATTTGTTAAATTATTAGATATAATGGGTGATGATGAAGAAGTAGAAAACGCGGCTCGAATAAGTTATGGACAGGGAACACGAAAGACAAGTCAGACAAGAAATCTTATTCGGTATCTGATGAGACATAAACATACATCACCTTTTGAGATGTGTGAAGTTAAGTTTCATATGAAGTTACCAATTTTTGTAATGAGACAAATAGTTCGGCATAGGACGGCGAACTTAAATGAGTATTCAGGACGATACTCGATTATGAGTAATGATTTTTACGTACCTCATGATGATGATATTCAAAAGCAATCAAAACAGAATAACCAAGGTAGGGGAGAAGACATTGAAGAAAAAGGTTTAGTTAAATATGAATTTAACAGAATCTACGACAATGCTTCCTGGGCCTACAAAAATTTATTAGATCTTGATTTAGCTCGCGAGTTATCACGTGCAGTACTGCCTGTTGGCAATTATACAGAAGTTATCTGGAAAATAGATTTACATAACTTTTTTAAGTTTTGTAAATTGAGAATGGACGAGCACGCACAAAAAGAAGTTCGTGATTATGCAGACGCCATGTACGCCATGGTAAAACCGAAATTTCCCCTTTGTTGTGAGGCATTTGAAGACTATCAACAAAACGCGGTTTCATTCTCACAAAGAGAAATGAATATTATTAGAGATAATTTAAATGGCAGTTGGGTAATGGCAAAGTACGGATTATCAGAGCGCGAATCAACAGAATTTTTAGAAAAGCTCAAAACGATAGAAGGGGAAGAAGAAAAATGAATTTACCTACAGAATACCAGTCCTTTATTCATCTTTCAAGATACGCAAGATGGAGATATGATGAAGAAAGGCGAGAAACATGGCCAGAAACAGTTGGCCGATATTTTGATTTTTTTAAAGAAGATTTAAAAGAAAAATGTGATTTTAAATTAAGTAAAGAAGAACGTGAACAGTTAGAAGAAGCAGTATTGACGATGGAAATTATGCCGTCTATGCGATGTATGATGACAGCTGGGGTTCCTTTAAAAAAAGAAAATGTTGCGGGTTATAATTGCTCATATATTAAATGTGATCAGCCTAGAACATTTGATGAAATTATGTACGTTTTAATGAATGGAACCGGAGTTGGTTTTTCTGTTGAAGAAGAACATACAAAACAGATGCCAACAATTGCTGAAGAATTTTATCCTACAGATACTATTATTGTAGTTGCTGATAGTAAATTAGGATGGTGTAAAGCATATAAAGAATTAGTTGCTTTATTATATCAAGGGCTAATACCTAAATGGGATGTTAGTAAAGTTCGACCTGCTGGAATGCCTTTAAAAACTTTTGGTGGTAGAGCAAGTGGTCCACAACCTTTGGTTGATTTATTTAACTTCGTAACGGAGATATTTAAACTTGCTGCAGGAAGAAAACTCAAACCAGTTGAATGTCATGATATTATTTGTAAAACAGCGGAAGTTGTTGTTGTGGGTGGGGTTAGGCGTAGTGCTCTTATTAGTTTGTCTGATCTCAATGATCGTGAAATGCGATTCGCCAAAGCAGGTGAATGGTGGAAAAACGATGTCCAACGTGCCCTCGCAAATAATTCGGTTAACTATAAGGAAAGACCAGACATTGGTACTTTCATGCGCGAGTGGTTATCTCTCTACGATAGTAAATCCGGGGAACGAGGAATCTATAACAGTATGTCGGCCAAAAACCAAGTACAAAAATTAAATGAAAGAGAACAAGATGGAAGTGGAAATTACATTCGAAGACGAGTACCCAGAGATGACTTCGGCACAAATCCGTGCAGTGAGATCATTTTACGCTCACGAGAATTCTGCAACTTATCTGAGGTCGTTGTCAGAGGGGCAGACACTAGAGAGCATCTCAAGAACAAAGTTCGCAGTGCGACCATTCTTGGAACATTTCAATCCACACTTACAGACTTCAAATATCTTACAAGAGAGTGGAACAGAAACTGCGCAGAGGAACGATTACTGGGAGTCTCACTTACCGGAATCATGGATAATGGATTAACAAATGGTAAAGCGGGTAAAAAGAAAACTGGTGAATTATTGGAAGAACTCCGTGATATTGCCATTAAAACAAATGCAGAATGGGCTGATAAACTTGGCATCCCTAGATCGGCCGCCATTACGTGTGTTAAGCCTTCGGGGACTGTTTCTCAGTTGGTTGATTCTGCTAGTGGTATTCATGCCCGTCATAATCCTTATTACATCAGAACAGTGCGAGCAGATAATAAAGATCCTTTGTGTAAGTTTATGATGCAAGCAGGATTTCCTAATGAACCCGATGTAACAAAACCAGAACATACAACAGTATTTTCATTTCCACAGAAGAGTCCAAAAGGTGCTATATGTAGAAATGATATGAATGCTTTAGAACAATTGGAACTTTGGAAAATATATCAAGATCATTGGTGTGAACATAAACCATCCGTTACAGTTTCTGTTAAAGAACATGAATGGTTGGGTGTAGGTAATTGGGTATGGGATAATTTTGATAATATCAGTGGTATTTCATTTTTACCATTTAGTGAACATACTTATAAGCAAGCACCATATCAAGATTGCGATAAAAAAGAACATGATGCACTATCAGCGAAAATGCCTAAGGATGTAGATTGGACGACGTTAGGAGATTATGAGAAAGAAGATCACACTGCTGGTGCGCAAACCGCAGCATGTGCAGCACCTGGTGGCTGCGAAGTGGTTGATTTAATATAGAAATTTTTTACTTGATTTTTAAATAACTTTGCTGTATAATAAAGGGTAATATGAAAACAGACTTCGAAAAATATGTTGATGATTGTATGAACGTTATAAAGACATACACTGATTCTTTAGATGAACGTACACTTTCGCAGGTCTGGAAATCAATCGAGAATTCTTCAGCTGGATCTGGAAAGATTTGGTTGGAGGATGTCCTCGATAAAACGTATAGGGAAAGAAACCCGGATACAAATTTTATTTATGATTGAATATGATAGTTTTTATAGATATGGATGGTGTTCTAGCAGATTTTGATGGCGCCATTATTAAACAATTTGAAAGTAAAAAAATATGGGATAATAGATGGAGTGAAGTTGATCCTGAATTATTCCTCAAGTTAGAAAAAATGCCCGATGCAGATCAATTAGTTGATTATGTTCGTGGAATGTTTGATATTCACTTATTGTCAGCTATTCCTAAAAAAGGCAGATTTGAAAAATCAAGGGTTCAAAAATATCAATGGGCCTTTAACCATTATAAAATATACCCCTCTAAAATACATGTTGTTTACAGAGAAGAAAAGCAGTATTTTGCTGCTGAGGAGAATCTTTCTCCTAATCTCTTAATAGATGATCATGAAGGTAATGTAACCGAATGGAGGGCTAAAGGTGGAATTGCAATTCATCATACTTCAACAGAAAATAGTATAAAAGAATTGCAACAGTTAGGATTTTAATTGATATGTGCAGGTATTGATTATTCAATGAATAGTCCCGCAGTGTGCATCTATAAAGAAGATGGAGTACTTAATCCCAGTAATTGTTCTTATCATTTTTTTGGTTTGGATAAGTGGAGGCCTCGGTGGTCCGCCCTTCAAAATGTGAATTGTTATAAATTCCCAAAAGAGTTGAAAGATCTAGATAAGTATATGTTTTTGGCAGAATGGACCATAGAGGCAATCCGCCATTACAATTATAGAGCGTCCAAAGTTGTTTTGGAAGATTATTCATTTGGATCTACAGGCAGAGTTTTTCATATTGCGGAAAATGTTGGGATATTAAAATATGCATTAAAAAAGAACGGTTTCCGCTATGAAATCGTTCAACCAACAGTTCTTAAAAAATATGCCACAGGTAAGGGAAATTCTAATAAAGAAGCAATGTTAGAAGCATGGAAAACAGAACCGGGTACTTTTGATTTAGTTCAAGAGACTGGTAACCCGGCTAGTGATATTGTTGATTCCTACTTCCTTTGTAAATATGGAGTTAATCAGTGAATATATTTACGTCTCGAGTATGTTCTGTAATCTTCTCGATTTGCTTTTCTAGTATCTCTCGCCTATTTGGCCAATATATGTATTCATTAGTTGAAGACTTCGCCAAATTGTTTAGAAGAGGAACTATCATATCCTCAACTGTTTTCATTTTTATTTCATATTCTTTATTTAATTTATCTTTATGTTTATCAATATCCTCATAATGATAATCCAACAAATTCCATATTTTATTCACTGTACCTTCAACTTCTTTTATTTGTCCAGCTTTAGCTTCTGCAACGGCAGCTTCTACCACCTTTGTTTCCGGTTCTTTAGCTGTGGCAGTAAAATCTGTTTCACTTACCGTACTAAAACCAAAATCATTTAATTCGTCCATATGTACCCTCAAGATTTAAAATTTACTAATATATTTAGGACAGACGAGACTAACATAGGTGACTGGTATAGTTCACCTGCTAGGTACTTTGATCTACCAGGTAATTCAAAAGATATCTGGAAATTAGACCATGGATATGAACCAGAGTATGAAAATGTCATTTATGGAGGTGGTGGTCTCATAGGACAAATGAGACCTATGGGACATACTATAACAAATCAGAAAAATGGTAATTATAAAGTATTTGGATGGGGATTAGGAGAACATATTTATGTTAGTATGGATGAACAAACACAGTCTATACCTCCAATAGATATATCATATCCTTTTTATATTAGAAAATTTGATCTATTAGGTATTAGAGATTGGTATCCTGGAATATATACTGCAGTGCCCTCAGCTAGATGGGTTCCGTGTGCGAGTTGTATGCATGAAGCCTTTGATAAAGAATATGAAGTAAAAAATGATATTGTTTTCTTTACACATCAATCATTACCAATGTTTGTTATTCATATGATGCCTAAACAAACATGGGACTACCCACATATGAATAATGATAATAAACAAACATTTGAAGAAGTAATAGAATTTCTCGGAAGTGCAGATGTAGTTGTCACAAATTCATATCACGGTGCTTATTGGGCAACACTATTAGGAAAAGTTGTGGTTGCATTTCCATGGGCTTCTAAATTTCATGGATTGAAACATAAACCACTTCTTTGTCCGGCCCCTGATTGGTGGAAGACTTTAAATAATTCAGAACAACACCAATATAAACACGCGCTTGAAGAATGTAGACAAGCAAATAGAGATTTTCATATAGAAATGATAAATTATATTTTAAATGTACCACAAACATTAAAATTCGAGACAACATGAATTTAGATATTTACAAATCAACAGATATTCCACAAAGACGTGAAGGTAATATTGCGAAAAGGTCTTTTGGTGGAACAGAATTAACGACATTAGAGTTATGGTCTCATTTACCTCAAAAATATAAGACAGACTATCAATGGGTGATATCAAGATTATATGATGATGATATGCAAACCGTTTTACCTAAAATATGGTGGTTTCATGATCTAGCAGGTGATCCATGTCATAAGCTTCTTGAGCATAATACCGGCCATGAGAATTTTGAAAAATTTATTTTTTCCAGTCATTGGCAAATGATGACCTTTATATCAAAATATAATTTGCCCACTACTAAATGTGAGGTAATGAAAACAGCGATCTTCCCTCACGATCAATATGAAAAGCCAAAAGACGATAAACTAAATTTAATATATTGTTCTACTCCTCAAAGAGGGTTACATATTTTATGCAATGCTTTACATGAACTCGAAAGAGATGATTGGCATTTACATGTTTATTCATCTTATAGTGTTTATGGTTGGAAAGAAAATGATCAACCTTATAAAGAGTTATTTGAACACATAGAAGGAAATCCTAATATGACTTTACACAATTCTGTTATCGGAAGACCTTTAAGAGAAGAATGGAAAGATATGCATATTTGGACTTATCCTTGTATTTGGGAAGAAACATCTTGTAGAACAGCTATGGAAGCCATGTCCGCAAGAACTGTTATGTTAACAAATAATTTAGGGGCTTTACCTGAAACGTGTTCTGATCATGCAATTATGTATCCTTATGTTAAAGATGAAATTCAACATTGTTATAGGTTTGCAGATGAGTTAGATAAGTTGATGGATAATTATTGGGAATCAGAAACTCTAGATATAATTAATAGAGCGAAGAAACATGCCGACAAATATTATAGCTGGGAGTATAGGGCTCCTAAGTGGATTGAAATGTTAGAT
>Ga0208408_1000719_pt1 | contig 20462 bp, 11 predicted proteins | sample ETNtaG_4_FD_185776 | JGI IMG/M metagenome (GOLD analysis project Ga0208408, IMG submission 185776) | Marine microbial and viral communities from oxygen minimum zone, Eastern Pacific Ocean - ETNP201406SV67 (SPAdes) (version 2) | ecosystem: Environmental > Aquatic > Marine > Oceanic ... | reverse complement strand
ATAATCAAAGATGTATGGGATATGATTGCTTCATTTGTGGGCTATTCATTCTGTAAACCCCATTCCGCATCTTATGCCATGCTGTCCTTTACCTGTGCCTATCTAAAAGCTAACTTCACAGCTGAATTTCTATCAGCGGTGATTTCTAACCAGGGTGGATTCTACTCACCTTACGCTTACATGAGTGAAGCACGAAGATTTGGAATTCAAATTTTGCCACCGGACGTGAATCGGAGCCATAAAGCATGGCGAGGTCGAAAAGGTAAAATTCGCATGGGATTCATGAGCATTAAACGACTTCGGCAAAAAGCCCTAGATATAATATTGGATGAACGAAAAGCAGGAGAGTTTGATTCATTGGATGACTTTTTATCCAGAGTGGATTTGGATCTTTCAGATGCTATGGCTTTGACAAATGCGGGCTGTTTCAAAAGTTTAACACCGGAACTAACCCATCGAGAGTTGGCCTACCGTGTAGCGGGGTTCTATCTTCAAAATGGAGTGCGGGAACCACTTACAGCATCTCCTGTGAATTATGATTTAACGGCTGAAGATCAATACAGATTGGAGTTAGAGACCTTTGGCTACCCATTGTCTATTCATCCGTTGGAAAAATATCGCCCTATCTTGAGCCAGCGAATTAAATATGCGAAGGATATTCCATTGTTTGTGGGGCAGTCTATTTATTTGATTGGTGTGTATATTACAAGAAAAGAGACAGCAACAGGTAGTTCAGAACCTATGGAATTTTTGACCCTGGAAGACGAAACTGATATTTATGAATGTGTACTATTCCCAGATGTATTTCTAGAATTTGGTGATATGCTCCATTGGGAAACATTGTTTATCATTCGAGGAATAGTGGAAGATTCTTTTGGCGTGTGTACAGTAACCATTGAAAAATTGGCCAGTCTTCAACAGTGGGTAAAAAATCTAAAAAGAGCATAAACTATCAGGTAGCTCCTTGATTTCAGATTGACTAAAACGGATTTCTGATAGTCCTTTAAGTTGAGTTATTAAAAAATACTCTTCTAATAAAAAAGGGGACATATGTCCCCTTTTTTATTAGATACTAATTACTACTTACTTGAGCAGAGTCATTTTTTTCGTTTGATTGAAATATACACCGGCATCAAGTTCGTAAATATAAAGACCACTTGGTAGGTTGGCTCCATTTATATCTTTTCCATCCCAAGTTGCGGTATAGGTACCAGGCTTAGCATAGTCATTGTATACGCTAGCAACTTTTTCACCTAACAAATTATATATATTGATAGATACATCTGCACCCTGTGGTAGAGTAAAGGAAAAAGATGTTGTTGGGTTGAAAGGATTTGGGTAGTTATCACTTAGTGAGAATCTCTTTGGTGTTAATCCATTATGATTCTCATCGATAGCTAGAGAAGGTGTGTTCGTATCAAAGTCCCAAGCATCGTATTTGTTTGGATTAATCGAGCCCCAATAACTGGCCACTGAAGCATTAGTAATATCAATGTTCTCAATATGATTTAAACCATATCCAGATTCATTGTCACCACCACCAATACCAAATTTGAACTCTTGTCCAATCGTAGCATCTGCTGCATGAGTAAATTGAACGGTATAGATTGAGTCTCCAGCAAGAACGTCACCAGCAGTGGTACCATCATCATGCATTGTATTTGCTGCTGTTCCTGCAAGAGTTGCGCCCCAGGTTACCCAGCCACCAGTAGCTGGACCATTCATTGATATGCCTAATGAAGCAATCTGATCAATAGTAGAGATATCTATATCACCCTGGATATCAGTCAGAGCATCACCACTTAAGATTTGGTAGTAAGCAGGACGAACATCAACCGAATATGTAACAGTTGTCTCTGTTCCGATAGGGGCTGTGTTTCTAAAAACAGGCATACGACGTTCATCTACATTGGAAGAGACATTATCTTCTACTGTGAGACTTCCACCGTCTGTCGCGCCATTGAGTGCGGTAAATCGACGTTCTGCAAGTGTCTGATCATCTCCTGTAAATGCAAAGTTAAAATAGATCTCTCTGTATTGTGCGCCATTTTTGACTTTGTAGTACTGGTAGTATAGACCGGCAACTGCGTCAAAAGGCATACTTGATATTGTTACACTGTAAAGATTTCCAATGCTATTTGTAAGTGTGTCTTCCATGGCCACAGTTTGAGTACCACCATATCCATATTTAACTAATAAAGTATCACCTAATTCAAAACCATTTCCGGCAACAGCATCAGCAACAGATGTACTAAGCGTAAATTCTGCAAGTGTTCCTGTTGGTGTGAATGGTAGAGGTCCCTGATCATTCCAGTAAACCCATTGAATTGTTGTATCTTGACTAACCGTAATTGGCCCTCTGTTACTTGGTAATGATTCATCTGTACCATCCCAAGCACCAAGAGTAAATTTATATTCGTAAGATCCTGCATCAACTTGAAGCGCTCCACTCCAATAATCTGAAGTGCCTTCTCTGGTCAGTGGTGAACCTCCAGGATCCCATCCTTGTAAACTTCCTGCAATGTAAACTGATTGAGTTACTGGGTCAAAGTCAGTATTTTCACTCATATTAACTCTAAAAAATACATCAATCGATTCAGTTGGAGTATAGGAACCAGATCCGTCTGGTCCACTGCCTAAATAATCAAGGTCAATGGTCATATCGTCAGTACCTACAGTAAGAGCTCTATTATTACCTTGATAGTTTGCTCCTGGAATATCATTTTCCCAGTAATCGGATATTGTGCCATCTAAATTAAGTAACTGAGCTCCATATTTATACTCATAGCTTCCAGCATCAAGTGCAATGGTCAGTGACCAGTAGTCTCCGCCATCACTTGTCATATTTGTGCCTGGTCCCCATTGTGTTACAGTTCCTCTAAGATCTACGCCAGATGTTGAGTCAACAACACCTTCAACAGTAGAACTATTGACTCTGAAAGTGACATTGGCACTAAATACAAGAGAATTAAGGGCAATTAATATAATCGCTAGCATTTTTTTCATGTTAAAGTTCCTTTTTTATTTTGTTTTTGTTTGTAACTAGAATTAGAGCAATGATTAGTCACTCCAAACAGAGTGACTAATTTATTAATAATAGGGTTAATAAGCAATTAATATTGCCTAATCACGTATTTAGTAGGATATTTTCTAAAACAGGAATGAAATTCCTATCGATGATATCGAGCCTAATATATTTCTATTTTGAAAAGAGTAATCAACTCTAACAGGAGACTTACCAATCGAAGTTTTAAGCCCAAACCCGGCTGAAATGTATTCATCATCAAAATCATTAAAGGTAGTAGAATGTCCTATTCTTAAAAAAAATATATCATACAATGTTAATTCAATCCCATTTGATAATATTTCAGCATCATCACTTGGTATAATAAAATCAGTAGTGAAAGTTGTGTTAGACTTTTGATTAATTTGAAATAATTTTGACATCCCTATCCTAAGGAAAAGAGGTAGCGGCCAATATTCTGTCTTAATCTTTGCAACGATAGTTTCGTTGTTACCACCTGATTCTGGGTCTAGGTCAATTTTTTGATATAGATCTTTTCCTTCAAGCATCATATTTAATCCAAAGTTTGATATACTGAATCCCATATTGAAGTTGTTTACATCTGAAGAAAATAATAGCCCAATGTCTGTTGCGATAGATGATGCTTTTTCGTTGTGTATCCTTTGTCTAATATATTTAAGGGTTCCGCCAATCGAAAAACTATTTGTCAAATTGAAAGAAAGAGTTGCTCCAGTGGCAAAATCATTTGCAGACCAGTAGGTCCCTGTCCCATCTTGATTTTCAAAATCTGTGATTTCTTCCTTGCCATAATCGAGATTTGTGATGTAACTGCCTAATGTAAGAGTATTGTTTATCTTATATGTTCCTGCAATAAATATTATTTTACTATCAAAGAACCAGTCTGTGTTATTTAGAGTGAAATGATTTTTTTCACTTCTTGATATTGATCCTGGGTTGTAAAAAATTGAAGATGCATCAGCTGTCATACTACTATAGGATCCACCTAGTGACATGGCCTTGGAGCCCATTGGGATGCCTAAAAAATTAGCTGCCGATGTGGCAACTTTATCCTGACAATAGATCATGGAGAAAGAATAAATTAGGATTACAATAACTCTGGTCATTTTATAATAGCAAGTTTGCCTGACTGGCTTTCAAATTGCTTTGACTCCATTACAAAATAGTAGACACCGTAGCTCACATCCAGATTTTCTTTTGATTTTAGGTTCCATTCAATTGAGCCATTAAAAATATTTCCAGAATGCTCTAAGCTTATTACATGCTGGCCTCTAGGGGTAAAGATTGAAATTTTTCCATCAGAAGGCACATTTGTAAAAATGACTCTTCTCTGACCTCTTCCGCTGGTTATGCCAGGCGCAAGATGCGCTTCGTATGCGTGTGCAGAAAAATAAGGATTAGGTACAACACGTATTTTTTTTGCGACACTTTCTTGAGTATTCTCAGGATTGATAATAGGGGCATAGGTTTTAAAACTATAGGTGTCTCCTTTTCTATATGGTTTTTTATTGAAAATAATAAGAGAGTCATTATTGCCAAAATCTAGAACAGTACTATCAGAATGTGATTGTCTAAGAGAGAATGTCAGAGTCCAAGAAAAAATATTACTGTCAAGACTATCATGCTCGTAGAAATAGATAATATCTTGAGGGTCAATTATACCATTTCTTCCCGTGCCTGATATGACATTTTCATCGTAAAAGATATAAGATATTTCCTCTCCAGTGTTCATGTTAAAGATTTTAAAATTAGTTTTTCCATTTTCAGTTAGTTCAAGGTTCTCGCCTTGAGAAACTGCAAATTGTATCAAATCATACGAGTGACCAAATCCTAAAGAATCATTAAATACTAATGTATAATCATTCGGAAACTCGGTCGGGAACAGTGTATTATTAAACAGATTGGTACTGGAAAATGAATAAAAATAGGTTGAACCAGCTAAATCTTCTGACCAAGTAATTTGATCTTCGGTAGTGCTCCAGTAGGAGTTTGATTCTATGTCTTCAATTCCCCAGTCATTTTGAAAAGAGATTCGGATACCATTAAAGATTTGTGTGTCAAGCACTAGGCCTGCGTTTGGAGTTACACCCTCATTATTCCATGGAGTGTTTTCTATGTAAGGGCTCATGAAAATGGGATAATAATTAAATATTGCTGTGTAGCTTTTTTCACCAAGAGATCCTGGAGAAACTCCAAAAATTTTTCCATTTGAATAGTCAATTCTATACTTAGTATTGGACACAAGGTTCTGAGATTGATCAAATAATTTAAAATCGGATTCTATTATTTCTTTGAATCCTAAGTCTGTTACCAGCGTATCATTTGCCATGATGTTAACAGTTACCTCATTCTTTGTTTTTACACTGTAGTAGGTTGTCATTTTTTGTTTTTCTAGTGGATCAATTAAATCAATTAGTCCATTATGGTTATTATCAATACTGTCACTGGTCATATCATAAAATAGTAATTCATATTCCTGATCTTTGATTTTACTAGGATCGATTATAATTGGATTAATCGTGCCAGTATTAAGATTATTACTTCCTTTTTGTACTATTATATCTCCATCAAGGCTATATCCAGGACTGGATGATGCAGGGACAGCGATTGATGTGTTCTTATCTAGGATTATAGTACCATCAGATAGTTCACTAATAAACTTTGTATTCTCCGAAGGGAAGATATCTAATGCATTATCTCCATTATCATAAGCGACAACTGAATAATAATATTTTTGTCCATTAATCACATCTTCATCAATATACGTATGCTGGAGTCCACTATTGTTACCTAAATAGTATGAATAGCCCTGTGCCTGCTGAAAGAGCTCTTCACTTGGAAAGAAAAAACCTTCTATATCATCATTGACGTCAAACTGGGCAAGGGGGACATAGCCTTCACTGTTTCCGAGTCCGTTAGTTATAGAAAAAACATCATTGAACTCTGGCTCGGTTGCCCTGTATATCTTGTAACCTTGAAAGTCCATTATTTTTGTAATAGGATCAACACTTTTTTCTGCAACAAAATCCCAGTACAGGGTAACCATGTTATCTCCTGCAATGGTTGTCAAAGTTGGTTTTTGTGGCGGTGGAGGGAATCGATAGTCATTGTCATAAATATTTTGAACTGTTTTTTTATTTCGTAATAAATCTTCTTTGTCATCTCCATATACCAAAGCTATGGAAAAATATTCTGTTTGGCCTGCACGAAGAGGGAAAAACCCGGAACCATACATAAAGTCCCCATCTTCTCCACCAATAGGTTCACCGTTAGATATTGACGATGGAGTATCAAATAAGCCTGGACTAAGTTTATCCCATAGTGCTTCATCATTTTTTGCTGGAAATTGATTAGCAGGAGCGAAATAATCAAAAGAGGTGAGTCCTATTTGATCAGACTCATCGACATCAGTTTTATCAAAATTCGGTTCACCTGTCGTGGGAATGCCATCACCTTCACCTATATCCTGTGTTTCCGCGATCCCATCTGAACCTAGATCGTCAAAATCGGGGTCCCAATCATTATCATTGTCGATCCCGTCAAAGCGTTGTTCATCGATCATACTGTTATCAAGGCCTAGACCATTTATATAGTCTATGTATGCCCTGGGATTAATGATGTCAAACAGAACAACTCCAAGTTGATCAACCTTTCTTTGGCGATAGTGTAGAAAATAATTTTCGTCAATTAAACCATCCAGATCATTATCAATGCCATCAAAAGCATTAGGGTTTACTATTTCTTTTCCGTTTGTGCTAATGATAACGTTTCCTTCAACTAATTTGGTTGATCCTGGAATAATTGTAATGGATGATCCTCTGGTTTGTATTTTCACTGTATCTTCGTCACTGATTATGATTTCTTCTCTAGAGTAATCATCTAAAATTTTAATCACTTTTCTGCCAGTTTCTATTATGGTGGTTGAGTCAAAATCCTCTTCAATGAATAAAGGCGCTTCAAAAGGGCTTTTTTCGTAGTCTCCATCATTATCGATTCCATCATAGGGATTTCCAGGACTCTCTAAGAAAGAATAGCCAACCATCCCAACCGGGCCAACCCACTTTGGGTTTCTACTAACATCATTATCAAAATCACCAGTGAATGTCAGATTCTCATTCACATCAAAGAAGGACCAGTCATCATCATATTCACCCCAACCTTCTGTTGATGTGACTCCTACATAGGTTCCAACAAGCATACCGAATACAACCTTATCATAATCGGTTGTACTTGTATTTGTTACTTCATAAAGCCAAAAAATACAATCTTGAGCCAGGAACTGCTGCCACTGCATCCCACGAACTTTAATCTCAAGGCCGAGGCCATTTCTTAATGCATTTAGTGAATCTGGCTTAAAGTTAACTCCGTACATGTTGTATTCAGCAAAATTGAATTCCTCATCATTGTTATCATCCATAACAAAGAAACTTTCCTGTTGTATGTTTTGAATATCTTTACCAAAAAAACCATTCCACTCATTTTGCCATCCTGGGTCATTTATATCTTCTAATTTATCTGGCCAAAAATTAGGCCAGGTTGTTGGGTTGGTGCTTATTGCTATTCCTTCTTGATTTTCATTAAAATAACCTGAAACTGGCTCCATGGTCCAAGTTTTTCCAGTAGGTGAATCCTCCATGCCTGTTGATGTCGGCCTATCAACGGGGGGGATTAAAACTGAATGAAAAGTGACATCTTCACCTAAAGAATCAGTTGTGGTGACTTCAGCTCCTATAAGGGGGCTAACATCTCCAATATAACCATTGTTAGGATTTTTCCATGCCCCACGAGGCCCTTTTTGAGCCGGTTGACCAATGACTCCCCAGTTGCCAAATACTGTTTTCACTTGATTACCATTATGGATGGCGGTTCGCCTGTACTCTCTTCCTGATGGGTTTTGTGCATCCAAAAAAGAAAACGCGTAATAGATAATAATTATATATTTAATATTTGATGTCAAATCCAATTTCAATCCTTCTTGGGTTTGAGTAAAAAGTTTCATTATTAAACCAATCGTCCAAGGTGTTTATCGCTTCATCTGTATTCTGAGATTGAGCCATACCTAATTTTCTAGTGTAGCCAGCCTCTCCTGAATCATTATAAACAGCATTTTCATTCAGATGGTCAAACAAATTTTTAACTCTAAAAAATAAATTAATCCTATAAACGTTGAATCTTATTTCTTTTGATGCTCTGAGATCGACGGTGTGAGTAATAGGCTTTCGAGATGAATTATATATTAAAGAAGAGATGTCTACTGCGCTCTCAGGTGTGTAGGGTAGGCCACTGCCGAATCGACCGATAATGGATAAATTTCCAAAAGGTTTTGATAAACCAAGAGTCGCATTCAAGGTATGTGTCTGATCCCAGTCCAGGGGTACGATCTGTATTTCTGGTAGCTGATTATTTGATAGAGCATTTTGTGCCTGAAAAGGATCAGATGCGGTTCCAACAGCGCTTTGTAGTGTATAGTCTAGAGTTCCAAAGGCTCCATTTCTGTTATCATAATCAAGGGAAAGGACAAGGCCTTTAACAAACGCAAAGTCGGAGTTTTCTAGTTTACTGTAAGTTGATGAGCCTCCAAACATTTCTATCTCTGATGATCTAGTACCAGTCAACTCTCGAATGTCACGAAAATAACAGGTTACATTAAGTATGTAGTTTCTGTTTAATTGTTGTTGTAAACCTATCTCTGCGCTTATTGTTTTCTCGGGTTGTAAATCTGCGTTTCCTATTACACCAGTATTTCCAGTGGACTGACCTAAATCAAAATCAGGATTCATATAGAGTAGTTCAAATCGAGGCATTTGAAAAAAATGTCCGTAGGAAAAATGAAAAACACCTGCATCACTAATTGGAAATGAAATTCCAAACCTGGGACTTATTTTATATTTTTCACTTGTTTTAGTGTACCAGTATTCTGATCGTTGAACACTTGAGATGGTAGGCTCGCCCTGGTCTTGGATACCATTTTCATTAATATCTTTATACCTGTTACTTGGTTTAATTGGATTGTAAATGCTCGGATCTGATGGATCAGACAATAGGTTTCCTTTTGGATCAAAATAATCCAAACGCAGTCCTGCGTTGATGATCAGGTCTTTTAATTCAATTTTATCCTGCATATACATACTAAGCTCAATCGGCTCAAAAGTAAACCTGCTAGAGTATATAGTTGTATCGTTAGGGAGTGTGGGTTCTGTTAAAAAAGGGGAGTCTGATAATGGGTTAAATGATGTTTGATCAATAGATGGCTGGTATGAAGAAGCATAGTAGTTAATCTGATGCATACGAGTCTCTAGCCCGATTTTTATTAGATTATTTTTTAATTGGCTAGTGATATCTGATTTTATTATCGTTGACTTAGTTTCCCGATTAAAATAACTGTTATTGCTACCCCCTGTGAGAAAACTATATGGCCTGCTTGTATTTATCTCCTGGTGAGCATATTTATTTAAGTCTTCAAAAGTAGAGTGCTTGTACGTTTTTTTAAAACTAGTTCCACCAAAATTAATAAACGTATTTTTATTAAAATTTTTAGTTATTTGGAATATATTTGTTTCAGATACATCATTATGATTTAATGCGCCATCGGGGTTGTACTTATACATCCTATCATAATATTGAGATACTTTATTATCATTTATTCTGGTAAACCGAATTTTAGTAAGGGGTGAAAATTTATAGATTAATTTTAATTGAAAATAATTATGCTCGTTCCAGTCCATCGGAACATAACTATTATCTCCGTAACCAGTATAAACCGTATCACCATTCAAAACAGTCGGTTTGGAAACTACAAAGGAACCTGTTGAGTCAAAATATGAAACATTATAATAGTTAAAGATTCTTTTACCAGAGTATGGCCCTTCATACCGGATACTTCTTGCATTGGTAAAATAAAATAATTTATCTTTAATAATTGGCCCATTAAGACTTAGGTCTAAATTTTTTGTGCTTGATAATTGTATGTCAGAGATATTTTGGAATAGCGATGATTTGTTTGATATGAAATCCCCTAAATAGCTTGAGAGATATGCTTTTGTCTGGTTTGAACCATCTTTGGTTATAATATTCACAATCCCACTCATTGCATGTCCATATTCGGCATTAAAAGCACCAGAAATGACCTGCATTTCTTCTATTGAATTTTTATTAATTGAAGTTGCCGCATTTCCATTGTAGGCATCTGTGACAGCTATCCCATCAACCCAGTAGGAGACTTCACCAGACCTACCTCCTCTTAGGTGTCCATCTATATAACCAGCCTGTATCTCTAGGACTTCAGATATTTCAGTTACAGGTAGCAAGTCAAAATCTTCAGAGCTAACAACAGATGTTGAAGATGTTAGATCTTTAATAATTTTATTCTGACTGGCAAATACGATTACTTCTTCTCCAGAGACTACTTCTGTTTGTAATGCGAGACTAATAGATGTAGTAAAATCAGATGAAACCTCTACATTTTGTACGGTAACTTTTTTATAACCGATCATGGTAGCTATCAGATTATATTTGCCTGGTGGTACGTTGAGAATAAAATAAGTTCCATCCAACGATGTAGCCGCACCCGATGTTGTTCCTTCGACGAGGATATTGCAACCGATCAGTGGTTCATCCGTGTCTTTATCAATAACTTTTCCTTTGATTTTTCCGGTTGTACCAGCAATCAGGGATGAATGAACAAAAATGATACTGTAGACTATGTATTTAATAATGTATGTTTTGTAGTAACTCATTTATGAGTGACGAAATATTATTTCAGAATTTAAGGTATTATTTCCCACTCAAAAATGAAAATAAACAGGTTTTATCCATGATTAAAAATAGGGATAAAATAGGAATTTGGTTTTATTTCAAAATATATTAGTAACTCATAAGGGAGTTACACTTAAATTAAATAATGAATTTTTCAGTATTATGTCAAAATTAATAGAATTATTACAACATTTTGGATTATCAGCAAATGCAGCAAAAGCCTATGTGACATTGTTGAAAAATAACCCAGCAACTGGATACGAGATTAGTTCTCAATCGGGTATTCCCAGGTCAGCGATTTATTCGATATTGAATCGCCTTGAAACAATTGGAATTGTGAATTCCGTTGGAGAATCCCCCAAAAAATTTATACCATTAGCACCCTCATCATTATTAGAACATTTTGACAACTCTCACCAGGATCGTTTAGATGATTTAAAGGAGACCATTGGAAAAATTGATATAGACGATGACGCATTTGATTTTTGGCATCTACATGGATATCGAAATCTTATTTTGAAGATGCGAGAAAATATTAATAATGCAAAAGATAAAATTTTTCTGAGTGGCTGGCCTCGTGAAATTAAAGCAATTGAGAAAGATTTAAACGCAGCAAAAAAAAGAGGTTTAGATATTACACTTTTTTCATTTTGCAGTTTGCATAAACAGATTGGAAAGACCATATCATATGAATTAGACGAAGAAAAATTGAGAAAGATATGGACTCCCAAGGTAATTCTCGTTGTGGACCATTCGTCTACCATCATGGGAAGTGCAAGGGAAACCGACGAAAGTCGTTCTATCTACACTAAAAATGAAGCTATTATTGAAATTGCCGCTAATCATATTATTTTGGATATTACACTTGCAGGGCAAAGACTTGGCTTTGATCCGAACCCTATTGTAAAACGGATTATGAAACGTCCGGACCTCGATCTTGATCGTTTGATCAAATCCTAACAAATCAAACTTGATTCGACCTTGACTCCTATGATTCTTTTCAGCAATTTTATTAGTTACTCATAGATGAGTTACTAATTTTTTGTTATAAAAAACCTTAAGAGCGAACCATCCTTACTAACAATGGATAGAAAAAGCGGCATTTTATTACATATTACATCTCTTCCTGGAAAATATGGGATTGGTGAAATTGGGCCATCGGCATTTCAGTTTATCGATGATTTATCAGAAATGGGGCAGAGTCTTTGGCAAATTTTACCTTCAAATCCACCCGATAAGTATCATTGTCCATATAGTGCTGAATCTGCTTTTGCAAATAATCCACTACTTATTAGTCTGGAATTATTAGTTCGAGATGGATGGCTCAGTGCAGGTGATTTGGGGATGGCACCAGAGTTTAATTCTGATCTAGTTGAATTTGATTTAATTAAAAAATGGCGTTTGGATTTAATGGCGAAAGCTGCCAATTCCTTTCGGATTAATAGGTCAGATTTACAATTTAACCAGTTTTTAGATTATTGTAATCAAAATGAATATTGGTTACAAAATTATTCTGTATTTAATGTTTTAGAAAAAATCCATAACAGTGAAAATTGGATTAATTGGAATTCAAAATATAAAACCTTTTCTAAAGATATACTTAATCAAATCCAAGAGAGCCACTCTCAAGAATTAGATGATATAAAGATTCTTCAATATTTATTTGATTGCCAATGGTCAGAACTAAAATCCTATGCCAATTCAAAAGGGATTCAAATAATTGGTGATATACCCATTTATATTTCATTCAATAGTGCAGATGTGTGGGCGAATCAATCATTATTCAAATTGTCTAATAAGGGCGATATGATAGTCCAATCAGGAACCCCGCCAGATTATTTTATAGAAACAGGTCAAAAATGGGGTCATCCAATTTATGATTGGGTAGAGCATAGGAAAAATAATTTTGAATGGTGGACATCCAGAATCGCCCATTTATTCCAAAGAGTTGATATAGTTCGAATTGATCATTTTAATGGATTTGCAAAATTTTGGGAGGTCCCTGCAGAAGATGATAATGGTACTCGAGGTTATTGGGTAAAAGGTCCTGGAGAAACTCTATTTAATGCTATCACGAACCAAATTGGGAGAAAACCAATCTTAGCAGAAGATTTAGGTGAAGCGTCCAAAGATGCTGCTGTATTAAGGGGAAAATTTGGAATACCTGGGATAAAGATTCTTCAAATGTCATTTGGGAATGGACATCCGTTTGATTCAATGAGTGAAGATACAGTTGTTTATACAGGCACGCACGATAATGATACATCCATTGGTTGGTACAATGCTGAATTTGAAAATGGATCAACCCAATCTGAACAGAATTTTTTAAACGAACGACAGCATGCAAAAAACGTTTTAAACTTAGATGGACATGATGTGAATTGGAAAATGGTAGAATTCACACTCAATGCAAATGCAAATACATCCATAATTCCTATGCAAGATGTGTTGGGATTAGATTCATCAGCACGAATGAATACACCTGGAACAGTTGGTGGGAATTGGGAATGGCGTATGTCTCCTGGCATGTTAACTCAAGAAATAAAGCAACATTTACGACAATTAACGGAGAATTCTAATAGAACATGAATAAAAAATATGACATAGCTTATTTTTCAGCTGAAATCGGGATATCATCTAGTTTGCCAACTTATAGTGGCGGATTAGGTGTTTTAGCAGGAGATCATATTAAAGCATCCGGTGATATTGGGTTAAATATGTGTGCAATTACATTGCTCTACAGAGAAGGGTATTTTAAACAACGCATAGATGAAGATGGTATTCAGACTGAGACCTACCCTCGGTTTGATCCGCACCCATTGTTAAAAAAATTGGATGTAAAATTCACACTCCGCCTTCGGGAAAGGAATGTATGGGTTCAAGCTTATCAATTTGATTATGTGGGGCATGGTGGTCATACAATTCCACTTTATTTTTTAGATACAGATGTAGAAGAAAATTTTGATGATGATAGAAATATCACTTTACGTTTGTATTCTGGAGATAAAGATCACAGAATTCTTCAGGAAGCAATTCTTGGCTTTGGTGGAACTAAACTTCTGGAAGAATTAGGACAAAATGAGATTAAAACGTACCATATGAATGAAGGGCATTGTTCATTTTTAGCCCTGAATCTTATGGAAAAATTTGATGGAAACGTTGAAAAAGTAAAATCTCTATGTCATTTTACAACACACACACCAGTTCCTGCTGGGCATGATCACTTTGCGGAATCACGGGCTAAAAAATTATTACGTGGATTGTTGCCTGAAAATTTGGAATTGCCATCACTTGTTCAAAATGGCCGTCTTCATATGACTGAACTTGGATTATACTTTAGTCGATCGGCGAATGGAGTCTCGCAGTTACATGGTCAAGTAGCTCAGGATCAATTTCCTTGGACGAATATTGGATACATTACAAATGGTGTTCATCATTCGTATTGGATGGGGAGCCCATTCAAAAGATTGTATGATCAATATTTACCAAATTGGAGAACAAACCCTGAAGCTTTATTGGAGATAGATAAAATTCCCGATGATATTTTATTAGAAGCTCACCAAATTAGAAAAAATTATTTATTGGGATATGCGAATTCACAAGTTTCAAAAGCATTGGATGGAAATACATTAACCATAGGATTTGCTCGTAGATCCGCCACATATAAACGTGCCCAATTAATATTCCATGACCTGGAACGGTTACAATCTCTCGGAGAAGGGAAATTACAAATCGTTTTTTCCGGAAAAGCCCATCCCAATGATGCTGCAGGGAAAGAATTGATTCGACAAATTGTGGAGAATTCAAAATCCATGATCGGAAAAGTAAAAATCATTTTTCTTGAAAATTATAATATGTGGCTGGGGCGCATGATCACTTCCGGCGTGGACATTTGGTTAAATACACCTCTACGACCTAATGAAGCATCGGGCACCAGTGGGATGAAAGCAACCCTGAATGGTGTTCCAAACCTATCCGTTTTGGATGGTTGGTGGGCAGAAGGTTGTAGAGATGGTGTGAATGGTTGGTCGGTAGGAGACCCTGAAAATCCAGATGACGAGAACGATGCAAATCATCTATATTCTGTGCTAGAGAATCAAGTGATTCCTACTTATTATAATGAAAGAGTTAAATGGGCATCAATCATGAAAGAAGCGATTAAAACAGGGGTTGATTTTACAGCACACCGAATGATCGAAGAATACAATCAAAAATATTATCAGGGGAAATAACATATGGCTACAATTGATATTATAATTATTGTCGTCTATTTATCAGCGATTGTTGTGGTTGGTCTTGTTATGCAAAAAAAAGCGTCTGCTGGTATTGATTCATATTTTCTTGGAAATCGAAAATTACCTTGGTGGGCATTGGGTGCATCTGGGATGGCCTCGAATACGGATATTGCTGGTACTATGATAAATACAGCATTTATTTATGCTCTTGGAACAAAAGGATTTTTTATTGAAATAAGAGGTGGGGTTACATTGATCATGGCTTTTCTCATGGTCTTTATGGGAAAATGGAACCGTAGGTCTCAAGTGATGACCCAGGCGGAATGGATGCATTTTCGATTCGGAACTAAAAAAGAAGGCGATGTTGCACGTATAATTAGTGCCATTGCTTCGATTATTATGACAGTAGCTATGGTCACTTATTTTGTCATTGGTGCCGGAAAATTTGTAGGAGATTTTTTGGGTATTGATCCACTCTATGCTTCCATTCTAATGATTATTCTAGCAATGACATACACTATTGCGAGTGGGCTATATGGAGTAGTTTGGACTGATGTTTTTCAAGGAATATTTATTTTTGGTGTTATTATTTATATATCAGTATTGGCAATGACAACGGTGGATTTACCTGATGAATTTCTAGTATCTGTCCCAATGATGGATGGTTCATTTACAGCTATTAAAACTACATTGGCAGAATGGTCCCGAATGACACCCCCCCAAGAAATGAATATGCCTGAAGGATCCACCTTCTCAATTTATAACCTATTTGGAATAGCTATTATGTTCTATTTATTTAAAGTAACACTTGAAGGGGCAAGTGGTGCTGGCGGCTATATGCTACAACGCTATTTTGCTGCCAGAAGTGATCGAGAAGCAGGGTTACTTTCTCTTTTCTGGACATGTCTTTTAGCCTTTCGCTGGCCCTTGATTGCATCCTTTGCCATGTTGGGAATTTACCATGGTATTGAGACCGGAACGGTAATTGCTGATCCCGAACTCGTATTGCCAACTGTAATTAAAAACTATATTCCTGTTGGTGTTAAGGGATTCTTAATTGCCGGGCTCATGGCGGCTGCCATGTCTACCTTTGACTCCACAGTAAATGCAGGTGCTGCCTACTGGGTAAAAGACTTATATCAAACTTATTTAAGACCAAATGCCAGTGAAAAAGATTTGATTCTTCAAAGTCGATTAGCGTCCTTGGTTATAGTTTTACTAGCACTATTGTTTAGTTTAACAATTTCCAATATCAATGAAATTTGGGGCTGGATTACGATGGGAATAGGTGCAGGCATGTTTATTCCACAAGTTATTCGATGGTACTGGTGGCGCTTTAATGGCTATGGGTTTGCAATAGGAACAGCTGTGGGAATGATTGCTGCAGTTTTAACGAAAGCATTTGGTGGCCCAATTGCGGAATATAATTCATTTTTAATTGCCAGTGGATCATCGCTAGTAGGTTGTATTATTGGAACGTATTTAACGCCTCCCACAGAGCGCGGTGTACTTTCCCATTTTTATAAGGTTACGCGGCCATTTGGTTTTTGGGGGTCTGTCCGTACCGAAATACCAACAGATGTATTGAACCAAATAAATGAAGAAAATCGGCGTGATATTATTGCAATATTCTTTGCGGTTCCGTGGCAGGTTGTTTTGTTCCTAACGGGTATGATGATCGTTATGAAACAATGGTCAAATGTGATTAATCTTTTTGGATTACTCGTTGTTCTTTCTGCTGGATTGTATTGGTTTTGGTACCGGCACTTATCTAAAGAAGTACGTTTATGAAAAAAGTCCTTTTAATTGGACTATTAATCGGGCAGTTATTACCACAATCTTTGGATGTAACATTTAGGTATATTACTCATCCAGGGGAAGAGTTTATTCGTATTTTTGTTCCGGGCACGATGCCGCCTGGCAGCAATGAAGATTGGGGACCAAATTCCAATGGAATGATAAATCCCAATGCCCCTAGTAAAATGAATTATGATGAAGCTATTGATGCCTATAAACGAACTTATTCTTTAAATATTGGCTCTGAGTATTTATATAAAATTCACTATCATTTTAATGAATCGGGAACTGACTGGCAATGGATAAGCGACCCGCTAAATCCCAATGTAACAACGGATGGATATGACAATTCTATTTTAAATTTTACTGATCCCTTATTTTTTCAACCTGTTAGACATATGAATGATGATGGTATGGTTGATGGAATGAGTGTGGGCATTTTTACAAATGATAGTATTAATAGTTTAGAATATATCGCAGGTTCGGATTCATCAGATGGAATGGAATTTTTGTCAGCAGACAATATATTTTACGTTGAATTCAGTCCCCCTAAGAGTATTTATGAAGCCTACAATATCACAGCAATAATTAACGAAATTGAATATGTACTTTTAGATTTTCCTGCAATTTCGGTTGAAGTGGAGCCATTGCCTGAAAATGTAAAATTGGGCCCAAACTGGATTAATAATGAAATGATACTTGCAGTTTATGCACCTGCTCAACCTGTAATGCAAGTGATAGTCACTGCGCCGGGTGAAACCGGGGAAGTATCAAATGCAATTGTGATGAAACGCGACTCCGAACAATCAGATATTTGGTGGACAGAATTAGATTTATCCTTAGGGCAGTATGAGTATGAATATTTATTGATAAATGGTAGCAGGTTACCCGATCCATTCACAAGAAGATTGAGTAATGGCAAAACAAGGGTAGAAATTGGTGCTGGTGGCGTTTCCACAGCGGATGATTATAATTGGCAATCAAATGATTATATCCGCCCCAGTTTAGACACTCTGATTATTTATGAATTACACGTGGATGATTTTGCTGCTCAAGGCAGTGGCCAAGGAACATTTGATGATGTTATAATACGGTTAGATCACTTGAGAGAATCGGGGATAAATGCCATTGAACTCATGCCAATTACTGAATTCCCCGGTGGACGGTCCTGGGGTTACAATCCGGAAATTATGTCATCGGTAGAAGGGGCATACGGCATACCTGAAAATTTTAAACAATTGGTGGATGAGGCACATTCCCGTAATATGGCTGTTATTTTAGATTTGGTATGGAATCATGCAACATCATCTACTCCTCTCTGGCAAATTCAACCGAATAATGATTTAAATCCATATTTTAAAAATTCTAACGATTTAAATCCCAACGAAACTGAAGGCACGTGGGGAATGTTGGATTTCGATCATTTCAATGAAAAAACAATTGAATATATCAATGAAGTCCATCGAATTTGGTTGGAAGAATATCGAATTGATGGGTTCCGATTTGATGCTACACGATTTGTGGGTTGGGATTTAAATCAACCACAATATGGACTTCCTGCATGGACAAGTGCCATTGATGAATTGGATTCTAATGTTTACCAAATTGCTGAACATTTGCCATCAGATCCATGGTTAGTGAATAACACAAATCTGACTTCCAGTTGGCATGATAGTTTTCATGATCGTTTAATTGACCACATTTTTAGTAGTATTGGTACAATGACTGCTATGCGACAAATAATTGGACTGTATGAATATTCTAATTGGGGAACCCCTTATGCTGATTTGACTCAAGCTGTAAAATATATGGTTTCTCACGATGAACAATCCTTAATTCAGGAAATGGTTGAATTTGATGGTGTTTCATTAAGTCAGGCGAGAGAGATCGATAAATTTTATGCATCTTTACTCTTTACAGCTCAAGGCATTCCAATGATTTGGCAAGGTCAGGAATTTGGATTTCAATCGGGATGGCTGGACAATAATGGCAATGGGAATTGGGATGAAGAAAAATTAGGGTATCGACCTGTCGATTGGTCTTTGTTGAACACAGAAGTAGGGCAAACTCATCTGAACCATTATTCACGACTGACCAGATTTCGAAAAGCCAATCCCGCATTTTCCAAAGGTACTTTTTATGACCTTTGGCGATACGATGGAGAACGAGTTATAGTTTATGGATATAAAGACGAATCTGGAGGCAACAGTGATGATCAGGTTGTTGTGATTGCCAATTTTTCATCCAGTAACCGGACGGTCAATGATGTGCCGTTTCTTTCCGCCGGGAATTGGTATAACGTAACCGACCCCGGGAATGATCTTTATACCGAAGACGGCAATTATGGTGAATATTCAATTCCTTCATATTCAGCCGTTATTTATTCCAAGAACCAATATGAATTGGGCGTGGAAACACCTTCATTTATTCCTGGAAAATTTCAAACCCTTTCTGCATATCCAAATCCATTTAATCCAATTATCACTATTCAATTAGAGCTGCAAAATATTACTCAAACGAATATGAATGTAGAAGTCAACATTTATGATATTAATGGTAGGTTTATTCAAACTCTTTTAGGGAGTTCAATTGAAACAGGTGTGCACCGAATTGCTTGGCGTCCGCAAAATATTTCTTCAGGTATTTATATTGTGTCCTTACGGACTGAAATGGGTATAAAAAACCAAAAAATCCTTTATTTAAAATAAAAGCAAGCAATTCGATTTCGTACAATAAAATAATAATTCCATCTGGATTCTATTTTAATTCGCCCTAGTTTTTAACATGAAAATAGCCCTTTTAACCAACGAAATCCCGCCTATTGTTTATGGTGGGGTTGCCACTTGGATACTCAACTTTCTGGATATGTTTAAAGATGATCCGGACATTGAAGTTATTCCTGTTTTTTTAGCACATTTGGATGAACCGCCAGCCGATTTTCCTGATCGCTATCCTGGGATAAGAATCATCCATGGTCCCCAAGACATAGAAAAAACGTTTCAGGATATAGATATAACCGTAAATAATCTGTGGGTGGCTTTTGATACGACCAAAGCCATCAAGGACAGATATCCAGAAAAACGGATGATCTCCGTTTGTCATTCCCTGATCAAAATGGAACATTTGACCAACTTGGGGGGAGATGCGACAAAAAGTTTTTACGAGCAGGAGATCACCTTCCAATATTCTGATGCTGTTGTACTGATCAGCCGGGCTGAACTGGGGCATTACACATCGTTTGGATATGATAAATATGATGCCGAACCCGTCGTTATTTATAACAGTTACACTCCCAAACTGGATGAGATTGACTGGCGACCCAATTATGATTCAAATGATATTGGGTATATTGGCCGTCATGTTCCGCGGAAGCGTCCGGATTTACCCATTTTAGCAGTTGAACGGTCAAACCGAAATGATGTTCGTGTTTTTAATATGGGTGTGGATTATCGCGGTGAAACAGGAAATCCGTTTTGGGAAGAAATGGGTCGTAAACATCCGAAACAACTGGTCATTATTCCTTTCAGCTCCAATAAGGAAACGGTTCACTTTTATTGGAATAGCGTTGGCGCCAATTGCATTACCGGGGTCTATGAACCTTTCGGATATACCATGTGCGAAACCCTGGACAG
>Ga0208408_1000713_pt1 | contig 20579 bp, 19 predicted proteins | sample ETNtaG_4_FD_185776 | JGI IMG/M metagenome (GOLD analysis project Ga0208408, IMG submission 185776) | Marine microbial and viral communities from oxygen minimum zone, Eastern Pacific Ocean - ETNP201406SV67 (SPAdes) (version 2) | ecosystem: Environmental > Aquatic > Marine > Oceanic ... | reverse complement strand
GCTATCTTGGGACGCAATATTCGCAATATTAAAAAAGCAGTAATGGTCTCCCATGGTCTTGTTTTACCGCCCATTTTCATTGCCGGGTTTTTATTTGCTTTCCTAGGTCCTACAGGCCCCCATGCCTGGGTTTATTATTATGCGTGTTTTGTTTTATACTGTTTAGCTCTGGGGTTTATCATTCCCATTTGGGCGGATTTTCTCGCCCATATTTTTCCAAGGGAAACACGTGGGCATTACCTGGGCATCTCTTTTGCGTTTAACAGTGTTGGGGGTTTTGCCGGCGGTATTATTGTTAAAATACTCTTAAACGGCACGTTGCCTTTTCCAACTGATTTTGGCTGGGGTTTTATCATTATGGGTATTTCGTTGGGGTTAGGGATCCTTGCTTACTTTTTCTATAATGTTGATAACAAATCAGACAAGACACCTCATAAATCAATTGCTGATTTCTGGCGTGATACAAAAAGTATTATTCAAACACACCTGAATTTCAGACGTTATTTATTTAGCAGAATTTTTATTACGGCACATTTTCCTGCCATGAGTCTCTACGCTGTCTACACCCAAGGCTTGTTTGGATTTAATATAAGTGAAGCCGGTGTGTTTACTGTCCTGCAAGTGCTTACTTTTGGGTTGGGCAGTGTGGCCTCAGGGAAAATCGGGGATCGATGGGGGCACAAAACTGCTATTATACTTTCATTCAGCTGTTACTTGCTGGCTATTGTTTGCACAGTGTTTGCCGTATCCATGATTCATGTATATGCTATATTTCTTGCTTTAGGATTAGGGCACGGAGGATTTATGCCCTCTGCGATGAACATGGTATACGAATTTGCTGAATCCCGGGACAGTAAAACATACATGGCGCTTATTGATACATTTCTTGCCCCATTTGTTTTACTCATGATAATCGGTGCAAGCATCCTGGATCCGATCATTGGTACACGCAACCTGTTTATCCTGTTAGGTGCACTCATTGTTATTGGGCTGCTGCAATTGATCTTTTGGGTAAAGGAACCACGGCTTCATCCACACAAAGCAGCTGGTTAATCGCTCACCTATCACGAATAACTAACTTTTTACTTGTTTTACTGACGGTACGCCATGAAATTCCATACCGGTATCCGAGGATGATTAACCACCAAAAATTCATACTGTTCGCGCTTTTTGCCGCCCTGTCAATTTCTGGCTGCAAGGATGATCCAAAACGCCATTTACAACTAGCGCAATGGTATTCCCAAAAGGGGCTTGTAGATGAAGCTATCCTGGAATACCGGGAGGTTACCCGCCTGTTACCTACAGACGTAAAAACATTGAGCCGTGAAGATTATGCATTATTGGCCAAAGCTCATTACAGCTTGGCGCTTATGTATACAAAAAAAGATTGGTGGGATTATGCACTGAAAGAAGCGGAAACATGCTTCGAACTTCTACCTACGCGGGAACATTATGATATGGTTACTCTGCTTCGAAAGCGCATAAACTTTCAGAGCGCTGAATCCTAAATTTTACTCTTTAGTTAAAAAGTCCCCGAGCGGCTTTCTCCGCCGTCACAGTATATAATAGAGCAATTTATAAAATCGGCTTCAGGCTGAAGTAAAAGGGAAATGGTGTTGGCCACATCTTCAGGAGTTGTAGTGCGGCGCATAGGGTTGCGTTTTTTGGTATTTTCCACCCACAATTCCCAGTTATCCGTGATCTTGGTAAGTGCCCGTGTAGGCGTAACGCCAGCTTGAACAGCATTTGCTGTAATTCCAAATTGGCCCAGCTCCCAGCCGATCTGGCGTATGATCGCTTCCATAGCCACTTTGGCAACACTCACAGGTCCATATCCTTCCATGGCAACATAATTGCCTTCACTGGTTAGTCCCAATATTCTAGAACCTTTGCCCAATAATCCCGCTTCATATAATTTTTGTGTCCAGTACAAAAGAGAATTCCCCATAACGTGAACTGTCATATCCATTTGTTTCTGATTGACAGGTTTATCTCCAAAAAAGTTGGTAGTGGTGCCAAAAGCAATTGAGTGCAACAGCAGTTTTAATGGTGCCCCACCTGTGATTTCACTGATCTGAGGGATATATTTATCCATGGTTTCCACAGCTGCCGCGTTTGTATTAAAATAATGACAATCGCCGCCTGTTGTTTCATTTACTTCAGCGATGGTCTCTTCGGCAATTTTTTTGGCTTCACCCCTGTCAAAATGAAAAGCAATAACACCGTATCCATCTTTCGCCAGGCGTTTTGCAGTGGCAGCGCCATGGCCCGTTGAACCACCTAATAATAGTACCCATTCAGACATATTTTGCTCCGATAATTAAGGTTTGAATTTAGGGAAGACAATGACCACAGCAAACCATGAACACAAAAGAATAATGAGTGAACGATCATTCAGTCTTAAATTCTTGGCTCATAAAGGGATTAAAAATGGACAAAAAGTTTTCATTTTCAAAACAGGATCTATTGGATATAGGATCTGGGAAAATCTTTGGCAAGGCCAATGGTAAATTGCCAACACCCCCGATGCTTATGGTCGATCGTATACTAAAAATCTCTGATGATGGCGGAAAATACGGGAATGGCTACATCAAAGCAGAATTGGATATTGCTCCGGAAAATTGGTTCTTTGATTGTCATTTCAAGAATGACCCTGTCATGCCGGGCTGCTTGGGCCTGGACGGCTTTTGGCAACTGGTGGGGTTTTTCCTTTCCTGGGCTGGTGGTAATGGCCGAGGGAGAGCGTTAGGTGTAAAAGAGTTAAAATTTAAGGGACAGGTGAGGCCCTATCATGATAAGATCATTTACGAGATCGACATTCGAAAATTCATTACCAAACCTACCTTCATGGCTTGGGGGGATGCGGTGCTTAAAGTAAAAGATAAAACCATCTATTTCGCAAAAGACCTGCAGGTAGGCTTATTTGAAAAACTGGTGTGGGATACAGGAATGGATCCCGCCCTTGATCCGTTTTAAAATCACAGTAATATAAATTATACATGGCATTACGCTGCGGCATAGTCGGGCTGCCCAATGTGGGCAAGTCTACCATTTTTAACGCACTAACAGCTTCATCTATCCCGGCGGATAATTACCCGTTTTGCACCATTGATCCCCACGTGGGTATTGTGGAGCTTCCAGATCCCCGATTGAAAAATCTGGCGCCCATATTCAACCCCGAAAAGGTTACTCCCGCCACTGTGGAATTCACCGATATTGCCGGTCTGGTTCGAGGCGCAAGTAAGGGGGAAGGATTAGGAAATCAATTCCTAGGGCAAATACGCCAAGTGACGGCTATTATCCACGTTGTACGGTGTTTTGATGATGAAGATGTAACACATGTTGAAGGCGGTGTAGACCCGGTGCGGGATGCAGAACTTATTGAAACAGAGCTGTTACTGGCAGACCTGGAAACGCTGGAAAAAAGAGTATTCAAAACTGAAAAAGCGGCCAAGTCAGGTGGGAAAAAAGAAAAAAAAGAACTGGATGTGATCCAGCGGTTGTTGAACCACTGCAACGAAGGGCATCGGGCCAGGACATTCCAGGCTAATGAAGAAGAAACAGCTATTATTCGCTCTCTCCATCTACTGACTAGAAAACCCATTTTATATGTGGCCAACGTGGATGAAACAGAGATCACCCATGAGCAACGCGGTCACTTGGAAGAACAATTAGTTTGTTTTGCTGAAAAAGAAGGAAACATGGCGATTCGCCTGTGCGGTAAGCTGGAGCAGGAGATTGCTGTTTTGCCCGATGATGAAAAAGCCATTTTCTTGGAAGAGTATAACCTCCCCGAACCGGGACTAAACAAACTCATTCACGCTGGCTTCAGACTGTTGGAACTGGAAACTTTCTTTACCGGCGGAGACAGGGAAGTTCGGGCTTGGACCATTAAACAAGGGACCACTGCTCCGGAAGCAGCGGGGGAAATACATACGGACTTTCAGCGGGGCTTTATCAAAGCCGAGGTCATCAAGTACAAAGACCTGGTGCGGCTAGGCACAGAAAAAGCGGTTAAGGATGCTGGCTTGGCCAAACTTCAGGGGAAGGATTACCTGGTAGAAGATGGTGATTGTATATATTTTCATTTCAATGTGTAAAAAATGATTGGATAATTGAATGCATGAATGATTGTTATTATACTTCGTGCCTTATTTCAACAGGCAATTAACCAATCAACCCAATGTTTTTCTTCATGATCACATCCTACGTCTTGGTCGCCTTGTCTGGAGTAGGACTCCTTTTTGTAGGGGCCAACCACTATTTCAATTTTTGGCCTACCAGCCATATTACTTTGGACCTGTTGGTAAGTATCATATTCATTGCCGCCCAGACTTTGGTCATGTTCTTCTTCGTAGGGACTGGAGTTAATATAAAAGAATACACTCTGTCTCATCCCGAGATAGGAGATAAGTTTTATAAAGGTGTTTTGGGAATCAAACGCAAACTATATCCATCCACTATGATGGTAACGATTTTATTTATGACTGCGGTCATATTGGACGGGGCATTTTATTTAGGGAAGGTTAGCGAATGGTGGTTTTACATTTTTTATGTATTCACACTCTATTATTATATCAAAGCTACCCTTACCCAACACAAGGCCTTCATCGGCAGTACCAATATTGTATTGGCCATGACTGGAGTAGTAAGAAAATAAAAAAGGGCAAAAAACTGCCCTTTTAAAATAGTGTTTAATTAGCAGTAGTCAGTCTTCTTCGTCCTCCTCATAGACATATTCGTATTCATCATCCTCATTGAAGTAATAGGGGTATGAATAGTCGTATTCTTCATATTCATCATACTCATCATCGTCATCTGCTTCATCTTCTTTTTCCTGTTTTACTACAATAACTCGAGGGTCTTCTTCTCCCAGGAGAGCCCGATCCACCAATTCTTGTTCCCTGGCTGTGAGCTTCTGGCCATCCAGAGACAATTTCTGGCGGTATAATACACCGCTTAAGGTTCCAAAAAATAGGACCACAAGGGCCATAACTGACCCTTCGGCCTTGAATTCAATTCCACCCCACATGTTCTGCTCCCAGCCAAAGTTCATGAAAACCGCCAACGACAGTAATACACCAAACAGAATAATGAAATTCCCCATGATGTCCGGAGCAGCAGTATCCATTACAGCAAAGTAGAGGAGCCAGATCAGTACACCGGCGACTGCAAAAAAGATACCCAGCACATAATTTTCTGCTAATACAGAAAGGACAAACCCTACTATGGCGCCAAGGGGGATGATAAATCCTATTCCGGATCTGACGTCAGAGGCCATATTAAATAGTGTATTTTACTTGGTTCATGTTAATTGACTTACCTCGAATGTAGACGAAAATTGGTCGTTTTCTAAAGGAAATGCAAGAAAATTCCTTTATCCTCATTTTAGGGAACACTTATAACATTATAGTGTAGAAGTGTAATTTCCCGACCTTATTATGAACGAACCGTTTCCCAAGATCGGTGTCATAGGCGTAGGCCATTTGGGTCGGCATCACGTCAAACATCTCGTAAATCATACCCATGCTAACTTTATTGGTATCACCGATATTGATATTGACCGCACCAGAGAAATAGCAGAAGAATTTGATTGTGCGAGTTACGGTTCTTTGGAATCATTATTGGATGAAGTCGATGCAGTGTCTATTGTGACCCCGACACGGACCCATGCTGATGTTGCAGAGCAGTGCATTGCCGCGGGGAAACATGTCTTTATTGAAAAACCCATAACCAAAACTGTGGCAGAAGCAGATCAATTATTACAACAGGCGGCTGAACAAAATATAGTGATTCAGGTGGGGCACATTGAACGCTTGAACCCAGCCCTCTTGGCCCTGAAGGAATTTGACCTGAATCCAAAATTTATTGAGGTTCAGCGGCTGGCACCATATACTATACGCGGGACGGATGTACCTGTCGTCCTAGACCTTATGATTCATGATATTGATATCATTCTATCTCTGGTGGACTCTCCCGTGAAAAATATTAGAGCCAGCGGTGTATCTCTGCTTTCTGATTCTGTAGATATTGCCAACGCCCGCCTGCGCTTTGAAAATGGCACGGTAGCAAATATTACCTCCAGTCGTATCGCACGAAATAAAGTGCGCAAGATAAAAGTCTTCCAAAAAGAAATGTACGCCACCATCGATCTGCTGTTGGGATTAACAGAAGTTTACCGCGTATTGGATGAAGAACAGGATGACCCCAATGCCATCCAATCGGCAGCGCTGGATGCATATGGCAATCATAAAAAGATCGTTTATGAAAAACCGGATGTCAATCAATTCGATGCGCTGGAGATGGAGCTCACCAATTTCATTGCGTCTGTCAAAGGAAAATCGTCACCCATTGTGGATGGCCGGGCCGGGCGAGATGCTCTGGATGTGGCGACCAAAATACATGATATGATCCTGGAAGATATTCATTAATGGATATTCGAAATTTCTTTTTTAAGAACCGTAGCTATACACCGGTTCCCTTGGCGCTGTTGATCATTTATTTCTCTACGCCAGCATTGCCTTACTTATGGTATGGATTGGGATGTTTGATCATTGGAGAAAGTATTCGCTTCTGGGCGGTGAGTTATGCCGGCGGCATCACTCGAACCACCAAAGTCGGAGCGCCAAAACTATGCTCATCTGGACCATTTGTCCATGTGCGCAACCCTTTATACATCGGAAATCTATTTCTTTTTTCAGGTATGGTGCTGACCGCTGGCGCACCAAATGTATGGGTCATGCTTGGGATCACATGGATCTTCTTTCTGACCCAATATGCGCTGATCATTTCGCTGGAGGAGGAAACGCTCGTGAATCTTTTTGGAGATGATTATTCCACATACCAAAAGAATGTTCCTCGGCTATTTCCTCGGCTATCTCCATGGAAAAGTGATGACGACCGCACACCAATGACATTCATGAAAACACTGAAAACAGAAAAACGTACCCTTCAGAATATTGTTTTTATTTTACTATTAGTGGTGATCCGTCAGCAATTTGTCTGATCCTCGCTCATTTCAGTGATCATTTGTAACATCACCCCATGACTTCAAACCAAAACCCTCTATTTTTCCTCGTTGCCGGGGAAGAATCCGGTGATATTCACGGGGCAAAACTCATGGAACAGATTTCTGTTCAATGCCCGGAGGCTTCTTTTATGGGCCACGGTGGAGACAAGATGAAAGCCGCTGGATTGGATATCATTGAACATGTAGACGACCTGGCAATGATGGGCTTTACGGAGGTTATTAAACACCTGCCCTACATGCTGAACGTCATGGGCCAGACCTTGGGCAAGATCAGAGAAGCCCGACCAAACCGGCTCATCCTTATTGATTATCCAGGATTCAATTTGCGGTTGGCGAAAAACATTCATCCTTTAGGAATTCCCATTACTTATTTTATTCTTCCACAGGTTTGGGCATGGAAGGAAAAACGGGTCAAAACCATTCGACGTTGTGTAGACCAAGCATTGTGTATTTTTCCCTTTGAACAACAATGGTTCGAGGAGCATGGAATAAATGCACATTTTGTTGGGCATCCATTCACAGATCTGCAGACTCCATCCATGTCCCGAGATGATTTTTTTCGAGAACATGGGTTGAGGTCAGATAAACCTGTCCTGGTCCTTTTCCCAGGGAGCCGCCAGCAGGAAGTCGATAATCACTTACCGATCTTTGAACAATCTGTTTCTTTGCTTGACAATGATCTGCAAGTGATCGTGGGAAAAGCACCCCAAGTGGATCTGGGTAATATTCCAGTTCATTGGGCAGTGGAAGAAAGTGATACCCGCTTATGCCTTGAATACGGAACGGCTGTCCTTACGTCCTCTGGAACAGCCACACTCCAATCTGCCGTGCATGATATACCGGCGGTGGTAAGTTATAAAATGTCTGGAGGAAGTTGGTGGCTCGCAAAACATTTGACCAACGTCCCTTTCGCTGCCATGAGCAATCTCATTGTAGGTAAAAGGGTGGTTCCAGAATTTTTGCAAAAGGACATGACCCCGGCTAATCTTGCCGATGCTGTTCAACCCTTATTGAACGATTCTCCGGAAAGAAAAAACATGCTTCGTGGCTATGAAAAGATACGACGGACATTGGGAATTCCCGGTGCCTACGAACGAGCCGCAGAAACTATCTTAACGCGGATAAAAATATGAAGAAAAAGATTTTATTTTTTCTGGGGGTAGTTTTTGGGAAATGGATCTTGAAATTCTTGTATGGAACCAGTCGCTGGCATATTGAAGGCGATGGGCAAATTGAAAAATTGAGAGCAGAAGGACGCTCTATCATTTTTGCCATTTGGCATGGAAATCTATTACCCGGATATATGTATGTGGCGGATAAACAGCCCTATGGTGTGGCGGGAAAACACGGGGATGCAGAAATCATTTCACGAATTGCTATAAAATTAGGTTATATACCCATTCGGGGATCAAGTTCGGATGGCGGTCGAGAAGCCTATATGAAAATTGTAAATGTATTAAATAAAAAAGGTTCGCTTGTGTTTATTACGCCCGATGGACCAAAAGGTCCGGCCAAAGAACTAAAACCTGGGACAATAAAAGCTGCTATGCGTACGGGTGCAGCTATTTTACCAGTTGGAAGCGCTACCTCAAAACATTGGAAACCAACCAATTGGGATACGTTTTATGTGGTAAAACCCTTTGGACAAATTCATCTTTTGATCGGCGACCCCATGACATTTTCTGAAAATGATAATTTTAATGAATGCTCTTCAAAATTAAAGTTAGAGTTGGACAGGTTGGAGCAGGAGGCCATGAAACGTGCAGGAATTTGATATCCATTCGCTGAAAAAATATCGTTTTCTGCTATGGCCATTAGGGTTCTTTTATTGGCTGCTTATCTTTTGGCGGAATTTCTTTTATAACATCGGTTTCTTTGTTTCCCGAAAATTGCCTTGTAAGGTCATCAGTGTGGGTAATCTATCTGTAGGTGGTACAGGAAAAACACCTTTTGTCATTTTATTAGCAAACATTTTAGCGGAACAGGGAAAGTCAGTTGCAATATTAAGCCGGGGGTATAAAAGACAATCCAAAGGAACCCTGGTAGTCAGTAACGGAAATGAAATAAAAACATCATTGGACGAGGGTGGCGATGAGCCTTTTATGATAGCTAATAAATTGGGGAAAGTACCGGTGGTGGTGGATGAGAACCGCTATCGTGGTGGGCAATTCATTTGCAATGAATTCAATCCGGACATTATTATTATGGATGATGCCTTTCAGCATCGCCGTGTATTTCGGGATGTGGATATTGTACTGATGAACAGCAATAATCATAATCCCCGTCTTCTGCCTTATGGCCTACTCCGGGAACCGCTGGGAAATGTAAAACGGGCGGATATAACGATCTTTACGAAAACAAACCTGACACCTCCAAAGGAATCACTGATCCAAACCGTATCTAAAAAATGTTCACTTACATTCATGTCAGAATTGGTACCAGCAAGTGATCTGATCGGAATGGATGGGACCACTAAACCAATAGAAGATATCAATCAGCCTGCGGTGGCGGTATCGGGAGTTGGGGATCCAGACAGTTTTGAAGTAATACTGGATGAAACCGGGATGGATTATGTTCACCATTTTCGTCATGATGACCATGCTGAATATTCAGACACAGACTTGGAAGTGATCAGGGAAGTCTTCTTATCTGCAGAAGCAACGGCTATCATTACAACAGAAAAAGACTTGGCTAAACTGGAAGGATTAAATGATCTACCAGTTTTTGCTATAAAAGTTGATATTGGATTATCAGAAAAAGATCAGGCTGATTTATTATACTTAATTAACTGACCTTATTTAAAACTGGGCAACGCCCCAGGCGAACATGACGCCCACAAAAGTGAGCATGAGAGGCCAGCCTGTGTTAACAAATCGGCGGGCATCGGGGTTCTCAAATACATGGATCTGGAATTGATGACTTGTGGTGGCTCCCCGTTCATCAATGGCAGTAATGATCACATCGTGAGGCCCTCGTTGATTGTTCCGAGGTCTCCATTTGAAAAGTCCGGTCTTTTTATTGAATGATGCATATTTAGGCAAACGTATGGAGCGGAAAGAAACCTTGTCGTTATTCAAATCTTCCGCAATAATCTTATACCGATACTCATATCCCGTCAATCCTACTGGTTTGGGCTTGGAAACCACAGACGGAGGTATGTTGACAAAGACCTTTCCGCGCTGAGTGTCTTCATGATAACCGTCAGACACCTTGACTTCAAATTCGTGCTTGTTCACCTGGGATGCTTTAGGGATCCAGACCAGTTTTCCAGTATTGGACATCTGCATTCCCTGGGGACCTTTGACCAATTCATAATGGAGCTCTGCGTCTGAATTCTTATCCTCCACTTGTACTTGGTATTTATACATTTCTTCCACCAAGGCCGCTTTCGGCGCTTGGGACACGATGGTTGCTGGATGGTTCACATAGAGATCAAATGACTGTTCATCTTTGGTATATCCGTCAGACACCACTAGTTTTATGGGATAGGTATCGTACTGATCTTTACCCGGGGTCCACAACAGTGTTCCTGTAAACTCGTCTACTTCCATACCGTCCGGGAATTCTTCTAATGTATAGCGAATGGTGCTTCTTCGTTCTACAATAACTTTTGGAGGCTTCCCTTTTGATCCTTGGAAAAATTCCCATAGAGCATCTTTAACACTTACGGACCGATCATCTTTTTCTTCGATGATGATAATCAGCCGATCGTCCTCCCAAAAAATAGAGTGCACATAACGCTTCAAATTCAGACGGCTGAATTCTTCAGAATCCATTTCACCCTGTCCCGTTTGATATACCACTTCAGTCGCGTTCCAATCGCCAATATAGCGATCCACGTTTTCCCGGTAGACGTCGTCGGCGATATTCACGGCATAGATGCGTATCATTTCTATGTCCTCGATTTTTACAAGGTGTGCATAGGGCAGGAGTGTTCCCTTGTTCAGATCGGTGGTCATGATCTTGTACTTATACTGCTGACCTACCGTGGCTTTCATAACAGGAATGGATACGAGCTTTATGGGTGCATTGATAAAAAAATTAGCTTCTACCGTCCTGACATCCATGCCATCGTCAATCTCGATCTTTAAAAGACCAAAGTCCATTTCATCACGGGTAGGTTCCCATCGCAAACGACCGGTGAATGGATCCATGCGCATTCCTTCCGGCATTTCAACAGCGGTAAAAGTAAGTTCAGCATTCACATTTGGATCATTAACCTCAAGCTGAAAATCCCATGCATAGCCCAAATTTACTTTGTTCATCGGTGGTGGAGCTTCGTCGATCACTGGTGGATGGTTCACGTATAAGGTTACTTCCTGTGTGTCAGCTGCTACACCATGGTTCACCGCCACAGCAAAATTCTGGGAATCTATCTGTGCTACGGCAGGTGTCCATTCAATATTTCCTGTTTCTGAAATGGACATCCCTTCCGGGTGATAGAGCATTTTATATTTCAATTCCTGTTCCAGATCGGGCCGCCATACGCCTACTTGATATTTAAACAGTTCATTCACTCGAATGATAGAGTCCGGTTCAGATAATATCTTCACCCCGGCTCTAGCAAATAGTTTGAATTCTTGGGCGGCTCTGTCAAACCCATCTGAGGCTACCAGTCGTACGTTATAAATATTCACATGACTGCTGTCCGTCTGCCAATACAATGCGCCGCTGGAATCCATTTCCATTCCATCGGGAGCAGCTTCCAAAAGGAATTGGATCTTGGCATCAGTATTGAGGTCATTTACCACTGGAGAATATGTAAATAATGATTTTGCAACAAATTCTGTTTCTTCAGGATCGGAAATGAATTCGGGTGTGTCATTCACGTAGATCCACAGCCGCTCATCATATCCTTCCAGGTGTGGAATAACCTTATAGGTCAACAGAGAATCTTCCTCTTCCGATTCCAACTCCACGTCTTCGCCTACTTTCATTTCCACATGATAGGCCAGTTTATAGGCTCCAAGCTGTGTACCGTTAGGAACCCACTGAATGGAACGTGTTTCATAATGGAAGAACATTCCTTTAGGCGGTGGTAATAACCACCTGAAACTGTAGAACTGGTTGGCTTCATCTTCAGGAATAGAATAGACAAATAATTGATCGATCGGTAAAACGTGCCTTGGCAATACGCCTTTGGGCAAAGGTTGTCCTAATGATTTCATAGGTTTGGCGCCCAATGAAATGGGTCCTGCACCACGACCTGCTATCTCCGGGAATATTTTTAATAGATCAACAGGTTCAGCCTGAGTATCTTGTACTGTTGGTTTATCAACCGGCGGAGGTAAACCAAGATCTGTGAGAAAAACAGACGTTTCATCCCCATCCCAGCCAGCTGCAATGGTCGTACCCATATACTGTCCGTTCGACACTATGGGGAGAGCTGAAAAGACCTGTATATCCACAGAATCGACTGTCAGCGTAAAATAACTTTCGGTTTTCTCTGCTGGTGTTTCTGCCCCGAAAGAGACTGTCATCATATTCATTTCACCTGACACAAGGAGAATATCTTTATACCCATCCTGGTCAAAATCAGAGGTTTGAATGTTTGATAATGGACCTGCTTCATTGGGAATATCATCTATAGCAACACCCGCATCAGATAATGTAAGACCGATCAAATGACCGCTTTGAAAGGGGGTAATTACATCCAAAAAACCATCTGCATCCCAATCAGTAACAGCAACAGAACGAGCAATAAATCCATTCATGCCAGGAATAGTTGTATGCGTAGCCGGTCCTTCTTTAAATGATCCATTTTTATTTTTAAACGGCTGTGCTTTAAGCACATTCCCTTCAGGGCTAAAACTGATAATATCATCTAACCCGTCTCTATTCCAGTCGACTACACCTGCATAAACAAATCCCGACCCAAAGCGCATGTTTTCTGGTTCCAGTCGACTGGTAACCATCAATTGTCCTTCATCATCCACATCCACAATAGCCAAACCTCTTACTGGACTTCCCAGCGATACCACTAATTCCTGGTCATCATCACCGTCCTGGTTAAACAATTCAAAATTATGACAGCGTAAAAATGTATTGCGTTCTGAAAGGTTCAAGGTACTGGCCGGCGATTCGCTGAATCCTTCACCATCCCAAGGATAGTAATACACAATGGGGTGTAGGATGCGCTCTTCGTTCTCATCCGTTAGATTCATAACCGTGATCAATTCAGGAGAGCCATTGCCATCCAAGTCACCAAGTTTCAAATTCACAAAATTACCCAATAAGCCGTCCGGGGCAGCCAACTCCCAATTGAGCTGTTGGTAGCCATCGCCATCTATTTCATAATAACGGATCATCGATACAGAGCGGCCATTCTCTTGTCCGATTTCTACTGTGGCGAATTCAATCAATCCGTCACCGTCCAAATCAAATGTACCTTCCATGTGTATGATTTGCAGATCTTTTCCAGACAGCATTGCCATCAACAAGATAAACTTGGAAATCATTCGCATCATAAACTATCAACCGCAACTGAATCAACTGCAACACTGTCAACACCCATGAATTCTAAAATTTTAAATTTCATTTCTTTTGCTCGTTTGGCGATATCTGCATCTGTATACATTTCCGAATTTATTCTATATGGATGAAATTCACCTGAAAACGTTATGGTTGTATTCACTGTTTTATTACCAATACTATCTACGACAATTTCTCCAGCAATATCCCACAATTCAATTGCTCGCATATAAATAGACAGGTTGTGACGATTATCCGCTAACGGTGTTCGAACAGAAATATAGGAATTATTTTTTGTTTTCTTCTCGTTTTCACTGTTATATATCAAAATGCTGTTTTCTGCTTCAGCCAGTCTCAACGATTCAGGAAAACCTTCAAATTGGTATGATGGATAATGGGATAACTTTGATTGCCAGTTAGACGGATCCAGGTCTTGGATCAACGAATCCACATGAGGTGATATACTGGCAGTGAATTCATTATTAGTTAAGTTATGGTTCAATGTTAAAACGGATATTTTATCCATGCTATCTGGTCTCGCAACATAGGAGAATTCAGCATTTTTATTCGTAATTACCTGCCCCAAATTTGCACTAATGTTATGAGAAACGGATGGATATTTAGGAAGTTTATGATCTTCAACCAACATATGAAAAGAAGGTACACCATTGAAAACAAAGCGGTCCTCTCCTTTTTCTTTTGGAGGTGTATGGACAAAAACCATATATGGTTCGTAGGGTGGCGGCGTGTAAATAATAGGCGGTTTTGTAGTATCTACAACAATAATAGCATAGGAGTGTTCAGCTTCTTCGATTACCGGCATAATGCGGTGGCGGTCTCCTAATGCATCTATATCAGAGACTAGTTCTTCTTTCAACCGCTGCTCAGCATAAAATTTAAATTCATGTACACCTATATCCTCTCTCTTCGGGATCCAGTTTATATAACCCGAGGTAGGATCAAAGTAAGCTCTTTCAGGAGGTTGTGCAAGCCAATGAAAGCTATAAAATCCTGTAGTTGTATCCATTGTGGCTTGATAATGCAGTGTATCGCCTAAACGTAGTGTGTCCTCCGGTATAATGGTGATCCCTGGTTCCGGCTTTGCCATAAAAAGATCATAAATACCAGAATTCACCCTTGATGTAATTACTGTGTTGATATTTTCAGCTGACGTGCTCTCCGGCAAAATAAATAGATTTTCCCCGCTGAATATACTTTCTGTCAAAGTAAGAACGCTGTCATAATAGGCCAATGTCATTACTTGCCCGCTGGCAAAAGGTATTTGTAATTCTTCTCTGCTATCCATATCCAAATCTGTCTTTTGTGTTGCTGAGCCCAATAACTTTAATGCTCCATTTAACGGAAAAGAGTTGTCGTTTGTCACTTTAAATTCATTATTTGTGCTGAATAATGCAGTTTTAAGACTATCATTTTCCGGGCTGAATACAACTAAATAGGGTTTCCCATCTACATTAATAAAGTTGGTAAAAATAGGTCCAAAGCCGTTATGCAGATTGAACGGGAGATGAATATGTATTGTATTACCATTAAGAGTTTCTCTCTGTTCATTTGCCTGCAGCAGAACAGCCGCGCGATAAGGGCTGCCCACAGCTGCGGACACAATTCCAGAAAATGTGTCTATATCAGCATTATTGGCATGTAAAACTTCACCATTATCGATAACCAAATCCCTGGCAATAAATACTGAATCCCGCCACGTATATACATGTAGCCACTTGTTACTGTTCTTACGATATCCGGGTAGGTAATCGACTAAAATAATCAATTCACTATCACCGTCATTATCCAGGTCATATATCAATGCATCTTTTATTATATAATCTTCAGGTTTTATTTGCCACAAGGGTGAATGTGTACCGTCATGTTGAATTTCCACGTAGCGCAGCACAGCAGTTGTAAATAATAATACTTCATCTAAACGATTACTGTTTAGATCATAAGGACCGCTAATATTCATATTTCCCGCATGGATAGCAATGTGCAGGAAAACTGCATAAATACACCATTTCACTAATCTCATTAAATAGCCGTTTTGTATTACCTCGAATCAACTGTTGGACAGGGAGTTGTTTACAGCGCATAACAAATCGCTGTTTAAGTGGTGTTCCCTTACCTCTACTGAAGAGGAATATAGTCTGTCACTCTCGAAAAATACAAGGAAAAGGGCCTTGATAACCCATAGAATTGTCTAAATTCGCTGGAATATTTCCCTTCGAATTTTGCGGTCTGAAAACATAAATTGAACAATGCATGAACAAGATATCAAGGGATACCCATGCTAAAAAGAGCTTTTCTTTTTAATCATCTCATTCCCTTACTCTTATTTGCCCAGAGCGACCTTTACCCCATCCAGGATTATTATGGCGGCGGCATCGGCTATAGTCCAATGTATATGACCTTAGATTCTATTCCAGGTTCATCAAAAATGTCTGCATTGGGTTTAAATACCGATAATTTCAAAACTCCGTTTATAGTACATGGTGGAGAAGGATTTACTCACATTGCCGGACGCTGGCGCTTGGGTGGTTATGCAGGGATAGGTTCATCTTCTATCAGCAATATCATGGATGTATATTTCTACCAAGAGACCAATGATTCTGCAGGTATACAGCAGGAATCATCTCCATTGGCCAATGATGGTGATAAAATTGTAGCCTACGAAGGCAGCTTCAGGCCAACTATCAATGCCAAATTCTCTTTTACGCTTGGGGCGGTAATGCTGGAGTATGTTGTGCCGATATTCAGAGACCTGGAAATATCCGGGGGGACCCTCATGGGAATTGGGCGTGTTAATGTCAGTATCGATCAGTACACGGGAGAGGCCCAGTGGAATAGCCTCTTTTCGAATTATTATGGCACTGTAGAAAATGGGATTATGTATTACAATATTGATTCATCATATACAAGCAATCAGGCAGATTCTGTTATAGCCGGTTTGCAAAGCACTACTCTGACACCAGTTAATGGATATGGAGGTTTAACAGATTTAAGCGGTACGTTCTTCAACTTTCAACCATATGTTGCAGTTAAATGGCAAATTATGGATCGAGTAGGGCTACGGTTGAGTTTGGGTTATAACCAAGGAACAATTGGACACGGACAATGGTTTCTCAATGGAAGAAAACAGATATCAGATTCCCCAAAATCGTCTTTGCGTGGATTGACCATTCGTACAATGTTCTATTTTGGCCTATAGTTTCAGGCTTGTTTTATTCACTTTATTTATAAATTAAAACAATGAACAACAAAAAGAAATTTCAACGATTACCTTTTACCATGACATTTATTACGGTGTTATTATTAGCGCTGATTCCACTGTCACAAATCCTGTATTCAAAAAATCCATACAGCGCCATTGAAGACAAATTCAAAATCATGAATCAAATTTTATATTATATCAACCAGCTTTATTTTGAAGATGTAGATATGGATGAACTAATGGAAGGTGCATTTCATGGTATTTTTGAAAAACTTGATCCCCACTCGACCTATATAGCCGCAAAACAGCAGGAGGAAATAGATGAACTTTTTCGAGGTTCTTTTCAAGGGATAGGAATCGAATTCGATATCCTGAACGGTTACATCACTGTAATTTCACCTGTGGCCGACAGCCCCTCTGAACGCGGGGGTCTTATGCCCGGTGACCAAATTATTGCTATCAATGGCGAAGACGCTTATGAAATCACCAAAAAAGATGTTTTCAAAAAACTACGAGGACCCAAAGGCACCAGGGTGGATATTACAATCAGGCGGTTCGGTGGTGAACAGTTTGATGTAACTATTATTCGGGATGATATTCCTATATATAGCGTCCGAGCATCATTAATGCTGGATCTTGAAACGGGTTATATTTGGCTCACACGGTTTTCTGCAACTACTGATGAAGAAGTGAGTGCTGCCCTTAACCAGCTGGAAAATCGTGGCATGAAAAAACTTATTTTGGATTTACGAAACAATAGCGGCGGCTTCCTGGAACAGGCTGCTGCCATCAGTAATTTATTTATTGCCCGAGAAGACACACTAGTTTTTACTAAAGGTAAAAGCAAAAAAATGGAACAAGTGTTCATTTCAGATCCAACAAAAGGTCGTGAGGATTTTCCATTAATTGTATTGATCAACCGCGGATCAGCCAGCGCCAGTGAAATTGTAGCAGGGTCTATACAGGACCTGGACCGTGGGTTGGTCGTTGGTGAGACTAGTTTTGGTAAAGGGTTAGTTCAGCGGCAATTACCTTTGAATGACGGATCAGCAATCCGCGTAACCATTGCCCGTTATTATACCCCCAGTGGACGGCTTATTCAGCGCCCCTACGAAAATGGGGATACACGGAATTATTACAAAGACTTATACATTAAAAATCGTGAATCTGTCCTGGATTCATTAAAGCAACTAAAACCCAAGTATAAAACAAGGTCCGGCAGGATTGTATACGGCGGGGGCGGTATAACACCAGATCAGCATATTACATGGGATTTGAATCTTCAAAAAAATACGCAGCGTTTGCTTACCCATACAATGCGCCCGTTTTTCAACTGGGGATCAAATTACGCCAGTAATCACCGCGATGAACTTGATAATTATGAAAGTTTCAAGACCGATTGGGTATTGGATGATAGCGATTTCCAGATGTTCCTGGATTACGTTTCCTCAGAAACTATTGAATTGAACCAAGAAGAATTAGAGTTGGACAAAGATTATATTTTAAACATGCTAAAATCGGAAATAGCCAGCGCCCATTGGGGTAAAGATGAAGCTATCGGTATTCGTTTAAACTATGATAGCCAGGTCATGGATGCTATAAAATATTTTAATGAAGCCGCTGGTTTCATCAATAATTCACAGTAAATTTCAAGGCTGGATTTTTTGACATTCCCCGAGGGAATTAATAAGTTAGGCGTCAATTTTTCCGAGGAAAATAAACAATAAACAGAACAACGGAGGACTAGATGCTAGTCGAATATTTCGTTAACGGCGGACCTTTCATGTGGCCAATTCTCATATCACTTGCTTTTGGTCTTGCTTTTACAGGTGAGCGTTTCTATACGCTGATTATGTCATCAATAAATACGCAAAAGTTTTTTGATGATGTAAATACAACATTAGATGATCAAGGTGTTGCAGCAACGCTCGAATTATGCGAAAAGACAAATGGCCCGGTTGCAGAAATTTTTCACGCCGGACTTTCACGGATGCACCGTGGCATCACTGAGGTGGAAAAGGCGATCCAAAACGCAGGTTCGCTGGAAATGTCATTTCTGGAAAAGAATATGATCTGGCTGAATGCAGTCATTACCATTGCGCCTATGCTTGGATTTACAGGTACGGTTGCCGGTATGATTAATGCTTTTGATGCAATTGCAGCAGCAGATGATATTTCTCCCGCTGTTGTTGCCGGGGGTATTTCACAAGCCCTTTTGACAACCGCTTTTGGGTTAATTGTAGCAATGATCATCCAGGTTTTCCAGAATGTCTTTGTTTCACGCATTGACAAACTGGTCTTAGATATGGAAGAACATTCCGTCCAGCTAGTTGACCATCTATTTGAGCTGGAAACAAAGAAAAAGAAGAAGAAATAAACCCTACCCATGATAAAAAAGCGCCGCTTTAAAGGCGGAGAAATACCCACTTCTTCAATGGCAGACATTGCTTTTCTGCTACTCATATTCTTCCTGGTAACAACGACTATCGATATGGACAAAGGGTTGGGTATAATTCTGCCTGCTGAAGGTGAGGAAATTGAGATCAAAAAGGATAATATCCTCAATTGCCTGATTAATTCTCAGGGTTACGTTCTCCTGGGTGGTGAGCCCATAAAGACCAGGGATATTAATAAAGAAATAAGGCGCAAAATTGCTGAAAATAATAAACTGATTATTTCTGTGAAAGCGCACGAAAAAACAAAGTACAGTGATTACATAGCAGTAATAGATCAGTTGAAAATGGCCAATGCCAAACGTATTTCCATCGCGGAGACAGACTGATTGGAAGTCAAACGTAAAACTCAGGTCTCCACCGATATTCCAACGGCATCTATGCCGGATATTATTTTTATGCTGTTGATCTTTTTTATGGTTACAACAGTTCTCCGGGAATACTCAGGTCTGCCGGTGGAACTACCAAAAGCAAAACGGATTGAAAAGCTCAAATCAAAGCGGCATACATCTCATATTTGGATATCAAAAGAAGGCCTTGTTTCCATCCAGGATAAACTGCACAGCGTAGATAATGTGCGTCACGTGATGTATGATATCCGTGCAGCTGATCCGTTATTGACTGTATCGTTAAAGGCAGATAAATCAGCAAAAATGGGGCTGATATCTGAGGTGCATAATGAACTTAGAAAAGCAGATGCCCTGAAGCTGAATTATTCAACCAAAACAGCCGTTGAATAAGTATGGGGAAATATACACCTTTATTAAAATTTAATTATCCCGTTACAGTAAGGATTACTGGTTTATGTGGAATTATAATGATAACATTTGGATTTTTATTTATTCCCCGGAGTTTTGATATTGTTGTTTTAGAAGACGCCGATCAAATCATAATTGAACAGATTGATATTCCCCAAACCCAACAGATCGATTTGCCGCCACCACCAGCTCGTCCTTCTGTCCCTATTGAGTCAGAAGATGAAGATTTAGCGGACGATTTAACTATTGAAGAAACGGATTTGGAAAGTTTTGAAGCGTGGGATGCCCCGCCGCCGCCGCCTGAAGGTCCAAGGGTAAAATTTATCCCTTACGATGATCCCCCGAAACCGCTGACGACCATTAAGCCTAAATATCCGGAGATCGCACAGGAGGCCGGCATTGAAGGTACTGTTATTGTGCAGGTGTTTGTTGATAAAAAAGGTAGGGTTAAGGAAACGATTATTTTAAAAGGTATCCCAAATACAGGGCTGGACGAGGCTGCTATAGATGCCATTCACAGAACACGTTTTAAACCAGCCAAACAGCGTGAACGAGCTGTAGGTGTTTGGATATCTATCCCTGTCAATTTCAAGCTTAAATAAAAAGCTCCTTTATTGAAGGAGCTTTTTTTTATATAATAAATTATT
>Ga0208408_1000706_pt1 | contig 20667 bp, 16 predicted proteins | sample ETNtaG_4_FD_185776 | JGI IMG/M metagenome (GOLD analysis project Ga0208408, IMG submission 185776) | Marine microbial and viral communities from oxygen minimum zone, Eastern Pacific Ocean - ETNP201406SV67 (SPAdes) (version 2) | ecosystem: Environmental > Aquatic > Marine > Oceanic ... | reverse complement strand
AAATCTACAGTTGCGGAATCGTAGAATACGGTATTAACACCTGCGTCGTCAGTTTGATCGTCATATGCTGCTTGTAAGACCATACCAGAAGTTACGTTGAATGCTGCACATGTGCTTGTTGCACATACTCCAGTTACTCCATCGTAAATTGTTTCCTGGTGATCTAGTGAGAAGCTTCCTTCATATACGCTAGTTCCTCGTTCGACTTCGGTCAAAGGACCGGTTTCACCACTTGTGAGGTCAGCTGCTGCTGCTCCACCTGTGGCTATTACATTACCATCGAGTTTGATGTAAACTCTGTCAGCAGCAGATGTGATTGTTTGACCCACTTCATCGCCGTCGCTTACTGTGAAGTAAACTGTGACGTTACCGTGAGTTGCACCCGCTGTTGGGTCTGGTGATGTGTCGAATGGATCGTCTAGTGTGTCGCCAGATCCATCAGATAGCCATCCGTTAAAGAATGGTACTGGATAGACCTGTCTATCAAAGGAAATTGAGCCAGACTCGGTTGCAATTTTGACTGAAGTGTATACGTCAACAGTGGTGCCGGAGGCATCTTTATTGTCGTAGTATGTAAACTTCAAATCATTTCCAATGTTACCAGAGCTGGTCAAAAATTGACCAACAAATACACCTGTATCATCTCCTGTTTCCACAAGCTTGAGGTTAGCGATACTAGTGATAGTATCGTTGTATGATACAGCGAATGTATCACCTGCGTTAGCTGTTGTTCCTACTTCACGTTCTTGTGAGTAAGATTCACGAGCTCCGCTGTCCTGATTCAAGTCTGGGTCAGTTACTGTTACGTGAACAATTGATGAAGTGCCATAACTTGAAGAATCAAATGTGACAACACCTGTGTGGGTATTGGCATCTAATTGAGCTCCGAGTGTATCTGAATCAGCATTTTCATCTGTGTCACCGTAAAGTATACGTGGTGCAGCTGTGCCGGTTTTATCCCCGGCTAATAGCAGTGTTATTTCGTCTGAGTTAGTTGTGATTACGGATGTTGCATTTGTACTGTTACCCTCATGGACCATGGTGGCGTAAGATACAGTTCCTGTAAATACACCGTCAGTTCCATCTTCTTCTGCTTCTAATCTATAGATAGCGTCATTGACGCCACCTGTAGAGTTAAAGTTGAAGAAGTCTACAGCTACTGGGAATACCCCAGCTGCCATAGTTGTTGATGGGTGAGCAATTAAGAATTTGATCTGTGCGTTTGCTGAATCACCTGTTGATGCACCAGAAGCTGCATTGTTACCTGCTCCTACTATACCGCTTTCACAGCATGGTAGTGTGAAGGTACCAGCACCTGCTCCTACTGTATCACTGGCTCCAGATGTCACATTCATGATCATCTGATCAATTTCAGCAGTTGAGGCAGCACCACCAGTTGTACCTAATGATATTGTCATGCTAGAGGCATTGAGTTTATCATAGAAAGATGATACATCGTAATTCAATACGATAGTACCAGTCTTGTTGGTAACTGTAGCGAGTGCTACATCATGATGAACATTTATTTGCAAAGATGTGTGTGATTCTCCACATTCAGACATTGTGAGTTCAAAAATACCTGGTTCGCCTTCGCTTGATGCGGCTGCTGTATCGTCACATACTGTGTTCTCATCTTCCCATACTGTAAAGGTTGGAGTTCCAGTGCTACCTAAGTAGATTGGAGATCCCATCTTTATGTAAGGAATTGATGTGGCTGCATTTAATGTGTTCATTGACAAAGCTTCATCGTATCCGTGAGTTCTGTTTGCATCAGGGTCAGAAATTGTGACTGTTGCTGCTTCTGCTGGCATCCATTCATCACCGGCGTCCATTGATACGGAACCGCCGTTATATGCGATGTGAATGTTAGCAGAGGAGCCACCATACGTGTATGTTGCTGTATGATGGTTTGTAGCAGTGGCTGAAGTATCACAGTCGGATGAACCGTTTGCATCAGGTGTCACAAAGACACCTGTTGCATCACCAGTTTCTTCGACTGTAGCAATGGTTGTACAGAATGAACCTGTATTACCAGTTGCTTCCATTGTACTTGCATCGCCAAATCCAATTGTTCCCAATCCAGTTAGTGAACTACCAGTAGTACCATTTGCAAATGATCTCTTGATAGTTGCTGCTCCGGTCAATGTCTCAAAGACCCACTTGTCAAGTTCTGTGGGGTCAATGTTTAGACCGTTATCGTTGATTACTAGATTGATGTCTGCTCCGTTCGCATATGTGTCAGGTTCAAATGATACATCGATGTCACCGTTCATGTTACCCCACTCAAATGTGACAGTTTCACCACCGTAGGTGACTACATTGTCAGATGCCATGGTCACTTGTTCTATAAATGGCCATGCACCCATTGAGCCGGATGCTCGATGATCAGTGTCGACTGTACTGTTTGAACTTGCATATATTTGTCCGTTATTTGCATTAGAGTTGTTGTTTAGAGATGGTGCGTCATTGAGTACTTCAAGTACTTGACCTGTGTATGCGTTGTTTGTATTGAGTGCATTCACTGCGGTTGCGTCAGCTGGACCGTCTGGGTCTGTACACCTATTTGTGTGCAAAGCCCATGCGGCTGCTATCGTTGTACCGTCAGATAGTGTTAATGTTGCTCCACAGTCTGTACCAAAGTTTAATCCGCTCTTAGCATCTGCCAGTGTGGATTGTCCATCATCTACGATGTATGAATACCACTTACCGTCAGCTGCTTGTGCGGGAGTTAGTGAAACTGTAGCTCCTCCAGAAAAGACCAGTGATGGTATACCTATTGCGGTGTCCAATGCACTGATTGCTGGATCATCAATTACTATCTCTAAGATAGATGCTCCCTGAATTTTTGCAGAACTTACTGAAACCAGTCCGCTGGCTGAGGATGGGCCTTCTGCAAAGATACCTGGCATCATGCTAGGTACTGCAGCGGTCATCCCGCCTGCGAACATTATCGTCATTAATGTTAGACTAGTTAATTTTCGTCCTATGTTGTTTTTCATGTTATTGAAATTTATTCAAAATTTTAGTATATAATACTAATGGACAAAAGGTTCATTTTTACAAGTTGATATATGTATATTTGAAAGATCGATCTAAAATGATATGATTTTTAGATCGATTATTGTAATTTTTACAAAATTTAGATCGATATATTTAAGGTTTTTGGTACTATGAGATCACTTGTTTTGTGCCTAGAATGTCCTTATAAAGTGCCGTAGCCTCATCCTCATCCTTTGCTCCAACCAACACAGCAGAACCCCTTTTCATGAAACTGATAGAAAGGTCATTGGTTCTCATAGAAAGTCCAAGATCACCCAAGTTTTCAACAATGAAGCCTCTTTCCTTGGCGGTAAAAGTTATTGCGTCCACATCCAGTTCAACAGGATAAGTTGGTGTGATAGAAAATGTTCGCTTCCCCTTATTACGTCCACAAAGTTCTTCAAGGATTAACTCTTCCTTTATTTTTTCCTGTTGTTTACCAGAACCACAAACAGAACACTCCTCAACTCTAGAAACTTTTGTAAAATTAAAAATTAAATTTTCCAAGTCAACATGTAAGACTTTGTTCTTAAGACTCGGTTCTTTACCAGTGATTATTTTTACAGCTTCAGAAACTTCTATACCACCAACGATGGAAAGGATAGAGGGGTGGACACCCTCAATACTGCAAGTTGGCATAGAGTCTTCATCAAGTGATGGAAACAAACAGTGGTAACAAGCTGACTCCTTTGGTAAAATTGTAAACGACTGTCCTGTTACACCAACAGCTGCACCAGTTACAAAAGGAATTTTTTTTTCAATGCAAGCTTTGTTAAGTGCATAACGTGCATCAACACTGTCAAGTGCATCAACTACAACATCACAACCATCAACAACATCAAGTGCAGTGTAATCATTTATTGAAACAGGTAACTCTTCTACAACAATCTCTGGATTAAGTTTACGCAATTTTTTTGCAGCTGTCTCTACCTTAACTTGACCAACATCATCTTCGTTAAACATTGTTTGTCTGTGCAAGTTTGAAAGTTCTATTACATCTCTGTCAACAATGCGAAGTTTACCAACACCCATTGCAGCAAGTCTTGTTACAATTGGATTACCTAAACCACCAACACCAACAACACAAACTTTTGATTGTTTTAATTTTAATTGTCCTTGATAACCAATTTCTTCCAACATCACTTGTCTTGAATATCTATCAAGTTCTTTTTCGGAGAGGTCAGACCCCCCTGCCACTGCCGGTAATATATACACATCATCACCATCACTAAGTTGAGTATCAAGTCCTGCAGAAAACTTTGCATTCTTTCCATTGATGTAAATGTTAATCAAAGATCTTGGAGTTCCGTCCTCGTTCAAAACTCGGCGCTTAAAATCATCACCCATTGTTTCAGAAATTTTTGCAAATGCGTCACTAAGTGTACTTACCTCAATCTCAGTTTTTTTTTCTCCACTACCAGCATTTAGTACAGAGGGAATTGTGAACGTAATACTAGCCAATTTACTTCACAACCGCCGAAATTTTTGCTATATCAGGCTGCATTACCTGTGGCTTTGATAAAACTTCCATGATGGATTCAGTTGCTTTTAATCCGTTTCCAGTAACATAACAAACTGTAGTTTCATTCTTGTCAATCTTTCCATCTTCAACCATTTTCTTTAGAACTGCAACTGATACGCCACCAGCTGGTTCTGTAAATATTCCCTCCGTTTTTGCAAGCAATAAAATTGCATCAAGTATTTCTTTGTTGTTTGATTCTTCTGCAATTCCATTAAACTGTTTTAATCTTTTTAATACATAACGACCATCACCTGGATCTCCTATTGCTAAACTTTTTGCAACGGTGTCAGGATTTTCCACAGGGATCACATCACTACTGTTATTTTTAAATGCATCAACTATTGGTGCACACCCATGTGGTTGTGCACAATTCATGTGCATGCTTGACGTACCATTAACCAATGAAACTGTTTCCAATTCTTCAAAGCCCTTACATATTGCATTTAACATTGCGCCACTACCAGTTGGTACAACTAGTTGATCAGGTACCTTCCAATCAAGTTGTTCTGCAACTTCATATGCAAGCGTTTTTGAACCTTCAACGTAGTAAGAACGCATGTTAATGTTTACGATTCCAATACCTTTGCTGTCACCTACCTGTGCAGCTATTCGATTTGCATCATCATAAGTTCCATCAACAGAAATGTATTCTGCTCCATATGACAGTGACTGTGCAATCTTTGCATGTTCTATGTCACTTGGTGCAAAAATATAGCATGGTAAATTTGCTTTTGCCGCATGAGCCGCGGTAGCCGATGCAAGGTTTCCAGTAGATGCACAACCAACAGAAGTTAATCCAAATTCTTTAGCCTTTGATACTGCTATACCAGCTGGCCTGTCTTTGAATGAAAACGTTGGGTTAACTGAATCATTTTTTATGTATAAATTGTTTAGTCCTATCTTCTCACCAAGTTTTTCTGCTTTTACAAGTGGTGTCATTCCGGCATTGATGCTAACTATGTTTGATTTGTCAATTATTGGAAGAAGTTCAAAGTATCTCCAGTATGTTTGTTCACGATTTGTAAAACTATCTTTTGTTAGTGTTGGATAATCGTAATGTACATCTAAAGGACCAAAACATTCATCGCAAATATACTTGAATGTGGGTTCGTATTCTTTTTTACACTCTCTACATCGGAGATGAGTTTTGCTCATATTGGATCAAATCTGATAGTATTGATAAAAAATCCTAATATAAGATTAAGTAATACTTAACTTTTCATTGAGTTGTGAAAGCAGGTTCGCTCACCAGTATGGCATGCCGGACCTTGAGGTTCCACCAGATAGATCAGCGAGTCAGAGTCACAATCAACAAGAATCTTCTTGATTTTCTGCGTGTTTCCAGATTCTTCACCTTTCATCCAAAGTTTGTTACGCGATCTACTCCAGAACCACGAATTGCCTGTTTTTATAGCAAGCCCAAGTGATTCTTTGTTTGTATATGCTAATGTCAGAATCTCTTTTGTATTTACATCCTGGACTATGACGGGAACTATACCATCTCCCTTTGAAAAATCAATGTTGCTTATGTCTTGTTCCATAATTCATCATAAACTGTATGTTTGTTAATCTTTACTATACTCTCACTGGAATTCCGTTTTCCTTGATGATTTTTTTTACACGATTAACCGAATGTGTTTCATAATGAAATATTGAAGCTGCCAGAGCTGCCTCAACATTAGTTTTTTGAAAGACATCAATCATATCATCGGGTTTTCCACATCCACCTGATGCAACAACAGGTATAGAAACTGAATTTACAATTTTTTTTGTCAGTTCTATATCATATCCATCTTTGGTTCCATCCATATCAATGCTAGTAAGAAGTATCTCTCCTGCTCCCAATGATTCAACTTTTTTTGCCCATTCAATTGCATCTAAACCGGTTTCTTTTTTTCCACCGTAAATAAAAACTTCAAACCAGAATTTTTTATCATTTATTGAAAATATGTTTTTTTGATTTTTAATGTTATAGTTTCTTTTTACATCAATTGCAACAACAATGCACTGTCTGCCAAAAAGTTCCATCAATTCAGAAATTATCTGTGGGTTTTTTACAGCACCTGTATTTATTGCAACCTTATCTGCACCACTGAGCAATATGTCTCTAGCATGCTGAAGTGTTTTAACACCACCACCAACAGTGAATGGAATGTTAATCACTTGAGCAACTTTTGAAACTAGTGATTTGATTATCTCTCTTTTTTCTTCAGATGCTGTGATGTCAAGAAATACAAGTTCGTCAGCTCCCTCATCGCTATATTTTTCAGCTAGTAAAACAGGATCACCGGCATCCTTGATTGATTTAAAATTTAATCCCTTTACTACTCTTCCTTTTGCAACATCAAGACATGGTATTACTCTTTTAGTTAAAGTCATGCTATTTTTTTTGCCTCTTCAATTGAAATTTTATTTTCATACAGTGCTTTTCCTAATATGACACCAAATGAATTTGTCTCTTTGACTTTAGCAACATCACCAATGTTGGAAATTCCTCCACTAACGATTACATTTGTGCCTTCAGTTTTGTTAATCTGTTGTATTAAGCTGAGATCAGGACCTTCTAATGTTCCATCTCTGGTTACATTTGTTGATAAAAATTCTGAAAAGCCCATTGCTACAAACTCGTTTACTGCGTCAATTAATCCTAACTTTGTTGATTCTTGCCATCCATTTACAACTATCAAACCATCTTTGTGATCAACTGATATGACTATTCTTTTGCTTCCGTATATTGTTCGAAGTTTATCCAGAATTACTTTATCCTTGAATGCCAATGTTCCTATGACAACTCGTTCTGAAAAGTCCAAGGCGTTTTGTATAATGTTCTCATTTCGTAATCCCCCTGCAACTTGTACAGGAATGCTTACTGCTTTTGCCATTTTTTGTATTAATTCAAAGTTTGAACCTAATCCAAGTGTTGCATCAAGATCTACCAAGTGGAGCATATCAGCTCCTGCAGATTGCCATTTACTTGCAATTTCTAGTGGATTATCACTGTAGGTAGTCTTTTTGCTGGGGTCCCCCCTATAGAGCCTGACAACTTTTCCATCCATAACATCAATTGCTGGAATAATTTTCATTTTTGACATTCTCTTAGAAAGTTCTTTAGCATCAAGGAACCAACCTCACCTGATTTTTCAGGGTGAAATTGTGTTCCGATGAAATTTTTTGTTTCAACTATTGCTGGTACCTTGATCCCATAATCAGTTTCTGCAACAATAAGTTCAGAGGCTTTTGGTTTTACTCTGTACGAGTGCACAAAGTAAACCCATGAACCATCATCAACTCCTTCTAAAAATTTACTTGATTGTTTAATTTCTAGATTATTCCAACCCATGTGCGGAATTTTCATTGAAGTTGGTAAGAGAACTACCTCACCATCAATTACATTCAGACCTTTTTCTTTTCCTTCCTCACTTTTTTCAAAAAACATCTCCATCCCAAGACATATTCCTAGTACTGGCATATCTTGACTAACATATTCATTGAAATCAATTGCAGAATAATCACGAATACTTCTAATCGCTGGATCGAAATTTCCTACACCCGGCAGTAATAAGCCCGAATACTTTTGCAAATTGTCAAAGCCTGTAATGACGTCCACTTCGGCACCATTTTTTTCTAGCGAGTTTTTTAAGCTAAAAATATTTCCTGCGCCGTAATCAAATATTGCAACTTTCAATACTACATCGCACCTTTGGTGCTTGGAACTCCCTTTCGTTTTTTGTCGGGTGAAGCTGCTAATCGAAATGCAACTGCAAATGATTTTATTGCAGCCTCAATCTTGTGATGATCATTTTCACCATACTTTACAGTGATGTGTATACATGAGTTTAGATTCTGTGTAAGGGATGAAAAAAAGTGTTCTATGTCCTCTTTTGAAATTCCTTCTATTTTTGTTCGCTTAACTAACAGTGTAATTTTCGTAAATGGTCTTTTGACCAAATCGATTGATGTTTCTGCCAGTGATTCATCCATTGGAACTGATGCGAAGCTAAACCTGGTAATTCCAGAACGGTCTCCTAATGCTTTGTCTATTGCTGCTCCAATTGTTATTCCTACATCCTCAATAAGATGGTGTTCTATGTTATCCAAAGATTTTCCCTTTATAGATAGGTCAATCATTGAATGCTTGGCAAATGAAGTTATCAAGTGATCTAGGAAGCTGATACCAGTCTGGATTGAAGTCTTGCCTGTTCCATCTAGATTAACTGTAGCTTTAACGCCAGTTTCCTTGGTTTCTCTGTTTATTTTTGATGTTCTTGGTTTCATATGTATCCCGAATTTCTCTTTACTCTTAAACCTGATTTAATACTAACTATCTGATTCATTATTAATCCACCAGTGTAACTTTGTAGTTATATTTACCTTCTAAAGTATTTAGTGTCTTTCCACTAAAATTGGGATAATTTCCGCCATCAACTAAAACACTTTTTATCTCACCTGAAAATGTAATAGTCCCCTCATTTTCAACTGCTTCAAAAAATATGGATTTTTCTGCATAATCAAAGCTAATAGCATTAAATCTACCAGGTTCGTTAAAATTTACTATAAATGGTTCTGTGATTTCAAAATTTCCAATTTTGGTCCATACAATATTTACACTATTTGATGGTACAAATGACAAGTTTATTTTATTTGCAATCGTTCCAGGCGCATATTGGTTTAACAATGTTCCTAATTCGGTTTTTCCCAACGTGTAAGCATCCACTCCATAGATATATCCATATTGTCGTTTATGATGAAGAATGACTTTCTCGTAAAAATCCTTCATGTCTTGAATATATTGTGGGTTTGTGGTATCATGATAAAGCCTAACTGCAGGATTCTGATTAATTATGAATGCATAGGTCATCATAGACTCCGGGCTTTCAGGAGAACCATCATCTTTTACACTATGAATAACAAGTCCATTTGCCATAACATTTTTGTCTTTAAATGAAAAATCATAGTCAGATTTTGCTAGTTCGTATGCCTTTTGGAATCTGGATGGATCTAAATCATAAACCAAAAACAATGCATCGTCTAGTTTGCCATAATTTCCCTCAATAACATCTGACCAGACTGTTCCATCATAATCTACACGATAATTCCAGGTTTTACCATCCCAGTAATAATTCACAACAGCATCTGTATAATCTTCGATAATCTTGTAAATTTCAGGATCTTCAGTTAGATAATAATAATGAAGTAAAAGTTTCAAAAATATTCCTGCTCCATATTGTTCCATAAAAGAATCTTTGACACTTTTAGTATCTGCATTAATTTTTGATGGAATTAGATTTGTGTTTTTATCTCTTAACTCCCAATATGCAAGAATAGTTCTTTTGACCTGATCTAGGTATGTTCTATCAGAAGTCACTTCATATGCAAGCAAAAGAGATTCTAAACCAACCGAACCACCGTATGACATGTCCATGAAACGGTCTTTTGGCTCTCCGTCAAGTGTAACGAATGTATACAATAACTCTGTTTCATGGTTTATTTCATGATCAATGACTGCGTCTGCTAATGTTTTTGTTAATTGTGCGTAATTCAAGTCTATTAAAGCAAGTTTTGCTACATGTGCGAGAATTTCTTGGTTAGTATGTCCCTCATTAATTTCCACATGTTTTGAAAAGGGGTGTATATTCATGACAATTCCTGAATTGTGGATATATGATTCTTCAATTAAATCAGCTACCATTTTTGAATGTTCAAGAAATTTTTCATTGCCAGTAATTTGATAAAACCAAACACCAGAATTTAGTAAACTTGGTTGGCTAGAATCATAAACGTCTACCTCTTCTGTCGATACTTTAGCCATTACAATATAGTTAACATCATCAAAAAATTTGCTATGTAATTCAATCATGCCCTTATATGCATAAGATGTATCATTTACTATAGTATCCCAGTCAAGTATGTGTTGTTCAATATTATCAGATTGAAATTCTATTATGTTAGATTCCACCAAATATTTAATTCCGTGTAGAAAATCCGAATCTGAAATGTCATCACTAGACCACCAACCCGCGTTGTTTTTGATCCATGATGGAATAACTATATCTTCATCAATGATTATTTCACCATCTGCAGTTACAGGCAGATCACTAATCTGAATAATTTTATTTTTTATTAAGAAAGCAATACCCTGAGCGAATGTAAAATCATCAATTTGATCGTCTGCCCACCAACCCGCGTTGTTTTTGATCCATGATGGAATAATGTCATCCGCAAATGAATATGCTTGTTGCCCTGCATCTGGATCTTGCGCAAAAGATTGAGGAATTGTTAAAACACCAACAATGAAAAATACTAGAACAAAAAATGCAATGAATTTCATATTATATTCACAAGTTAGGATTTTTCATTTGTAAGGGCATCAGGAAGTTGATTAATTGATTCTAAGATTAATGGGACGTTGTGTTCAACAAATAACTTTTTTCTCATCTCAGGAAGTTTGCCAGAACCATAAATTCCACAGAAAGTTGCCTGGAAACCCAATTCTGAAGCCTTTTGTGCCAAAATCATATCCTCCATGGAATCGCCCACATACAAACAATTTTTTGAACCAAGACCCTTCATTGCTCTAATTAGTGATTGCGGGTTTGGCTTGGCAAGATCTCGTGACTCATCCTCAAGAAAAACAGAGTTTTCCACATTGAATTGATTCAAGATTTCTTTTAGAGATGAATTAATAGCATTAAATCCTCTTCCCGTAACAATTGCAATTTTATCATTAAATTTTTTCTTCAACGCTTGAATCAATTCAAAGTTTACAATAATCTGGTCATTTTCTATAAATCCCTTTTCTGTGAACTTGGATTCTTTCTGAAAAATTGTATTGTATAACTCTGGACCAAAAAATAACTGATCAAATGTTGAGTGAATCAAGTCATTTTTGTCTGTGCTTGGGTAGCCTAATCTTGCCTTTACATTGGAAATATCCACGTCAATTTTGTTCAGAAAATTTTCTATGTATGTTATTCCGCTATCATCTGCATTATTAATTACGTCAAGAATTAATTTAGTAGGATCCTTGTTTAACTTCTTAGCAGCAATAAAACACAAAATTCCAGCATATGTAATGTCTATTTCATCGTTGAATCCACCAGTTGATTTGAATTTTAAAAGCATCTCATTTGTTAGTGGTGTACCTACAGTAATGTCTGCTATTTCTTTTAACACATAGGAAATAGTTCTGTTTATTGTTGTATCATACGACTTGGTTACATCAATCAGGACTCCATCACAATCAAATATGATGGAATCAAACTCATCAGTTTTCATCCTACTAGATCACGTATCGCAAGTAAAAATTTTGAATTCATTTCTTTGGTTCCAATTGTGACTCTGAGACATCCCTTGTGTTTTCCAAGTTTTCCTAACTTCCTTATTGAGATTCCCTGTTCCGCTAGGGCGTTATAGACACGACTGTCTGAGCCTTTGGCGTCAAATAATACGTAATTTGCTTTGGAGTCAAACACTTCAAAAATATCATAACTTCTTAGATTTTTAATCACACGCTCTCTTTCTTTTTTGATCAAGGAAAAAATTGATGATATCTGTTTTGATTTCTGTAATGCTAAAATTCCCACCTCAATTGCAAACGAGTTAAGTGGATATGGATATTGAATTACTCGTGAAAAAATGTCAGTAAATTTTTTGTTTGCAACAAAATAACCCAATCTCAAACCCGCTAATCCAAATGCCTTTGAGAACGTTCTGATAACAATTAGATTGTCATTGTTTTTTACCAGATTTACTACCGAATAGTCTGAAAATTCTCCATAGGCTTCATCTATGATGATAGGACCTTTGAATTTTTTGATAATTTTTTGTATGTCATTTTTTGAAAATTGAAAGCCTGTAGGGTTGTTTGGTGAGTCAATATAGATCAAATCTGCATTCTTTGATTTTGACAAAAATTGATCAACGTTTAATGTCATACCATCAGAAAATGGAATCTTGATCATTTTGACTCCGTAAAGCTTGCATCTCTCTTCAAAAAATGCAAAAGTAGGATCGGATGTCAAAATTTTGGTCTTTCTTGTACAGAAATTAGCCAGAAACAAGTCAAGTATCTGATCAGAACCGTTTCCGATACCAACCATATTTGATGGTACTTTGAGGTATTTGGATAACTTCGAGATTAGCTTTTCCGTTCCTCCCAACGGATACTCTCGAACGTCACAGCGCTTTTTTGCAGCATCAATTAGATCTGACTGAAACTGCTTCCCAATGACAAAATTCTCGTTGGAATCCAGCTTTAATGAACCCGAAATCTTCTTTGGTTTTTCATATCCAGTGAGCTTTGACAACTCGTTTAGTTTCTTTTGGAATTCTTTGTTCAATCTAATCTCCTCTTTACTGCCTCGTAGTGGTTTGGTAAGCCTTCCGCATCTGTTAATGTTTTTAGTTTGTCTGAGATCGATTTTAATCCTGATTTTTTTTCTTCAACCGTAGTCTGTAGCTTTAGAAAATCTAAAACAGACAATCCGCCTCTCGTTCTCCCAAATCCATTAGTTGGAAGTATGTGGTTAGTACCCAGAAGGTAATCACTTGCAGAAGATGGTGTGTTTTTTCCTATTAGCAATAAGCCTGCGCCTGTAATCTTTTTTGAAAGAGTTTTGGCATTTTTCACCATCAGTTCCATGTGTTCTGGTGCAATCTTGTTTGCTAATTCAACCATTTCTTTTTCATTCTTGCATACAGCAATGAATCCATTTTTTGAGATACTTTGCTTTACAATTACACTCCTCTCTACATCTGAAATTAATTTTTCAAGTAATTTTTGAATTTGTTTTGCCACGGTTTTTGACGTTGTGATAACAAAACACATAGTATCATTGCTGTGTTCTGCTTGAGAAATCAAGTCTAATGCAACTAACTCAGGATTTGCACTTGAATCTGCTATGATTCCAAGTTCTGTTGGTCCTGCAATCATATCAATAGAAGTTTGTTCACTGACAATTAATTTTGCAATGCTAACAAATTTTCCTCCAGGTCCAACAATTTTATCAACTTTAGGTATTGATTTTGTTCCGTATGCCAATGCACCAATTGCTTGTGCCCCACCAACCTTGTAAATCTCTGCACCACATTTCTTAGCAACAGTAATTGTCATTGGATCAATCTTTCCATCAGGTCCTGGTGGGGATGTAATTACAATTCTCTTGACACCAGCTTCAGCTGCAGTGATAGCAGACATTATGGCAGAACTTGGATACCTAGCTTGGCCTCCAGGTACGTAACAACCTACACTTGCAATCGGTATAAACGAGATGCCTCGAAGCTTGCTAACTGAGCCAATTAATCCTTTCTTAAGTCGTCTTTGAGTAATTGATACTCTTAAAGCAGAACTTCGTAGTGCATCAAACTGTGCTTCAGTAATTTTTTCTTTATTGATCTCTTTTTCGCTTACACGTAGTTGTGAAGTCTTTCTTCCATTAAATTTCTGTTCGTATTTTTTGACAGCAGAATCTCCATTTTTTCTTACGTCATCCAATATTGCCAGAACTGTGTGAATGTCTTTGTCTGAGGTCTTTTGACGCCTAGATTCTACAAAGCTGTCAATATTACGAACCTGTAATATCTTGATCAATTCTCTTCGTCACGTTTTATCTCCTCAAGTTCCAGTATTTGTCTTGGCTCGTGAACTACCAATCCCTGTGCAATCTTTCTTAGTTTAGGAACTAATTTGTGAAATTCTGACTTGGGGATTACGGTGTTTACACCATACCATCCTTTCTCACTGAGTGGGCTGACGGTAGGTCTCTTAAGAGAGGTAATTTCTGTTAGCAGTTTTTTCAGATTTTTTTCCTTCACATTCATGTAAATGTGTAAGTACTTTCTGCCCTGAACTGCACCTCTCATTAGTGTAACAATATCAAATATTTTTTGACGTTTTTTCTTATCCTTTAGAGATTTCTTGTTGGCAATCAAGTGTGCGCTTGACTGCATTACTGTATCTACTATCTTCAATTGATTTTGTTTCAAAGTTGTTCCTGTCTCGGTAACATCCATTATAGCATCAACATCTTCCGGTGGTTTGGCTTCTGTTGCACCAAAAGATAGGTGAATCTGAACATTTTTGTTAGTTCCCAAGCGTAGCCAAGGAGTAACAATTTGAGGATCTTTTGAACCGTAGAGTTTTTTGTATGATTTACATTTTTTTGTAAACTTTGAAGCGTTTGTGAGATACTCTGATGAAATTCTAAGTGTCTTTTTCTTCTTTCCATAAGCCAAAATCATCTCGTCAAGTGACTTGTACTTGTAACTGTCAGGAATGGCAATTACGAGTTTAATTTTTCCATATTCTAAATCAAGTAGTTTCTCAACATCTGCCTTATTCTCATCAACCCAATCCTGTCCTGTGATACCTACATCATACAGACCGTCTCCGACCAGGGTTGGAATCTCTTGAGGACGAAGCATTTTGACTTGAATATCTGGATCATCCAAGAATACACGATAAGTTCTTGGTCTTCGCCTGACTTTTGTCCATGATTCTTCTAGTAGCTTGAACGTAGCCTCTTCTAGGCTTCCTTTAGGAATTGAAAATTTTACTGGTGCAATTTTTTTCATAATATCTTAAGGTTATATAAATGCGATCTGTTTATGAATTTTGTTTTTCCTTTCTTGCATGTAATTTCATGTGACCTTTTTGAATTCCTTCTGTCGCTAAAGCACGCATGGCAGAAAAGTTTTGAGCCAAGCCTACTACAGCAATAACACATGAAAGCTCTTGAGCCGTAGAGACACCAAGTATCTTTGTACAGATTTTTGCGATTGGATGGTGCTGAATAACCCCACCAACTATGCCTACAGAGAGTGGTAATTCAAAATTTCCAACCAAGTTTCCGTTGCCATCCTTTTCCCAGTTGGTTAAAGAGCGATAAGATCCGGTTTTTGATGCATATGCATGAGCAGCGGCTTCAATAGCCCTACTATCTTGTCCTGTTGCGTTAGCTACAGCAATTACTCCGTTCATTACACCTTTGTTGTGAGTTACTGCTCTGTATGTATCATTATCGGCAAATTGAAAAGCTAAGATCATGTCATCAACAACTCCTTCCCCACCAATCTCATCTTTATCAAATACAGCAGAAGCACGAACCATTCTTTTTGTGGAATAATTAGAAAGAATACGGAGTAGAGTTTTTCCGCCAGATAATTTCTCTATCATTGGTGCCACAGCTTCACACATCGTATTTGTTACATTTGCACCCATAGCATCTCCTACATCAATCAATAATTCAACAATTAACATGTGACCAGAATCTGTCTCTATGTCTTTACATGAAATTTCTTTTGCACCCTTTCCTAGTTTAGATAATGTATTACTTTGTTCATTGGCAAGATTTAGGATGTCATGGGAAGCGCCAATGATTTTGGGTATTGCTGCTTGAACATCTGTATCAACCACTTGAATTTGTCCAATACTGTATGATTCATCAGCTTCTGCCTTGAACCCATCATGAATCCTAGCAGTTTTCGCTGCTTTAGAAGAAGCTGCAATCACTGATGGTTCCTCAATCACCATTGGGATAAGATAGTCTTTACCGTTAATTCTAAAATTTGTTGCAATTCCTAATGGGAGTGAGAATGTTCCTATTGCATTTTCTATCATGTTATCAGCTTTTTCAAAAGAAATTCCTCCGGTGGCATCTTCAATAATTTTTAATTCGTCTTGTGATAACTGAGAAAAATCTGCCACAACGCCAAGTCTTTCTTTTAGGGTTTTTTCAAAAAATTTTGATATGGATGAATCTCTCATTTTATTTTAATAGCCTCAATAACTTATCATCATTACCATCTGGAAAACCTTTTCCATCCGTATTAGAAGTTATTAAATAGATATAGCCGTCTGGACCCTGAACCACATCTCTAATCCTCCCTACTCCACTAAGTATTATTGTCTGAGATTCTAGATCATTTTCATCAATTTCAAGGCTAAATAGATGTGAACCCTTCAAGGTAGCCATTAGAAGAGATTTTTTCACGTCAAGTTTATCTCCGTAATAAAATATGATTCCGCCTGGCTCGATGCCAGGATCATAGCAATTTAGTGCGGCAATAAATTTTCCACTTCCTATGCATTCATGTTCAGGCCAACCATAATTTTTTCCTGCATGGATTAAATTGATTTCATCGTTTGTTGAAGGGCCGATTTCTGTCATGAAAAGATTTCCATCTTTGTCCCAAGCCATACCTTTTGGATCTCGATGACCATATGAAAATACTGGAGAATTAGAAAATGGGTTATCGTCAGGTATTGTTCCATCATCGTTTAATCTGAGAATTTTTCCCTCCAATGATTTCAGATCTTGAGAACCGTGGGAGGAATCTGATATGGAACCAGTACCTACATAGAGTTTTTCATCTGGACCAAATTTCAGTATGCCACCGTTGACAAACATAGAACCAGGAATTTTATCAAGGATTGTTTTTGTTTCAACAATCTTATTTTGTGATTCAGAAACTCTGAGAATTTTATTCCATAGTATACCATCTTCCTCATATGTATAATAGAGATAAAGAAAATGATTTTCGCTAAAATTTGGGTGTACTGCAAGTCCTAATAATCCACCATCAGGTACATTCGCAGTTCTTAATGTAATTAATGGATCGTCAAGTAAAGTATCAGATTCAATGATTCTAACACGTCCATCTTTTTCTGTGAGAAATATCTTATCATCACCAAAACCAATGCTCCAAGGTTTTTCTAAATCCGTTGCTATAATTTCTACAAATTCATTGCTGAAGCTTGTCACAGGTGCTGGTATTGGTGGAGGATTAGATGGGGAAACCCATATTATCACAGCAAAAATTAATGCGGCTACAATCCCAGCAATTCTAAGTCGTTTATCCATAAGAAACTGAATCTGTGAATCCTAATAATTATTCCGAGTTTGATAAAGGCGTATATAGCGCATAAAGAATTTTTGTTCAGCGGGGTGGGGAAGTCAGGTCATCCCGTCGGGCTCATAACCCGAAAATCAGTAGTTCAAATCTACTCCCCGCTATAATTCTTTGATTAGTTTTAATATTTTGTGTGTTCCATTAACAGAATTAGTGAATACCTGTTCCGGATAACAGTTTGTCATCCAACCGTTATCAATCCTGTAGAATTCCATGTTAGAACATTCAGTGTCATATTCATATGGATGTGTATTATCAAATTCCCAATCAAACCCATTGGATATTTCAGCGTCTGGATATCCATGGCCTCGGATGAGTGTTATGAGATTGGCCTCATAATCAACTTCAATTTCTGCATAAAGTGCATTGGGGTAAAGATAAATCACATTGGGATGATTTGTTATGACATCAAACATTTTTTGTGTCACATATTCATTATGTAACATGATTATTTTGTCGTATTTTTCTAGTATACTTGGATTTTTATCAATCTCAATATCATCTAGAACCTTATAACCCATTAATGAGAAAGATTGAATTGCATTACCACTTGATGGAAAAAATAGTCTAGGAATTTTTATGTTAGTTGTTGTACATTCATCACATTCTCCCCTATAGTATGTATAAAAACCCGGCTCTCCATACGCAGCACTGGTAAAAGTTGGAAATACTACCGCTGCTTTTTGAGTATCGTTCCATATTGACACTTCGTTGTATTCATCCATTCGATCCTCATTGAGACCTAGATAGACTGCACCCCAATGCTTTACTTCATCAATAGTTTGTATCGAATCTAAATCCCCAAAGACGTGAAAGAATGTGGTAGTAACATATTGCAGATTTTGTTGTGATACGTTAGAAAGAATGGGTGCAAAAGTTATATCGTATGGATCAACATCTTCAGGGAGATTTACCATAATAATTCCATGCTCTATAAGCCACTCAAGTCCAGATATGAATTCAGAGTCAGGAATCTTTCCTTCTGCCCACCAACCTGCATTGTTTTTTATCCATTTTGGTATTTCATATCCAGCTACTGCTTCCTGTTCGGTAGTAGATACAGTTATGATACCATTCGTTATGAGCCACTCGATTCCCGCAACAAATGAAGCATCAAAGATCTTTCCTTCTGCCCACCAACCTGCATTGTTTTTTATCCATTCTGGTATAGGTTCAAATGATGCATCTCCATATTTATCAAAAGTGTATTCAGTTTGCATGCCAAAAGTTGATTGAGTGCCAATTCCCATCAAGAGAAATGAAGTTATGGTGATTATTAATAAAGAAAATAGTTTTTTCAATATATTTTGCAACAATTAATTACATTAAATGATATCTATGCTGTTCTCATTCTATCATTATAGATTATACAAATTCAAAATTTTTGTGCGTAGTATAATAACGAAATCTTACTTTTAATAAACGCAAAACCAAGGTGTTGAAGTATCAAATCTGGTCTGCTTGTTTCTTTTTTTTAGCCTTTGATATGGTCGTGTTAAATGACGATGTGCCGACATAACTGGCAAATAAAGCTGACATTGTATTTTTCGTGGAATTTCTGAAGTGATTTTTGAGGATGATTTACTTCCACATTTGGTACATTCAAATCCTTGCTTACTTCCTTTCGATTTCATTTTTTTACTGCATTTTTTACAGGATGGATTACTGGCTCGGATATCTTTTGCTAATTCCATCACATCTAAAAATTCAACATTAACTATTCTTTCGTGATTTTTTGATGCTTTTCTAATTCCTCCACCAATTCGAATTTTATCATTTAAAATAAGATTTTGTGCTATCGTTGTAATTTTTGTTGGTTTATAGATTCCACATTTGATCTTCTTGTCCTTAACTCTGATTGAAAAAAATACATGACCGCCTTGTGCCATGATTGGGCTACTACATACTTGACCAGCCAAAAATCCAGATGTATAAGGTCTCAAATCATTTACATCTAATTCATTTTTTAGATGATCTGAAGTTCCCTGATTTGATTTGAATACCATATATCCATCTAATTTTTCATTTGCTTTTACTATTTTAGATGCTGTCACCACAGATTCAGCGTTTTCTCCCCGTATACCATAAAATACAGGATCAGGTCCGTGTGGAGTGATTAAAGCTCTATCAGATTCAATATCATAGCTGTTAAAGGTTTCAGGAAAAGTTATCGATTGCATATTCTTTACACTATCTTTAGCAATGATTCTTTTTTTGCCAAATTGTGATTTTTTTCTATACGATAATAATTCAAATGTGTGATCAGAAAATTTGTATCCAATTGCGCCTATTGCTCCAACCAAACCCTGACCGTTTCCTAGATAAAATGAATCAATTTTATTTTCTAAAATAAATTGTTTAGCTTTTTCTCTACTGATTAATTTCCAAAGTGCAAGTTCACTAAATTTATGAAATGAGTGTGTAACTATCTCATTTTCATAAAAAACAAGTCCTGGATTTGCACCATTTTTTGTTTCTGAATAATCATCCACAAACTTTGTAATTTTGTTTTTTATTTTTTTAGGATTGTTAGTTTTGATACTTAATCTGACAGCTCCATTACCTCGTGTTTTCCATGGAATGTTGGGGTTAAATCTAATTAAAGATGGATAATCTACAAATTGTACTTTATTCTTTTCAAGAAATTTAACAATTTTGTATGCAAGAAAAGTAGTACACATACCTTTTGGTGAGTCTGTGTCGTCTATTCCTATATGTATTACAGTACTATTTTTCAATACTTTTTATCCTATATTCTTACATTTTTGGGTTTTGAATGCAAGCTTGATTTAAATTAAAAACATAGTATCTGTCATAATACAAATGATAATAATTGATGAGAGAAAAATTTTTGATGTCATAGAAGCAAAGAAACCAGTTTCTGTCGCCCTAAATGGACCTGATGGAATACTCCCAAAAGTGCAAGATCTTGCGTTAAAAATCAATCAAAAATGTGGAATTCCGGCGTATCTTCTTGCAGATGCCACTTGGGGCTCGTGTGACTTGAATTCAATTGGAGCAAACGTCTTACAAGCTGAAATATTATTCAACATAGGCCATACCAATAAACTAGAAATATTTGAAAAAAATATTTACATGATTGATGCTTATGACGATATACCATTTGATAATGTTGTAGAAAAATGTGTTAAACAGTTTAAAGGAAACACCGTTTCGTTGTTAACAGACAGTCAGTA
>Ga0208408_1000702_pt1 | contig 20804 bp, 15 predicted proteins | sample ETNtaG_4_FD_185776 | JGI IMG/M metagenome (GOLD analysis project Ga0208408, IMG submission 185776) | Marine microbial and viral communities from oxygen minimum zone, Eastern Pacific Ocean - ETNP201406SV67 (SPAdes) (version 2) | ecosystem: Environmental > Aquatic > Marine > Oceanic ... | reverse complement strand
GTATATTGATCTATTTTGACTATACTATCAGCAATTCCATCGCCATCTTCATCAGTTTTATCTAAAATCTCAGTGTACATCCAAGCAGGACCTGAAGGATGATCGATTACCAACATCCTATTGAGAGAAAATACAACATCATCTGCATCCATTGAACTACCATCATGGAAAGTTACACCTTGTCTAATCTTGAAAGTATATGTTAATCCATCTTGCGAAATTCCACCATTAGCTACCGTAGGTACTTCCTCTGCAAGAATTGGTATTAATTTATCTGTCCTTTCTCTATCATAAAACACTAACGTTTCATAAGTATTAGCCAAAATAGCACCACTAGCTGAATCATATGCTTCTGCAGGATCTAATGTAACGGGATCACCTATAGAAACTGAGGTTAAAACATCTGGATTTGGAGAACCTGTTGAGGATACTTCTACTGGTAAAACTCTAATCGTTTGGTAAACTGTATCAAATGATCCGCCCGAAGATTGTACTGTTAATTTTACAGGATAACTACCTACTGATGAATAACTTGATAGACCACCTGAGGAACCAAATGTATGCGTAACTACGCTACCTGTTGCTGTGTTGCCATCCCCAAAATCCCAAGCCCAAGAAGTGATTTCATCTGTAGAAGGTGAACCTTCTGACCAGGCCCAAGAACCTGCCCCAATGAATTCTATTTCAGAACCTGCTGCAATTACTGATGACTTAACACTAATCAATGCATATGGTAAATCTGATGTTGAAGATACCTCAGGGTGAAGAACTGTAACATAACTTAATTTCTTGTCATTGTTACCAACAGCTCCTTTATTGTCAGTTACTGATAATGAAATAATATACTCTCCGGGATTCAAATATTTGTGACTTGCAAGCATATTAGTGCTCTTAGTTCCATCACCAAAATCCCAGGAATATGAAGAAACAGAACCATCCTCATCTGAGGATGAAGAAGCGTCGAACTGAACTGAATCGCCTAAATCAAGTACCTTTTGATCAGATGGAATGCTAACTACAGCTTGTGGATTCAAATTATTACCTATTGCTGCATCATTACCAATTCCCAAACAACCTGAGAATATAAGCAGGCCAACAATGGCCACCGAGCTGATTCTATTAATTTTTGTTTTCATTTAGTTCACCGTTATTGTGAATTGAGAACCTGCATTGCATCCTGCAGGAACTTGAACGTTAACTGACCTACCATCAGGTAGAGTAACTGTGAGTACTTGACCTGAAACTACACCGGGAGGAACTGTAATTGTCATACTTGTAGGCTCAGGAGCCATAGGTGTAGGAATTGAGGACGGCATAGGTGGGGCTGCCATAGAAGGTGCTGCTGCTGAACTAGGTGGCGCTACTGGAGAGATAGGTTGTTGCACAGGTGGTGCAGCCATTGGCGGAGCTGCCATAGGTGGCTGAGGTGGTGCTTGTGCTGGAAAACCCCAATCATCTTGAGGTTCATCATCTTTCCCTATGAATGATTTATATCCTCCATAGAAAATCGAGCAAACACCTCCTAAAATAAGAATCATAAATACATATTCATTTACAGTAGAATACCTTGAGGATATGGTATCTGAACTTAAGCCAGAACCTCCGTTCTCATATCCCTTTAATGTAAAATCTCCGGTACTATCTTGCACAACTTCAAATTTAATTGTTATACTGTTTCCAACTCCAAAATCTCCCATTATATTTGAACCAAAACGGAAAGGTGGATCACTCTCAGATTTACCTATTGTTTCTAACCAAACAAGGGTCTGGCCATCAGAAAGCTCCATCCTTGCAATACTATCTGAAATGGTAACTGTGTCTCCAAGCGAATAATCACTATATTTTTCTAGTCCTGAAGAGGTATCAATTTGATCTACAAAATCTTGGCCTGAGATACACATTACCTTGGGGAAAATATATGTTAATCCCAAAAGTCCTACAACGGCAAATACGACCCCTATTGCAATAAATGTATTGATACGCACATTCTAACACTTTACATGTTAGATTTAAGGCTTACCTGTAATTTAATTATTAAATAATTTGTTTCGGTAGGCTGTAACTACAGCTATCCCTACTACTACAATACCAAGAACAACTGAAATTGCCATAAAATTATCGGTAGAAATTTCAGCTTCTCCATATGCATAAAAATTAATATGATCTGATAGTGAATGTGGACCTGATTCCCCAACTGCTCTAACCAATAAGGTGTGATCTCCTGTAAATGCTACGTCATTAGCATCCAATGATATTTTCCAATCAACATATATTGATTCATTGCTACTTTCCTCATAAGCTACTTCTTTCCACGAATTACCGTCTAAGCTATATTCTACTTTAGATAATTCTAGTCCCCGTCCCCAAGAAATTCCTGTAAAAACATTAACATTACTTCCAGTTTGCCATCCAAAAGAGCTTTCAGTTATGTGGGCTTGTAAATCCACATTTACATCTTCCAAATCGGTATTTATCAAAGCTGATTGAACAGCCTCATAAGCGTCGGCCATACCCCATCCAAAATGACGATTCCAATATGGATCCAATTCTGGAGAAGTCGCCCAAGGTCCATCTTCAACACCTTCCCCATCTGCTGAGGACAATGTTTCTTTTCTTTCTGCTGTTAAACGTAGGATTTCTCTTATTTCTAAAGGATCTAATTCTGAATTTGCCTCAATTATCAAAGCTATTACTCCAGAAACTGCTGGCGTTGCATAAGATGTACCACTGCCTCTACCACTATATCCATTATCTGCTGCATCTTGCCCTGGAATTCTGTTGTAACAACTACTACTTGCATGGCAAGCCTCTGCCTGAATTATATTAGTTCCAGGTGCTGAAATATCTGGCTTCATTTCGTTATATGGATTGCCGTCATTGTTATCACGACGAGGACCTCTACTCGAATATGATGCAATACCATCATCTACTCTATCAACTGTATTTTTGTCATCTAAAGCGCCTACAGTTATTGAAAGACTTGAGGAGCCCATACCAGATAAACCATCATTATTCGACCCATCATTACCTGCAGCTACTGAAACTGTGACGCCTGCTAGTGTAGCTTCATCTAGTACTTGAGAAAACATATCTGAGCCATCTGAACCTCCATTTTCGTGCGACGTAATTCCCCAGGATAAAGAAATAATATCTATTCCTGAACTTTCGTTAGCAACTCCAGGCCAGGCTGTATCTTTGTTATCAATTACCCAATTAAGGCCATCCATTGCAGATTCATAAAATTCTTGTTCAAGAACATAATTTTCAAATGGACCTGCACCAACAGCAGTTCCAATTCTTACATCGACTAAATCTGCATCAGGAGCCGAACCTGTAAAATTAGAAGATTCACCACTTGGCAGAATTCCTGTACTTGTGGCCATACCTGCGCATGCTGTTCCATGCTGATTTTGATCATCCGGATCAAAGGACCCGTCATCTTCTTGCAAAGAAGCCAAACACAATGCATCATCACTACATACTGCATCATATCCTGCAATGTATTTACCATCCAAACCGGGATGCTCATTATCAATTCCTGTATCTACTATTGCTATGTTCACTCCCTTACCTGTAAATCCTAAGTCCCAAGCCCCTACTGAATACACTGAGGAATTACTAGCTTTAATTGCTGGTGTTTGTACATCTCCATAGAATACAACTTTACCATATGGCTCAACCATAATAACTCCAGGAAGATTACTTATTGTCTCAAAAAGTTCAGCTTTAACGGTACCCAATAACAGTCCATTAACTAAATCAACATTTACTTTAACATCTACGCCAATATTGCCCAATAAAATAAAATCTTGCTCAGTAAGCTGATGATCATAAATGACACCTACTGGATATTCATCTTCAACTTCTTCTAACCAATCAACTATATTGTTTCTGTTTAAATCTCTGGAAGTGGTTTCCCACCACAATAACTCTTCCCAAGTATTCACTTTAACTGAGGGGATTTCTGATAATACATTTTCATTTACATCTGGATTTGGAATCCCAGAAGCTGGCAAGGAAGTAAAGGCCAAAATTGCAACTACTACCAGTATTCTTAATTTATCCACGAATTCCTATGTAATGGTTGTCATAAAAGTTTTGAGGTCAACTTTTAGAACCGAATCCACCCCCGCCAGGTGTTTTGATAACCACTGTTTCATTAGGTTTTACGATTCGTTCAACCTTTCCCCCTAACTTAATTTCTTCACCAAATGCAGTTCGTAAATAATTTGAACCGCATAAACCTTCGTCCCCACCAGACATGCCATAAGGAGGAAATACCCGTCTTTCAGAAAGAATGGAAACCTTTCGAGATTCTAAAAATTTAACTTCACGAATAACACCGTCACCTCCTCTAAATTCACCATCTCCACCTGATTTTTCTCTGATTTCAAACTTTTCAAGCCTAATTTCTTTAAATCTATGTTCCAGAATTTCAGGATCTGTTGAACGTGTATTAGTCATATGAACTTGGACTGCAGATGCACCATCACTCTGACTTGTAGCCCCAGAACCACCCGCTATAGTCTCATAATATTGCTTCCCAAAACCATCCTCCGAACCAAAAACAAAGTTGTTCATTGTACCCTGTGATGCTCCTGCAAGCCCTAATGCTCCGAGCAATACATCAGTTATTCTTTGTGAAGTTTCAACATTGCCTCCAACCACTGCAGCTTCATCATTTGGATTCAATATTGAAGCTTTAGGAATTATTATTTTTATTTGGTCTAAGCATCCTGAATTTAAGGGAATATTTTTATCAATTAATAATCTAAAAACATACAAAACTGCTGCTTTTGTTACTGCAACTGGTGCATTCAGATTATTTGCAGTTTGTGAACTGGTACCACTAAAATCAACAATCGCATAAAAAGGAGATAGTTCTTCTTCTCTTTTCATAATTTTTATCTTAACCGATATACGTGATCCATCATCAAGATAATCATCAAAACTTTTTTCTTTAGACTTACTACCATCAAGATATCTTCCTAAGGCATCACTCATAGCCTCTGCTGAATTTTTTCTAATATGAAGCATGTAAGCCTTGACTGTTTTCAAACCATACCTAGCAACTAAATTATCAAGTTCTTTTATTCCCTTCACGACTGCAGCAATTTGTGCATTAATATCGTGCTTTCTTTCCTTTATGTTTCTAGCTGGGTTATCAGAATTCGTTAATAATTCGACAAACTCCTTTTCTCTTAATTCACCATCTTTCAATAATAAAAAGTTGTCAATAATTATTCCTTCATCATGAATTGTTTTGGAAAAAGGAGGTATCGAACCTGGAGTTATTCCTCCAATATCTGCATGATGACCTCTGCTTGCGACATAGAAAATAGGGTGGTTTTCATCTGAGAAGACGGGAGAAATCACAGTAAGATCGGGTAAATGGGAACCTCCCTTATGAGGATTATTAATAAGATAACAATCTCCCTTTTTCATTCGATTCTTGTTAGAATCAATTATAGATTTGACAGATTCACTCATCGCCCCTAAGTGAACTGGAACATGAGGAGCATTTGCAACTAAGTTACCATCACCATCAAACAGAGCACATGAAAAATCAAGCCTTTCCTTTATATTGACTGAATGTGAAGTATTTTGTAAAGTAAATCCCATTTCTTCTGCAATACCCATAAATAAATTATTAAAAATCTCAAGAGATATTGCATCTCTTTCTGATGATACTACAAACTCTTCCTTTACTTTCTGACTTATCTTTAGCAGGCCCTTATCACTTACTTGCAACTTAAATCCAGGTTCAACAACTATATTTGATATCAAATCAGTGACGATAACCGGACCGTTTAATTCCATATTAATCGGCAAATCCTCTCTTGCATAAATTTTTGTTTCAAAAAAATCCCTACCAAAAAATACTTCAGTTTGTGATATAGGAGTTAACGTTCTGTCTGTCTTTATGCTATTATATTCTGTAATTCTTGTCATCTTCCCATTGACTTCAACTCTTAAATTTGCAACCTCTAATTCATCTGAAGGTAAAAAACCAAATAATTCCTTGTGTCTTATTCTAAATTCTTTGATTACTGAACTATATTCTGCAAAAGGTATTGTTAGAAATTTATCGGTACCCTTAACTCTTAAGTCTAAAAAATTATGACTGTGTACTTCCTCTAAAGGCATTCCTAATTTAGTCATTTCATCAACTAATGGTAATTCTAATTTTTCAAATTCAGACAATGACCCTGAATGAAACTTATCTGTATAATCACTTACAATGGATTTAACTCCATACCTAAATTGTTCTGCATTTGCAATTCCATAAGCTGAAAGAAGACTGGAAAGAGGATGAATTATTATTTCATCAATATCTAGAGTACGTGCAATACCACAACAGTGCTGAGGGGCTGCACCTCCAAAACATACTAAAGAATGTTTTCGTACATCGTAACCTCTTGAAACTGAAACTTTTTTGATAGCACTTGACATTCTTTCGTTGGCTATAGTAACAAAGCCTATTGCTAATTCTTCAATAGAAAAAATAGAATTAGTCTTGGCATTGATTAAAACTCTTAGCTCCTCAAAGGCTGCACGAGTTTTTACAATATCTAATTTTTCATTCCTGTTAGGTCCAAATACTTTAGGGAAAAAATCTGGATGAATTCTTCCCAAAATTAGATTTGCATCTGTTATAGTTAATCTACCATTGAGGCCATAGCAAACAGGTCCCGGAATTGCTCCGGCTGATTCTGGGCCAACTTGTAATCTTTGCCCATCAAACCACAGCAATGAACCTCCACCTGCAGCAACTGTTTCGATATCTAAACTTGATGTTTGAAATTTTATCCCTCCTGCTTCTATCTCTGAGGATTTGGCATATGAACCTCCAAACCTAGACACATCGGTAGATGTACCTCCCATGTCAAAACCAACTATTGATGATGAATTATTTGCCTCACCAACTATCGCACTTCCTATGACTCCGCCTGCAGGGCCGGATAAAACTGAATCCTTACCTGTCAAAGATTCTGAATCAATTAAACCTCCTGAACTTTGCATGAATTCAAGAGGTATCTCTCCTAATTCCTTTTTTAGAGATAAAATATAATCACTAAGAACAGGAAATAGATATGAATCTACAACTGTAGTTTGCCCCCTACTTACTATATTGATTAATGGCATTATCTGACTTGAAATGGATATATTTGTAAATCCAATTTTCTTGGCAATATCAAAACAAATAGATTCGTGAATTGGATTCTTCCAAGAATGCATTAAAACAATAGCTAATGATCTATATCCACCATTGTATAAACTATCAAGATCGTTTTCTAACCTTTCCCTATCTAATCCAAATACTACCTTTCCATTGGAATCTAACCTTTCGTCTACCTCAATAACTGAAGAATATAATTGTTCAGGTTTAACTATAGAAAGATCGAATAATGAGGGGCGTGCTTGATTACCTATTTCAAGAAGATCTTTGAATCCAGAAGTTATTAACAAAGCTGTGGTAGCTCCCTTCCTTTCAAGTAATGCATTTGTTGCAATAGTTGTTCCTATACGTATTCTTTCTATTTTTTCAGAAGGAATTATCTCGTTATCCTTTAAACCTAAAACTTGCCTAATCCCCTCAACTACAGAATCTGTATATGCTGGTGACTGAGAAAGAATTTTATTTGTGTGAATTTTATTATGAGGATCTATTCCTATTATATCTGTGAAAGTGCCACCTTTATCTATTGCAAAAAACCATTTGCTCATACTTTTTTAGAACAATAAGGGCACATCGACCACTTCTGATCAACTGCCTTACCGCAATTAGAGCAATTTTTCATTTCACGATCTTTCTTCTCTGGGGCATCTGACCACAAATCAGGTGCTGGAGGTGGAGGTAGTGGTTCAGGCCAGGCTATTGATATTCCTAAACTGAATAAGAATAATATCCCTGAAAGAATTTGTAAAGTAACATCTTCTGCAAAATATAAATTTAAAGCTCCTAAGAATGAAGCCAAGAAAAATGTTTGCCTTAACATTTTATTCAGTATACATTGCGTTTATTTCTTTAGCCCAATTATCATTAATCTGTTTTCGACGAATCTTAAGTGTTGGTGTTAACTCACCTTCATCAACATTTAGGTCTCTTGGTAAAATTGTAAACTTCTTAACTTGTTCGGGATTATTGAATTTCTTATTTAATATCTGAACCTGCGCATCTATTTCAGCATGTATTTCAGGACTATCTGTATAATCTGATAATTTTGAACCTAATTCCTCTAATTTAGCAATTTGCTCATTAGGATCTTTAGGAACTTCTGTTGCACCATCAAGCCCATGCTTGTCTCTAAGTACAGCCCCTACATCTAATGTAAATAATGCAGTACAATAATTCCTATTATCACCTACAAGCATGCATTGTGAAATCAAAGGCATTGATTTCATAGTCTCTTCTATAACTAATGGAGCGATATTTTTACCTGCAGAACTAACATATATTTCCTTTAATCTTCCTGTAACATATACAAAACCATCTGAATCTTTTCTACCTAAATCTCCAGATTTTAACCAATCTCCATCCATTGTTTTAGCTGTTGCTTCAGGATTATTATAGTAACCTTTCATGACATGGCGACCTTTAAATTGAATTTCACCGTCCCCTTTCTCATTAGGATTATGTATTCTAATTTCACCTGCAAATGGTTTTCCAACTGAACCAAACTTGTTTGCACCTTTATGACCTATTGTTGCTCCAGCCGACGTTTCAGTCATGCCATAACCTTCGAACAAAGGAATACCTAATTTGTGAAACAACTCTAGAATATCTGGATTAATTGGTGCCGCACCTGTAATTGCATAAACACAATTAGACATACCAATCTTAGCCTTTGCTTTTTTCTTAATTATGCCTCCAAGTATTGGTATTCTCAGAAGGCCAAGTTTACTCCCTAAAGCTGCCATCAAATTAGAATAAACTTTTTCATAAATTCTTGGAACTCCAATAAATAAATGTGGTTGAACTTCTTTACAATAATCTATTGCATGTAATGGATTATCAACAACACGCATATGCAATGCTTCCCGGATCCATGCATGATTATCTACCAGTTGACCAAAAACATGTGCACATGGTAACCAGGATACATAGCCATCCCCCTGATTGTAACTTTGAATTTCAAGAACTTTTGATACTTCATATTCAAAATTATCATAAGTTAATTCTACACCTTTAGGATTTCCAGTTGTTCCTGAGGTATAAATCAAAGTAGCAGTATCTTCTGGCTTTATAGATTTAATGGAATTATGGATCTTAGAATCTTTTACATTCTTTCCTTCTGCAATGAAATCTGACCAAGAAACTATCTTTTCATGAGAAGGCATGTCAACCCCATCCATTACAACTACTTTTTCTACTTTATCAAGCTTGTTCATTATTTGGTGAAGTCTATGTGAACACTTCTTCTCATTGTCTCCTCCGTCCATAGGATTATGACCCACAAAGACAAATTTAGAATCTGAATTACCAACAACCCATTCTACTTCTTCTGGTGAGCATGTATGATAAACACCTACTCCAGCACCATTACAAAAATTAGCTGCAGCATATGCAAGATACCATTCTTTTCTATTATATGAATATATACTTAATTTGTCACCTTTCTGAAAACCTAAAGCTGTTAGCGACTTTGCAACATCCATAGTTTCCCCAGCAAATTCGGCCCATGTAGTTGTATCCCAATTACCTGATTTATCTTTTGATGATAGCGCAGGCATGTTTGTATATTTTGTTGCATTTTCTAGCAAAATATCTGATGTCGTAGGAGTCGTCATAATTATCAAATAATAATGATATTATATTAAGTTAATTATTTATTTTTTAAATACGTAAAAGTTTGGATTTAGCCATTATAAATTCTTCCTCCGATAGTATCCCGTTTTCTCTCATTTCAGCTAATTGAACTAATTTTGCCATCATTTCGTCTTCAACATTTTCTTGAGGTAAACTATGAGATTCTTCTACTTCATTTCTTTCTAAACGTCTTTCACTTGGAGTTTCATTACTCTCAATAACTCGCGCTTCTCTTGCGGAATTTCGGGCCTTCTGAATATTAATTAAAAAATCTAAATAATTGGAATTTGAAAAATGCTTAGAGGCAATATCATATGTTTTTCTAGCTGTAGTTGTGTCAAGATTCTGACCTGTTGCTTCAACTATACTTTTCTGGCAACTATTCAATAATCTCTTTAGATACGGTTCTAAACTATAATTGAAAATACCTCCTTTATTACCTAAAATAATATTTCCACCGCCACTGGCCATGACTCCCATTTTAGAAATTTCACTTCTAAAGCCCCAAACCTTTCTACCTGATTTATTATACAAATTAATCTTGTTTGACGATTCACCTACTGATACAAAATCTGCCGTTTGAGCCATATCAATCCACAGCGGTTGTGAATCAAAAGTATTCTCCCAAAGAACCCTAGAATTTTTAACACAAAAGGAAAATTTGCGATCGCTGGTCAAATACCCTAAATAATCTCCATTAGAGCTAATACATGTTTTAAGTACTTCAGAGCCCGTTTCTTTTGACCACAAAACATTACCTCCTGAATCGTACAAATACAAATGTGAATAATCTGTTCCTGCAACTATAAATTCACCATCTGAAGTGATATCTACTGAATTTACAGAAAAATCTGAATTACTAAGATGAACTTCCCACTTTTTCTTTCCCTTACCATCGAATAACATCAATTTCCCCTCATCAGTTCCTATTGCAATCAAATTCCCTCTTGATGAAATACTTACAGCAATTACAGAACTATCTAATTCTCTATGCCAAAGAGATTCACCTTTTGTATTTAACAAATATAGTACTTTTTGAGAGCTACCCACTGCAATTTTACCACTACGTGTAGATATAGACACATCCTTTATTCTACGAATTTTCTTGTTAAACCATACTGGTCTTCCCCTTGAATTTAAAAAAATAAGCCCATTCTGTGTTCCCAATGCCGTATTCTTACCATCTAAAGTTACAGATAATGCTGAAGGTGAAATATTTTCTCGAAATGACCAAGTTGCAGAGGCTGGGCGCATATACTAATTATACCAAAGTATTAGAGCATTTAAATCTTTCTTAATCTTAAAGTATCAGAACTGCTGCAGAAACTGTAGTGCACCAATAGTCTTCTGAATCAACCTTTGTAGTTTCAATTATAGATTTTGTTTTTACAATACGATTATCTATTTTCCATAATTCTCTCTTTTCATCCCAAGAAGCATCTGGATCAAAATTCACCCCATATGTAGTAGCCAACATTTCAGCAGCTAAATCCTCTACATATTCTTCCATTGCATAGTTATCCATTCCAATACAATGATGCTCAGAAAGATATCCATAGTGTTCCCTATTCTTAGGAATAGCAACTCCAACTCCAGAGCTAACCATATCTCCAAGTACCTTGCTATCTGAGCGTGCTAGAACAACTGGAACCACTTGGCCTGGACTCAATAATTTTGTCCCTTCTTCTTGACTCACAAAATCACAACCTGGAGGTAAAATACTCGAAACTGTGATTAAATTAAGTGAAGCTATTCCTGCTTCTCTTAAAGCAAGCTCAAAGGAAGTTAAACGTTCTTTACTAACTCCTTTACCTTTTGTCAGGAATATTTTTTTCGGAACCCAATCTTGAGATGTCACAATATTCATTTCCCTTCGTTCTATTTAATATTTAATTATAATTAGTATATTGCCGAACTCTAATACACAATAATTATATACTGCCCTTAAATCAAAGCATGTGCAAAAACAACTTACCAGAAGAATGGCCGGAGAAATTGTAATCTCTGAGAAGCCAGGAGACACCCTGAAAAAATGGAGAAATATATTCAAACTTTCACAAAAAAATCTTGCCTCTCTCCTAAATGTAAAGCCATCTGTTGTTTGTGATTTTGAAAAAGGAAGGCGAGCGTCACCTGGAATCGGTACTGTCAGGAAATTTGTAGAGGCAATGGTAGAATATGATAAAGCTCACGGTGGTAAAATTGTAAGTAGTATGTTTGCGAAAGATAATAACAGTGCTGTTTACGATATCAGAGAATTTAACACTGGAACGCCTATAACTAACTTAATTCAGGAAATTGGAGGAGAAATTCTTTCAGGAAATGAAGACATCTTAGAGAGGCCCATCTATGGTTATACCATTGTAGATTCACTGAAGGCAATAACTACGTTTAATGTTTTTGGAGATTTATATGGATGGTCAAATGAAAGGGCCATTTTCTTTTCTGGCGTACATTATGGCCGATCTCCAATGATTGCAATTAGGGCACATCCCGTTAAACCAAGAGTTGTGATTTATGTAAAACCAAAAACAATTGACAAACTTGCTACTAAATTAGCAGAAATGGAAAGAATAGTTCTAGTTAAAACGGAATTTGATGAAGAGGAAATAGTTACAGTACTAAAAAAATTTAATTAAGGAAAAAAATATGAGTGGAATCGTTAGTTATGGAGCGTATATACCTAGTCACAAAATAGAGACTGGAGAAATTGCATCTGTTTGGGGTGCAGACGGTAGTGCATGGGCTAAGAATTTAAATGTTTATTCTAAATCAGTCCCTGGACCTGATGAAGATGTTATCACTATTGCAGTAGAAGCCACAAGGTTAGCAATGAAAAGGGCTAAAATCGATGGAACAAATATTGGTGCAATATATACTGGATCTGAATCTCATCCATATGCTGTAAAACCAACATCAACAATAGTTGCTGAAGCTATTAGAGCAACTCCAAATTTGACGGCTGCTGATTTTGAATTTGCTTGTAAAGCTGGAACTGCAGCAATACAAACTTGCTTAGGTATTGTAGGAAATAATCAAGTAGAAAATGGTATTGCAATAGGCGTTGACACGTCACAAGGTGCACCTGGAGATGCTTTGGAATACAGTGCCTCAGCCGGAGGTGGAGCCATGATTATCGGAAATAAGAATGTCATTGCCACAATAAATCACACTACATCTTACACTACAGATACGCCTGATTTCTGGAGAAGAGAAGGGCAAAAATATCCTAGGCATGGGGGAAGATTTACAGGAAAGCCTGCATTCTTTAAACACGTTTTGATGTGTGGGAAAATGATTATGGATATGGCTGGGAGCAGGCCTGAAGATTATGATTATGTAGTCACACATCAGCCTAATGGTAAGTTTCCAATTCGTGCAGCTAAAAGTCTAGGATTCAAAGAAGAACAATATAAAACGGGATTATTAACACCAAGAATTGGCAACACATACTCTGGAGCAGTTTTCCTTGGGTTGTCTGCAATTTTGGATATCGCAAAACCTGGAGATAGAATACTTGCTATTGCATATGGTTCTGGAGCTGGAAGTGATGGTTTTGACATAACTGTCACTGACAAGATAGCAAAAATGGATCGAAGTGAAACTGTAGAAGATATGATTTCCAGAATGGAAATTATTAACTACGCCACATATGCTAAATATCGTGGAAAATTGAATATGGGAGATTCAAAATGAGAGATGTTAGTATTATTGGAGTTGGAATCACCAAATTTGGTGAGTTGTGGGATAAATCATTAAGGGAATTAGGCCTTGAAACTGGACTTGCAGCAATAAATGATGCTGGGATAACAAGTAATGATATTGATGCATTATATATTGGAAATATGGCAGCTGGTTCTACTCTTCAACAAGAACATGTTAGCGCATTAATCGCAGACTATTGTGGATTAGCTAATCAAAATATACCTGCAACAAGAGTTGAAGCTGCTTCTGCATCTGGAGGCCTTGCTATCAGACAAGCATACATGGCAATTGCTGGAGGATTTATCGATATAGCCGTTGTTGGGGGTGCTGAAAAAATGACAGACGTGAGTGATTCAGAATCATCATATACAGTCAGTATGGGATCTGATGAACAATGGGAAGCACAGGCTGGAGCTACATTTACTTCGCTTCATGCAATGATTGCCCAAAATCACATACTTGAATATGGAACCACTAGAGAACAATTATCATCTGTGGCTGCAAAAAATCATTATCATGCCTCATTGAATCCAATGGCTCAATTTCCCTTTGCACTAGATGCTGCTGCTATAAGCAAATCTGGAATGGTGTCTACACCTTTGAGAATGCTAGATTGTGCACCTAACAGCGATGGGGCTGCCGCAGTTGTATTATGTGCCTCTGATAAAGCAAGAAAATTTACTGATAAGGCAATAAAAATTATAGGATCTGGACAGGCGTCTGACACGTTGAGTTTGCACCATCGAAAATATTTACATCGTTTCCCTGCAATAAATATTGCAGCCAAAAAAGCCTTTGAGGACTGTAATAAAAAACCTGAAGATTTAGATTTAATAGAAGTACATGATAATTTTACAATATCTGAAATAATTGCTCTTGAAGAAATTGGTATTTTCAAAAGAGGTGAAGCTGCACAAAAGAGCCTTGAAGGTGAAACCAAATTAGGCGGAATAATGCCAACAAACACAAGTGGGGGACTCAAAGCAAGGGGACACGCCCCTGGAGCTACTGGAATTGCTCAAATAGTAGAACTAGTTAAGCAATTACGTGGAGAAGCTGGTGAACGTCAAGTTAAAAATGCAAAATTAGCACTTGCGGAAAATCATGGCGGTACTGCTGCTACTGCTGTAGTTCACATTTTGGAGGCTGAATAATGTCTGTACCAAGGTTTTGGAGGGAATTAGATACTAGATACAACTTAATTGGATCATATTGTAAAATAACTGATACATATCACTATCCAAGAAGAAGTTTCAATCCCGAGGCAGGAAGGGAATCCATTGGAAGTATGGAAGATTATCAGTTCAAAGGAACAGGTACTGTAATTACAGCTACGGTAGTTCATCAGGCTCAAACCGGATATGAGATGTTCGGCCCTTATTGTATGGCAATTATTGAACTCGATGAAGGACCAAGAATAACCTCACAAATTGTTGATTGTACGCCTGATAGTGTAAAATCTGGAATGAAAGTTAAATCTGTATTTAGAAAGTTAGGAGAAGATAGTGAAAGTGGAATACTGCACTATGGAACAAAATTTATTTTGTTGAATAATTCTGAGGATGAAGAAACTGAAGAAGATACTATTGAAAACATAGAACTTTAGCTCGAAACTTATATATCTACTAGTGACGAGTATCACTTCTCAATGCCTAAAGAAAATAGTGAACTGAAAGACCCTCGTGAATGGGTAAAAGACTTAGATATAGAGTCTACCGAAGATATCGCAGTTCCTAAAATGCTTGTTGACCAAGTAATTGGTCAAAAACAAGGTGTAGAAATTGTAAGAAAAGCTGCTGAACAAAAAAGGCATGTCATGCTTATTGGCGATCCTGGAACTGGAAAATCAATGCTTGCGAAGTCTATGTCTGAATTGTTACCCAAAGAAGAGTTACAAGACGTACTTGTATACCATAATCACGAAGATAATAATGAACCTAGAGTAAGAGTAGTACCTTCCGGAAAAGGTAAAGAAATTGTTCAGGTACAAAAAGCACAGGCAATGATTGAAAAAGAGAAAAAAGCTAAATCACAAATGTTAATTGTTTTTACAGTCGTTGGTTTCGGTATTTTATGGTTTATAACTACTGGATTTAGTAATCCTATGATAATTTTTTACAGTTTAATTGCTGCTGCATTCATATTTATGGCAATGCGGTACACCAATCAAAGAAATGATACTGCGAATGTTCCAAAAGGTTTAGTACTACATAAATATGATTCTGAAGCTGCCTTTATTGATGCAACGGGGGCACATGCCGGAGCATTATTAGGCGATGTTAGACATGATCCTTTCCAATCTGGAGGGTTAGAAACTCCTGCACACGATAGAGTAGAAGCTGGAGCAATACACAAAGCCCACCGAGGTGTATTATACATTGATGAGATAAACCTTCTAAGAATAGAATCTCAACAATCTCTTTTAACTGCAATACAAGAAGGAGAATTTTCAATCTCAGGACAATCTGAGAGATCTGCTGGAGCCATGACAAAAACTGAACCTGTACCATGCGATTTTGTTTTAGTTGCTGCAGGAAATTTAGATGCAATAAAGGGAATGCATCCTGCACTTAGAAGTAGAATTCGTGGTTATGGATATGAGGTTTATATGAACTCTACTATTCCTGACTCACAAGAAAATCGCGAAAAATTAGTGAGATTTATAGCCCAAGAAGTAGCAAAAGATAAAAAAATAGGTCATTTCTCAAAAGGTGCGATTGGAGAGGTTATACATGAAGCTCAAAGAAGAGCTGGAAGACAAAATCACCTAAGTTTAAGACTTAGAGAGTTGGGTGGATTAGTAAGAGTAGCTGGAGATGTTTCGCTAGAACTTGGTGAGGATACTGTTACTGCTGAGCATGTTATGACCGCAAAAAATATTGCTAAACCATTAGAACAACAAATTGCTGACAGGTATGTAGAAAGAAGAAAAGATTACAAAACTTATTCTGTTGTGGGATCGGAGATCGGAATGGTAAATGGGCTAGCTGTAATGGGAGCCAATTCAGGAATGGCCGAAATGGCTGGAATCTTGATGCCTATTGTAGCTGAGGTTACCCCTGCACAATACAAAAATCATGGTAGAGTTATAGCAACTGGGAAGTTGGGTGAGATTGCAAAAGAAGCTGTGGAAAATGTTTCTGCCCTGATTAAAAAATATACTGGAGAAGATATCTCTAAATATGACATACATGTTCAATTTGTTGGAGCCTATGAAGGCGTTGAAGGCGATTCTGCATCAGTATCTATTGCAACTGCAGTCATTTCAGCTTTAGAGAATGCTGAAATTGATCAAACTGTTGCACTCACTGGTTCTCTAAGTGTTAGAGGACAAGTTTTGCCTGTTGGAGGTGTTACTGCAAAAATTGAAGCTGCAGCTGAATCTGGAGTTACAAAGGTGATTATTCCTTCAATGAATGCTCAAGATGTATTACTTGATTCCAAGTATAAAGATATTATCGAAGTGATCCCTGTTTCAACACTAAAAGAAGTTCTGGACAATATTCTTACGGCAAGTCCAGGCAAAGAAGGCCTTTTGGATAATTTAACTAAATTCATACCTAGTTCCCAATTTTCAAATAAAGTTAACAAACCATCAGTTTAATAAATTCGCACTTCACCATATTTTTCTAAACTGGCTGCCAATTCTGTAATATTATCTGAAACGGCAATAATTGAAGTTCCCAAATGTGCAACTGAAGAAACTGCCCCTAAAGGTATTGAATCTAAAATTTCAGCTAGATTATCATTTATCAGTCCTGACTTTTCTGTGAAAATACGACCTGCTTTTATTACTGAACGAATATCATAATCTGTAATATTCAAATTTGAAGATACTGCATTAATTATCTCTGACCATTCAGAACTTGAAATTATTTCTGATGTATTTCTACCCAAACCTGAAATGCAGACTACCACTTTATTCTCTACATTATAAGTCGTATTTTCACCATTTGCTCCAGGTGCTTTTCTCTCGACAATCAAGGGAAAATTACCCACTGAAAGGGCTGAAGAGATAGCTGCAACATCTCCTAATCCTGTTTTGTATTCTATCTCTGCTTGATGGGCTGCCGAGGTACAATTCTGCAAATTCTTATCTAATTCAAGACAAGCTGCTAAGGCTGAGGCTCCAGAAATACCAAAACCTGAGCCAATAGGTAAATCTCTTCTCAGATATACTGACAAACCTCTATTTCCATAGCCTAGCAATTCAATAGATCTAGAGACTACGGGATCATCTATAATCTGATTCTCAGCAATAATAATATTTTCATTTCCCTTCCTCTTTTCATCAACAATTGAACAATAAACGCCCTGAGGTAAAACAATTCCTAAACCTGTAGAACCCATTTTTATGGGATCCGTATGAGAATGTATTGCAAAAGTTAAGCTAATATGTCCTGGTGCAAAACTCATATTATTTTCTCATACAATTCAATAGTTTCATCTATTGTATTGTCCCATGTTCTCCTTTTTGTAGCATAATTATATGCAGATTCAGCAATTTTGTTTAATTTCTCTTCATCATCTATTAAGGTTGAAACTAAATGAGATAAATTTCCTGGCTCAGCCAAGAATGCATTTCCCTCAGTAGCCTCTCGAACGGAGGGTAAATCTGTAGCAAAAACTGGCAACTTACAACCCATATATTCATAAATTTTTAATGGTGAAAAACCATAATCTAAATTGGGATATGGTGCAAGCCCAATATCTGCTTCAACAAGCAACCTTGGAACTTCAGTTCTTCCTAAACGTCCAATGTGGTGTAAATTATCTACTGCTGGAAGATTATTCCCATATCCACCTCCTGCAACTACTACATTTAGAGAAGCATTGTCTTTAGCTATTGAGATTATTTCATCAATTCCATGCCATGGCCCTAGAGCTCCAACAAATACGGCTAATTTACCCTTAATTCCGAGCTTCTTCTTAATCCCGAGTGGTTCAGTATTTGGAATAAATAATTCACTCTCATATCCATTTTGTATAACTTCAAAATCTCTTGCTTTCAAATTCCATTTTGTTATCTGTTCTCTTAAAACTGCACTTACTGTAAAACCACCATTAGCTTTTTCAATTTGATTATAGCATGATTCAATTGCTTTTTTATTGTATAACCAATATTTTGCAAATTTAGTTGCTGATCTTTCGGAACGAATCCAATTATCATCTACTTGCAATATTGATTTTACCCCGCATTCATCAGCAGCCTTTACACCTGAACCTGCAAAAATATATCCCCTATCATGAACTAAATCATAATTTTTTGATTTTAATTCCTTTAAAGCGGATTTATATGAATTATATGTAAAAATTAACCTTTCAAATGGAATTTTTGGATCATTAATTGATAAGAAATTAAGATTGGGATCAAATCCTTCTGCCACCTCAGTAGAATCGTATCTACACAATAAAGTAACTTCAATTCCTCTCTTTGCCAAACCATTAGCCAATGCCAATTGATGTAGGGTTTGACCCAACGTGTCTGGCACCCTGACAGAAGGGGCAACCATCAGAACTTTCATAATTCTGCATAATAGACAGGTTTTAGAACTACCGCCATGGGCTACTGTGGCAAATATATGCGTAATTTGTGATAGAGAATTCTTCAGCCCTTTTGATCAAAGGGTCTATAAAGAAGTAAAATCTATGACTAAAAATGGACATAATGTAGAAATTATAACACCACACAAAATCACGGAAAATAAAAAAATAGATGACATTGTTGTCCACTGCATTGGTACTACTAGCACCTTTGGCTTTACTGCTTTAAAAATATTAAGAAAGGCTCTTCAAAAAAAATATGACTTGTTTTATTGTCATGAACTTGATCCTCTCGTTTATAGTTGGATACTTAAAAAAATAACAAAAACTCCAATTGTATGGGATTGTCATGAATATTTAATCCCTATGAAAAGAGAATTGCAAGGTGACTTTTCTGCTCTTTTAACTAAAATAGCAATTAATTTTGCAGCTCCTAAAACTGATCACATTATTACCGTTGATAATACCCTTGGAAAGCAACTAGGGAGATTTGGACCTGTAACTGTAATTCCCAATTATCCAACAATTTTAGATTTCCCTTTGTCTAATACAAAAAAGGAAAAAATAAGTCCAAACATTCTTTATGTAGGAGGTTTAACTAAAGAAAGAGGTGTAGAAAAAATGATAAAAGCATACAATATAGTCAAAAAAAATATTGAAGCGGAGTTAACAATTATTGGTGGCTTTTATGATTCTGAATTAGAAAGATGGGCTAAGGATTATGATTCAAAAAATAATTTGAATATTAAATGGAAAGGATGGGTAAACTACACTGAGCTCGCACCTCATTTTTCAGAGGCTGACATTGGCCTATGCATACTTCAGGATTCTGAGAGATACATGAAGGCAATAGCTACAAAAATATTTGAATATCTAATTATGGGACTGCCCGTAATAACGTCAAAAGGGCATATGTCTGATAAATTGATACAAAAAGGGAAGTGTGGAATTTCAGTTGATTCTTCCAGTGAAACGGAAATTGCCCAAGGAATCTTAGACCTATTAAATCAAGAATCTATTAAAAAAATGGCTGAAAATACAATACAATTTTCAAGAGAGAAATACATATGGGAGCGAAGAGAAGAAAAAATGATCAAAGTGATTAATAATTTAATATAATATTTTATATACTGTGAAACACGTGATAAAATGAGTTACTCGCTCATTAATTTGGAGATGAAATAAAAAAATGTCTAATTCCCCCGGAAAATATGGAAATGTAAGAGAATTCTTAGACAATCTCGGTAATGAGAAAATAAAAATTTGTAGAAATTGTAATGCTGTTTTTAGTTATCAAAATGAAAGCACAACACTTTGTATCTCTTGTGACTTTGAAGAAGAAATTAGCACATTACCTGCTGTTGTTGAAATAGAAGATCAATTTGAGGCTATTGAAGCTGAACCTGCATTCGTATCTGCTGAGCCCACTGTTCTAGAAGCTGAACCTGTTGTGGCTGAAGTTGACATTGTAGAAAGTACTAGTGATTGGGACATGGATTTTTCTGATGATATAGAAGTAGAATCCGAACCTGTTGTAGAAGAAGCCGTTGAAGCTGAAACTGTTGTAGAAGAAGCTATTGAGGCTGAAACTGTTGTAGAAGAACCTGTTGAAGTCGAAACTGTTGTAGAAGAAGCTGTTGTAGAAGAAGCCGTTGAAGCTGAACCTGTTGAAGTCGAAGCTGTTGTAGAAGAAGCCGTTGAAGCTGAAGCTGTTGTAGAAGAACCTGTTGAAGTCGAAACTGTT
>Ga0208408_1000701_pt1 | contig 20810 bp, 19 predicted proteins | sample ETNtaG_4_FD_185776 | JGI IMG/M metagenome (GOLD analysis project Ga0208408, IMG submission 185776) | Marine microbial and viral communities from oxygen minimum zone, Eastern Pacific Ocean - ETNP201406SV67 (SPAdes) (version 2) | ecosystem: Environmental > Aquatic > Marine > Oceanic ... | reverse complement strand
ATCATTGTAAATTTTACTTTCATACTTGGCTCCTGAATCGCAACCTATCGTAACAATCTTTGAACCTGGGGCTGCTTCTGAAGCTAACTTAACTGCTGCAGAAATATTAAGACCAGAACTGCCGCCAAGATGAAGACCTTCTTCGGATTTTAATTTGTGACACATGTCTATGGCTTCTTGGTCACTTATTCTGATTACTGAATTGATTAATTCTCTATCTAATAATTTAGGGACACTATCTTTTCCTACACCTTCAATAACATAACTTCCGAGATCAGATACAACTTCCCTGCCCATTACAAAGCCCGAGATGCTTGAACCTATTGGATCTGCTAAAACTATATTGATATCTTCTTTATTCTCCTTAAGAAAACTTCCTACGCCCATTATTGTTCCACAGGTGCTTCCTCCCGTAATAAAATGAGTGATTTGATCACCTATTTCTTCCCATATTTCCGGACCTAAAGTTTTGAAATATGATTCTGTATTTTTTTCATTACCGTATTGATCCAAATCAAAATGATTTGGATTTGATGAAGCTAGGTTTATTGCAATGTTTTGATAATGTTCATCAGAATCTGGTGCTGCATCTGAATCGCCAACTATTACCTCTGCTCCATAATCGCGGCATGCTTTGATTTTTTCTTCGCTGCATTTAGTGTTTGTAACAATTATGCATTTAAAATTCAAAAGTTTGCACACATAAGCCAATGAGCTTCCTGTATTTCCGCTTGATGCAGATACAAATGTAGTTTCTTGAGGAACTTTTTCTTTAGCTTTTGAAACTACATAATGAACCATGCGATCTTTAATTGATTTTGTAGGATTTTGATTTTCTAATTTAATAAATATAGGAATTGTGTCCTTATAGGGATTGATTTTTTCACTTTTTATTAAGTATAAATCCGTATTTCCTATTTTTTCCAAAGTCATCTTATCTTCCCCAAAATGGCTGATCTTTCTTTTTGAATGATTGCATCTCGGTAATTATGTCTTCTTCAATAGGATCTAATTTTACACCCGCTTCTCGAATTTTCAATATTGCTCGCTCATCCATTTCAATGTAAAGCACATCTCCTTCAGATATTTGTCGGCCTACTGTTACATTGTTTACAGCGATTGCGACTTCGTCTCCTTGTAGTGCTTCTTTCAATACTTGGTCACCTGATCTCAACGATTGAATATGTCCAACTACTGAATTGTCTGTTGTAAGAACTCCTTGCTTAAGGGCTATTCGGCCTCCCAATACTCTTACTCCAACTACTGCTGGATCTCTAGTTCGAAAAGTGTGCCCTTCTAATATTTCAAATTTACCAGGATGGGCAAAGTCTTCTCTCAAATGTTGGGCCTGCTTTTCCTTGACTTTTCCTTTCCATTCTTGATACTCCTCTAGTAATCTGTAAACAATATCTGATTCAAACAGTTTTACTCCTGTTTCGTGTAGTTCTGCTTTAGCATCTGGATGAATTTTTACATTGAATGCTAAAATTGCTCGGTATTCTTCTTCAGATGGGGCTGCTGTTACAACATCTCGCCTTGATACATCTCCTACAGAAGCTTTTACGATTGGTACTTTTGCTGCAGATAATTCGTATGCCAAGGCCTCTAACGATCCTATTGCATCAGCGCGAATGACTACACCCTCATCAGTACATTTTACATTCGATTGCATAGAATCTGACAATTTATCCAATGCTTCATCGATTTCGTTTTCACTTGATGCGCTGTAAAATGGAGCTCCTGCAACTACCCCCTCGATATCTGGAGCCACAACTTTCAATCCTGCGGCTGCACCAACTAATTTTACATTATCGAATTGTTGCCTTGGATCTCTAATTTCATCCAACGGTTTAGGTCTTAATAGTGAACGAACTCTGGTTACTATTGGTTCTGGCTGGGCGCCAATTATCAAAGTATCCGATGATTTGAGAATTCCATTGTAAATGATTACTCCTAATGTCTTTCCTAAACCTTTTTCCTCTTTAATTTCAATGACTGTGCCCTCTGAAGAACCATTGCCTAAGAGTAAATTACCACGCAGGTAGCGCTGTGCAAGACCCATAAGGATCATGAATAATTCTGGAACGCCTTCACCGCTCTGTTTGACAGACGTTGGAATTAGTGCAATTGTTTTTTGAAAATCTTGTATTTCTGAAAATAGGGCTGAATCAAAGTCATGCAATCCAAGTTCACCAATAATTTCATACATTCGTGCTTGAAAATTTTGTTTCGCCGTTGAACTTTGATTTTCACGATTGGCTAAGAATGAACCTGGGAGCGTGCGCCACCCCGGTAATTTGTCTACTTTGTTTAATGCCAAAATAAAAGGTGTTTGTTGTTGTTTTAAAATATTTATCGATTCTATTGTTTGTGGTTTGAAACCTTCTGTTATATCGACAACTAAAATTGCTAAGTCGGCCAAAGCGCCACCCCTTGATCTAAGTGTTGTAAATGAATGATGGCCTGGTGTATCAATGAAGAGTAAACCTGGAAGTGTTGTTGTTCCTTCTTTCAAAAGCGGTCCACAAATATTAGAAACTGTTTCAAAAGGAACTTCTGTAGCTCCAATGTGTTGTGTTATTGCTCCTGCTTCTCTCTGAACGATTGCGGTGCCTCTAACATAGTCAAGAAGTGATGTTTTTCCATGATCTACGTGTCCTAAAACTGCTACAATTGGTTGACGAAGTGGCGCATTTGGATCTATTTCTTCCTCCTGATCTTCTTCTTCGGATTCCTCTGCCGGCAAATCCTCTATCTCTTCCTCTTCGGACACCATATGTGTGTTGCGCACAATTGCCTGTTTTAAAAGTGTCCGGTCAAAATTAATCATCACAATTGATATGTTATCATAACATTATTGAAAATCTCGGTTTATAGTTAATACTAAGTTATATCCAGAGAAGTCTTCAAAATCAAAATGGAAGGGATTTGTTTAGTCGATCTATCATCTCAAGATATCTGCCAGTATGTTCAGTGTTAGGTAAATTTATCACAAACTGCCAATATCGCCAAGCGGCTATAGAAAGTGTTGCTAAGTGGTGCAAATCAGATAAGGAATCCCTTTCCTCATGACTTAACATACGGACTGATTGATACCCCTCTAGAAGGGCCACCCAACGCTCAACTACTGGTTCACCATTTTCCCAACCACAACCGACGAAAGTCATCACTAGGTCAAATGCTAGAATATCATAACAAACTTCTTCAAAATCTAGAATTGAGGTGACGTTATCATTAGTTCCTAAAATATTATCTGGGAATAAATCTCCATGTATAATGCCTCTCGGTAGTTCGCCAATATTTTGTTTTAATCTTGTACTTTCAGATTTAAGCATGTGTAAAAAATCTGACCATTCATTTCTCTCATTGGCAATAGAAAAAAGCTTATCGAATAATGAATTACCCATTGAGTATTTATCTTTCAAATTAACCGGCGGTATGACCAAATGTAAACTAGCTTGGATTCTACCTAATGAGTGAAGTGACGAATAATTGGGTTCTAACCACGCTCCTTCAACAAATGGTAAAAGAGTCCATGCAAGACCATCCTTTACAACCATAAATTCGCCATTAGAAAATGGTATAGGAGATGGCGTAGGGACGTCATTATCGGACAAATAAGTAGTAATTGAAAGCAAGTAATTTACTTCATCGAGTGTCTTCCCGTCCCATATCTTTAGTACTCTCTTGGTATTATCATTTAATGATAATTTATAGTTTGAATTAGCCCACCCTCCTGATAACTTTTCTAAATTAACTAGATCTGATAGACCTGCTGCTATGATTATATCTGAAGCATCCTGAAATGAGACTTCAGTGTAGGCCATATCTCCCCCTGGTTTGCATTTCTTTTTTCAATGCTTCTACTAAATATTCGTATTCTTCAATGGAATTGTAAAGGTAAGATGCAATACGAAGATATCTTTTATTGTGATGAGGCCAGCCAAAGACTGGTACTTGTATCTTGTATTTTTCATACAATAATGTGTGAAGAGGATCTGGTTCTAGCACTGATTTTGTGGCTACGCCTTCACCCGGTAAAGCTACTGCCGATAGACCTACAATCATTGAATCGGGACACAGTTTTGGAGTTTCTAATACTTCGAGAATAATGTTTCGTGCTTGTATTGCAAGATTTGTATTGTGTTTCATAATCTCTGCCCACTCTCCTTCTACTAAACTGCCAACATGTTCGATACTCTTTGGAATGCATAACCATGGCGTTATGTCTTGAGTACCGGTCCAATCGAATTCTAAGCGTATTTTTTCATCTGTATTCCCGTCTACTGAAAATCCATGACTTATTGAGAGTGGGTTTACTTTTGACCTTTTATCTTCTCTTATATAAAGAAATGCAGCTCCTTTTGGTGTGCACAACCATTTGTGCGCATTTCCTGTAGCATAAGCTGGCTCTAATTTTTTCAAGTCTAGAGGTACTATTCCAGGTCCATGAGCGGCATCTAATAGTACATCGATTCCCTTAGATTGAAGTTCGGATACTATTTGTTCGAAGGGTAATCTAATGCCTGTTGGACTTGTTACTGTATCAATTAATGCTAATTTTGTTTTTTCAGTTGTATAATTTAGAATTGTTTTAGTTACTTCATCTGGAGTTTGTATTGGAAGTGGTAAAGGTACAACTACTGTCTTTGCACCTGAGCGCTTGGAGATGTAATCAACTGTATTCCAGCACGCTTGATACGTATGATCTAAAATTAATATTTCATCACCTGATTTCAATGGTAAAGAACGTAAAATTGTGTTAACTCCAGATGTTGCATTTGGTACAAAAGTCATCCCTTCTTTATCTGCATTAATAAAATCTGCAAGTGTTTCTATCGCTTCAGTCCATAATTTCTTAGATGTGACATCAAAGAAATGAACTGGATCGCTCTCTAATTCTGCCCTTAATTTGAATTGATGCTCGAGAACTGCTTTGGGACATGCTCCAAATGATCCGTGATTAAGAAAAATGGTTTTAGAATTTAAATTCCAGTATTTTGATAGTTGACTTCTTTTTGGGAATGCAACCATTTTAGCGCATTTTTGTGAACCTTCTCATTGTTTTTTTGATAGGTTCACGCGTTTCTGCGGAAATAAATCCTTCTTCTATTTTTGAATCTAAAAATTCTATTGCAGTATCTATTGATTCTCTTGCACCTTTAGCTACTAATGATGCCATGAAAGGTTCGGCTAATTTTTCTGACACTCCATCCTCTAAAACTATCTTTCTTAAAAAATATAATAATTCCGTTCTCTTGCCTTCATTAAGCATTGCTTTAGGCTTATTTCGTTTTTGAGGTTTCTTATCTTTTCTCTGAGGGGGCTGGGCTTTGGTTGGACCTCTTCGCCTATGTCTCCCTCTCCTTGCCAGAGTTACTCGCCTCCCATTTCCTTAATGGCGGCTTCTATTTGTTCATCTGACATTTCGTCTCTATTGAAAAATTTCTTGTTTCCAGTTTCTCTCTTTAATTTCATCAACACTCCCCAACGACTAGGTGGGCCTCTACTACGACCTCGGCCACCTCCGCCTCCGCGACCATCTCTGTTACCAAATCGAGGCATTTCATATTCTAAATCAGAAAGATTTACACTCTCCTTTATTGTTTCTAAAGGATTATCAGCTTCTTTCATACTGCCTTTCTTTCCTAAACTAATGCGCATGTGGCCTCTTACTAAATTTGCTCTTGCGTCTTTCAAATCTATTGTCATTCCATTGTTGACGGTTTCACATTCATCATTCCAAAAACTCATGATCACTGTTCCTGTTTCGTCACCAACTAGACCTTCACATATCACTGTACCATTATCCATGGCGCGTGGTTCTTCCAAGCTCAAGACTTTTACCGGCATATTCACACGGCCTGTCCTTGGTGTTAACTCATCTACTTTCAAATTATCTACCTATCTTTACGACAAAAGGGGACATTATAATGCTTCCCTAAGCCCCTAAAAACCCATAATAGGGTTATATCCATTTAGGGGGAAATGGGGTAAAACCCATAAGTATATATACCCTGACACCCCATAAGGGATAGATTCGGAAATGCCGCCGAGTCGAAAAAGAGAGAGGCAACAAAAATGCAAACGAATGAAGCAGATTTTGAAACACACATCGACGATATAGTGAAAGCTATCGGAGATAAGCTAGAACGCAGCGTAATCGTAACTGAATTGAAACGATACGTCGAGGAATATGGAATTGATTTGGCAACAGCCAAAGAATCTATTGTAAGAAAACATTATGGAAATCCTAGTGCTTTACAAATGGGAGCTGAAAAACTTCTAGCTCAAGTTGGGCCTGGAGAAAATAACGTTCAATTCAAAGCAAAGATTTTATCTGTATATAGAAAAGAGATAACTACCAAAGAAGGCGCTCAAAAAGTTCTTTTTGAAGGAGAACTTGGAGACTCTACTATGCGTATGCGATACTCTTACTGGAGTGAACAATGTGATTTTGAAGGCGGAGATGTAGTTGAAGTATTGAATGCTTATTCCAAAAGTTGGAATGATAAAATTACTTTAAACATAAATGAAGGCTCCATGAAAAAGATTCAAGATGAAGAACTTGAAAAATTAGATCTTGGTACAACTAAAAGTACAATGAATCAAGCCGGTGAAGAAATTGAATTGGTTAATATAAAACCAGGAATGAATAATGTATCCGTTACACTACGTGTTATTGATGTTGAAACTCGAACAATAAAAGTGAAAGGTGAAGCTAAGACCATATTTGGAGGAACTGTAGGAGACAAAACTGGAACCTGTAGGTTTACTTCTTGGGAAGACCACAATATAATTGCTGGTAAAGCATACAAAATTGAAAATGGATATGTTAAAGAATTCAACGGTCCAGATTTGCAATTTGGAGAGTATACTAAATTCACAGAAATTGATGGTAATGATTTACCTTCTTTGCTGGATTATGAAGATGGCGTGCAATACTCCTTGGCACAATTAGATGAACGCAATGGCGCTTCAGATGCCGTCATTGAAGGTCATGTTTTCAATATTAGAGAAGGAAGTGGATTAATTTTCAGAGATAAGGACACGAATCGCTTGGTTCGTAATGGAGATGACCGCAAAAATGCAGATCCCGACCTCAGGATAAAAATGATTTTTGATGATGGGTCTGGTTGTTGTACTGCTTATCTAAATCGTGAAATTACTGAGAAAGTTTTGGGAAGAGACCTAAATTCTTGCTTAGAATTTGTTAAAGAAAATTTTGGCCCTGAAGCTTTAGTAGAAGAAATCGAAGATGCTTTAAAATTAAAGCCATTGAAACTTCGTGGTTTTGCCAGATCTGATGAATATGGCTTATCCTTCTTTGCTAGAAGCTGCGAACCTGCTGCTGAATTAGATGTGCCAAGTGTTGCGAGGCAATTCTTGGCTGCATTGGAGGGCTAAATGGTTCAAAGAAGAGAACCTGGTGTTTTAGTTTTGGCTAAAGAGCTCTCTGCAGCTATCGAAAAACATGTAGAAAATCGTGAATATTCTCCTACATACCTAATCTCAGAAATTGGTGCAAAGCTTTCGAGAGTTTTGATAGGTGGCGTATTAGATCAATTAGAAAATCGTGGAACTGATGATGATCCTTTCTATACTGCAAGAGTAATTGACCCGAATGGTGATTTCTACTATTTACAAGCTGGGCAATATAATCCAGAAGGTGCTGTTGCTCTTTCTAAATTAGAAGCTGGCGTTCCAATATTGTGTGTTGGAAAAGTTAGAGCAAGAACTCCTGAAGATAGTGAAAGAACCTATGTTAGTGTCCAACCTGAAAGTATCAGGGCCGTTTCAATGGATGAAGTTAGTCATTGGGCTGTAAAAGCATGTGATAAACTAAACAATCGAATTAATGCTAACAAAGCTTTTGATAATGATGAAGCTGCTTTGAAAAAGGCAAATTTAACAAGAAGAGAAATGGATGGGTTAGAACTGTCTAAAGGTTTCTATCCTACTGTTGCTGTAGAAAATTATCAAGCTCTTCTGTATGATTGTCTTACACGTCTAGCTGGTGGAGATCTGGCTGTTCCAGAAACAACTAATTTTACTGGTGAATTTGAGCCTGCTAAGACAAATGAAGAACCAAAAAAGAAACCTAAAGCCACGAAAGAAGTAGAAGAAGTTGTTGAAGAAACTTCTGAATCTGCATCTGATGATAAGAATGAAACAAAAGTTTTAGCTTTAATTAAAAAAATGGATGAGGGAGACGGAATCTATTATGATGATCTAGGTATTGCAATTTCAATGGAAGGCATAGATGGTCCTATGCTTGATGAAATTCTTGATTCTTTGACGGACCAAGGATTAATTTTCCAACCTAGATTTAACCACTACAAGGAGGCATAAAAATGAGTGAAGCAAAAATAAAAATGGTAGAAGATTTACCTGGTGTGGGTCCTGCTATCGCCGATAAACTTAGGGAGGCTGGATATGACACATTAGAGGCAATAGGAACGCAAGCGCCTGGAACGCTTTCAGACGCTACTGGCATTGGAAAAGAATCCTGTGCTAAGTTTGTACAAGAGGCTAGAAAAGCTGCCAACATCGGTTCTTTCCTTACTGGAACAGAATTAATGGAAAAGCGTGCAACTGTAGGGAAACTTACGACTTCATCTAGTACATTCGATGAATTATTGGGAGGAGGGGTTGAAACGCAATCAATCACTGAATTTTATGGACAATATGGTTCAGGAAAAACCCAGTTTATTTTGCAACTTGCTGTAAATGCTACTTTACCTTTAGAACAAGGCGGATTTGATGGAGAAGTTGCAATAATTGATACTGAAAATACTTTCCGACCTGAAAGGATAATTTCTATGTCAAAGGCTTTGGATTTAGACCCTGATGAAGTTTTGAGGAAAATTCATGTTGGTCGTGCATACAATTCCCATCAACAAATGTTAATGGTTGAAAAAGTTACAGAACTTGCAAAGGAACGCCCAATCAAGGTATTGGCTGTTGATTCGCTAACTGGAGCTTTCAGAGCTGAATATATTGGAAGAGGGACTCTTGCAGATAGGCAAGGAAAAATCAACGCCCACATGACTGAATTAGCACGGTTTGGAGACTTGAATAATGCTGCTGTAGTAGTAACAAACCAAGTATCTTCAAATCCTGCGGCTTTCTTTGGGGATCCTACAAAACCTATTGGCGGAAATATTGTTGGACACACTTCAAAATTCAGAATATATTTGAGAAGAGGAAAAGCTGGCAAGCGCGTCTGCAAGCTTGTAGATTCCCCTCATTTACCTGAAAATGAAGCTTTAGTATCTATTACTGAGGACGGAATTAGAGATGGCTAGTGAATTGAAAGATTTTCTAGCCACCCTAGAGCCTATTTGGGAAGATCCGCATGAGTTTGATTGGTTAAGAAAAATTAAGATTTCTTCTCTGGAAAGAACGACATAATATAGTCTTTCAAACCAAACCAATTATTGATTGCGAGGGACGTGACACTTTCGTTCTCTCTTTCAACCCAAAATTGTTCTTTGGCGCTATCTTCTTTCATAAAATCGTCCATAGTGGCATATCCGCTACTGCCGCCAGTATCAACTGGATGTTCAACATCTTCTGGCGCTCCTTGAGTCATAGCGTTTCCGACTTTGAAAGGCCAATGTTTGAAATCCTTAGTTTCTGCATAACGGCCAACGGTTGAAGGATCTATGTCTTCATCGTGAGGTTTGTCATAATGTACGCCCCGAGGAGTCTCTTCTTCGTCTTTGTACTCATAATATGTTTCATCCGCGGGTTTGTAACTGCGGATTTCCATTTCAGAATTCGTCATCTTCCTCCCATTCAAAATCAGGTTCCCCCGATCTCCTTAAATAAACAAAAGCTGATAAAAGAGATACTGCAACCAATATGGTCAATGTTGATGCCGTGCCTCCTTGTGTTATACTATCAATAAATGACTGAATTGGATTCTCTTTTTCTGGTTCGGATACCTGTACTATGAATTCGCCTACATTGTTATTTTCATCTGATTCAAAAACAAAATTTCCTCTATCAATAACAACTTTGATTTGATAATCTCCTTCTTTATCGAAAGTATGTCTAAATGATATTTTTGCACTTGCTCCTGGATTTGCAAAAACTGCCGTTTCGTAAAGAACTATTTCGCTAGTTCCATCTACCCAAACAATAGAAACTGGAATTGGATTATATGTAATCAAAGGGTCACCTTGTGCTGATACGGTTATATCTAAAGTAAAAGAACTGCCTGCACTTACGGTTGATGTGCCTGTTTCATTATTAATTCTAATATCTCCTGGCAAGATATAATTATCTATTTCAAATCCATGAATTACCAAATATAAATCCTCATCTGATACTACTTCCCATGAATTGTCTTGAATGTCTATGATTTGTATGTAAAAATTATAAGTGTCGCTGATTGCATTATCTTTGTTATAATACCAATAGAAAGATACTTCATATGTACTATTTTGTGATGATTTCATATTGAAATCTGCAGTTAATCCTTGATTACCGGAAGATTGGCCATAAACTCCCAATGTCCATTCACTAGAGTCTATATCTGATTTCCCAAATGCGCTTTCTACAATTGCCTTAACGAATACGCGTTCTGAAAATTCCTCGACGGCTAGATCAGAAAACCAAGCCCGGTAATGATTTATCGATAAATTGGCTATTCCAGAGGGGTGTTCTACACTAGATGTTAAGACAACTATTTGCTCTGTTGATGATCCTCCAGTAAGAGGATTTTCACCAGGATCTCCTCCAGAATATTCTAAATCAATAAGGAAATTTTCAGAAGCGCTAAAACTAGCATTAGATATATCAAAATTGATATCGAAACGGGTTGCTACTTCACTGGAATCTGTAATCGTCTTAGACTGTGATGTTTCATAAGCATCGGGCCCTCCTCCAGAGCCAATGTAAATTGCTATTCTAAACTGAACGTCTTCAACCGTGCCTTGTGTTGAATTTGCCCATATTGTAAAAGTATAATCTCCAGATGCTACTTCCCCTGGCGTCTGTAAATCCACTTCCCAAGATCCTACATCTTCCCATTGTCTATCTTGACCTGGCCAAGACAATCTATTACTGTCTTGAGGGCAGTCGCTTTGTGTGTCTGTATCAGATATTGGTCTAGTTGTAGAGATATTTCCATCACCATTGTCTAAATCTCCATAAAAATATAAATCTAAATTATTAAAATCAGTTGATTCTTCCGCATGAGTTGGCTGGGATAGCAATATTATTCCCAAAAGTGCTGCTGCCAGTACGCTCCTAAAGAACACCTGCATCTACTTTTGGACTTGTGACCATTCTTTAAAGGTTCCTACTGTGGAATTCTACACAATCGGTATAATGCCCTGTTGTTTTAATGAAAGTACAGAAAATGAGCAAAGTAAGAACTTCTGCGTATCGTCAAACACCTACGCCTGGCGGTTTGAAAGCGATTGAAAAAGGAACTTTGGATTACTTCGATACGGAAATGTATGCTAATTTTAATACCGAAGTTTTAGAAGAATATTTAGAGGAAAAAAATAGATCTGATGGCTTTGGAACTACTAAATGGAAATGGAATCAAATGTTGCTTGGATTGGTTATCGGAATAATTTTTGCTATTATTAACCAATATGTTGGATTAAAAGTTGGAATGATTGTTTCTGGTTCTTGGTATGTAGCCTATCTTTCAGCTATGGCTTTGAGATGGTCGCCTGGGGAAGTTAATTTGTCAGCTTCCGCTTCGACTGGGGCCTCTATGGTATGTACTGGATTTGTTTTTACTTATCCTGCAATTTATTTACTTGCTTATTCTTCTAAATACAAATTAGCAGACGGAAGCCACATTATTGATTCGTCATTGCTATTGCCCGATTCATGGGCATTGGCTGGTGTTGCTATGATTGCTTCTATTTTGGGGGGTTTTCTAGGTTGTTTGTATTTCATCATATTCAGACGGGTGTGGTTAGTCGAGGATCCGCTGCCTCTTCCTGGTTTTGAGGCTAACATAAAATTAATGGACATTGCTGGCGAAACATCAAAAGAAGGTGGAATGGAGGGTGCAATGCACTCCATCAAACTTGTAGGATTTTCTACGGCAGTGGTTATGCTCTTTACTTTCTTAAGAGACTGGCCTATCTTAAGAACTGATGATGGTGCAGGAAATGAAGTTAAGGAATCTGTTTTAACTTCGGCTTCTAAGAATGTTGAATGGTATGATGGGGCTGATTTGATGGTCCCTATGAGTCATCCACTAACTAACTACACTTGGTTAGGATTTGAATTAACTCCAATGATGGGGGCTATTGGATGGTTTATGAGATTTCGAGTGGCTCTATTGGTTAGTCTTGGAACTTTTTTCACATGGCTTGTTGTTACGCCACTAGCATATCATTATGATTATCCTTTCTATTATCCTATAACTGGAAACTACCAAGCTGTTAGTCAATTTGCCCCTATTGGGTCGATAATGTCGTATAGTTATGTTGCAAGGCCTATGGCAATAGGTGCAATTCTCGGAGGAGGAATTACCGGATTGTTAAAAATGGCACCAGTATTCAAGACAACAGCTTCAGATGTAATTGATATTTTCACAGGAGAAGGGGATGATGCTGCAAGAAAAGATTATGTTCAAGGTAAAGGGTGGTATGAATGGCCTATCAGTCACATTCCGATTTTATTAATTGTTTCATTAATCGGAATTACATTAACATTTGCAACTCAATTTGGATTTTTTGCTTCTTTTATCTTCTCTCTCGTTTTGTGTTTGACAACATTTGCATTAGGGGCAATTGCAGTCAAAGTTATGGGAGAAACTAGCATTGAACCAGTCTCTGGAACTAGTTTTATTGTTCTCTTGATGCTTGTTTTAATTTTCAAAGCTATTGGTCTAAATGAAAGTGATACTGCTATTTTAGCATTAGTGGGGACTACTGTATTCGGGGGTGCAATTTCTATGTCTGGAACTGTCATTGGAGATTACAAACCCGGATTGTATGTTGGCAATAGGCCAATGCACATTATGAAAACTGAATTGGTTGGGATCGTTCCTGGTACAATCGTTGCTGCTTTATTTGCTGGACTACTTTCTTTAGCTTTAGCAAGAGGTGATTTGGTTTTGTACGCCCCTCAGGCAAATGCATTTGCTGCTTTCGCTCAAATAATGCTTGGTGGACAGACGCCTTGGAGCTTGTTAGGTGTTGGAATTGTTATTGGTGTTTTTATGGAATTGTTGACTGGGATGGGGACTGCCTTCGGATTGGGGATGTATCTTCCGATGATTATTACTTTACCAATGGTTGTTGGCGGGGGCTTGAGAGATTATTGGGAAAGTAAATTCCTTGATGTGGCCGTTGAAAAAGAAAACCTCACTGAAAAACAAAGAACTATGCGTTTGCTCAACACGTATATGATTGCAACAGGATGTATTGTTGGGGAAGCTTTGCTCGGAACTTTCTTAGCGATTTATTACGTTCTTCCTCTAATTACTGGATAATTTTGATTGGGCTAAATATCTTATAATGCCTTAGTTTGAAAGATTTGGGATAATTAATGGCTAAAGAAGAATATGAAACGCCTCTAATCGATGTTTACAATCGTACGCATATGGACGCTCTCCATGAAGATGGTGCTTGGTACCATCGTTTTTTACCCGAAGGGGTTTTCTTAGAAGACTTAGGGCAAATCGTCGAAGAGGAATTAATTAAAGCATATAATGAGGTGGAAAGAGAAGCTGATGATTTTTTTAATAATCGTGTAAAGGAACGATTCGAAGAAATTTTTGCACAAGCAAATCCAAAAGATCTACGGGGATTATTGCCTAAGAAACCTCCTGTTGCTTGGGCTGAATTGCCTGTTGAAATTCAAAGAGAAATCCAAGTTATGCATGACAACAGTCAAAGTGAAGGTATTACAGAGAGAACATTGAAAAAGAGGGTTCGACAATACCTTATTGACCAGTTCATAATCGACGAGTGATAAAATGGCAAAAAAAGACGTAACAAAACCAATCGCTTTGGACCCGCGTGGTGGGCGGCCAAGAGACAAATGTGAAACTCACATTGAGGGAATTGATCGTATTTTAAACGGAGGAGTCCCTATTGGAAATATTGTTTTATTGGCTGGAACTGTTGGTTCAGGTAAAACAACATTAGCAATGGAATTTCTAATAAATGGAGCTAAGGCCGGTGAAACTTGTTGTTATATTTCTGTAACTGAACCGTCTTCAAAAATGTTGTCAAATCTTCAAACCTATGGATTCTTTGATGAATCTTTAGTTAAAGAAGGGAAATTAAATATTTTTGATTTAACTGTTATTAATGATAGATTAGGTGTCGAAAGATTAGATGGAACATATACTGCAAAAGATATGGAGGCTCTATTGGGTGCATTCGAAGATATTGTTGATGAATTGGGAATTACAAGATTAGTTATTGATTCTATTACTGCTGTATGTTATCAGTTACCAGATAGAGGGAGTATCAGAAACTTTATTTTCAGATTAAGTCAATTCTTAAGTACTTTTGGATGTACAACTTTTTTAATTTCAGAAACAGTTGTTGATTCGAATACGCAAACTTATTCTATTTTTGGAGTTGAAGAAGCTGTAGCAGATGGTGTTGTTCTAATGGGTAATATTATTAGACAAGGTGATTTATTGAGAAGTTTGCAAGTTGTAAAAATGCGTGGAACTAAACATTCACGTGCAAGGCATTTGATTGAATTGACGCCTGTTGGTTTAGCTGTAGTTCCACTTCTAAAATGGGGACAAGATGGAGGACAAGCGTTTACATGAGCGTCAAAGACATCGCTCAATCAATCATCAAAAGTATCAATAATGGCGATACTTTAACCACAATTTCACTTGGTGCAGAAACTTTTCATGAAGATTCTGTTAAAATTGCAAGTGTGTTGCTAAATAAAAAATTAGGAGGTATTTATGTTACGACTTCTAGACCTTCTTCACATATTGTTGATGAATTAGAGGCGGCTAAAGCTGATTTATCTGATTTGTATTTTGTTGATTTGGTTTCTATGACCGTTGGAGGTTCGACTGGAGATCCAAGAACGTTATATGTTGAATCGCCAACTATGTTAGAATCTATTCTTTTGAATATTTCTCTTTTAGAAAGGCGGTTAAAATCTAAAAGACGGTTTGTTATGTTTGATTCTGTTAATGGTTTGAGTATCTACTCTGAACCAAAAGTGTTAAGAGAATTTATTAATGTTCTCGGTAACTCAATGCGTATTAGAGAGATTTACAGTATGTTATTAACAGTTAAAGAACAAACTGACGAAGACCTTGGGTCTGCGTTAAAATTATTATCAGATAAAGTAATAGGTGAATAAAATGGCAGAAATTGTATCAACTGGAATAGAGAGGCTGGATGAGGCTTTAATTGAGGAAAAGGGTATCGTTTTAGGTAGCTCAATTTTAATTGAAGGAAGTTCGGGTTCTGGAAAAGAATTATTATCAAAACAATTTGCTTCAGCTGGCGTTGGCTCTGAAAATGTTGTTTATTTTTCAACTGATGAAACTTCTGATGAACTTATTGATACATTTGAACAATATCGCTGGCCTACAGATTTGAGAATTGTTAATGTTGGCACTCAATATTTTGAAAAAGTTCTTTCTAGAGAATTACAAGCTTCTCGATTCAAGCAAGAAGGATTATCTGTATCTGAATTAAGAAACCTTGGTTCTTATGGTTCTACTTCTGATCAAATTAATTTTGTAGCAGATATGACTTATGAAATTTCTAAACTACGATCTCCGTTCCGTGTTGTTGTAGATTCTTTAGATTTCTTTATGCAATATTACAATCCAATTGAAGTATTATCTGCTATGAGAACAATTAAAGAATATGCGCAAGCAAATGGTGGAACTGTAATGTATACTATTTCAGAAGGTTCTCATGAAGCTAGAATCCATAGTCAAATCGAAGCAATATGTGATGTTGTTATTCAACTTGAAGTTGGAAGAATGGCTGCAGAGTTTGAAAATAGATTAATTATTAAGAAAATCCGTAATCACCCTGAAAAGGCTGCTGTAATGATTTATGCTGTAACAGAGCATGGAATTACTCCAGAAATGATTACTCGTGTCGCTTAAGGGCGGTATGAGGCATCATGCTTATTGAAAATAAGAGATTAATATTTCGTACTATAGCATTTGCTCTCGCCCTTTACTTTTTCATAACTAACATAATTTTAGGTTTTTACGTTCTAAAAGCAGGTAGTTGGGGTGGCGGCCTAAAATTCCTTACTAATTGGAATTTACTTTTTAATTTTATCATTGCAATTTGTGCACTTATTAACGAAAAAGATTCTAAATTTATTTCTTATTATTTCTTACTACCTGCTTCAATGGTTCTCAATGTTCTTGTTTTCTTACTATATTGGGTTATCAAACTCTTTGGAGGATTTGGTGCTGGTGAAAGTGGATGGTCGATCTTTGATGTTCTCAAAGATTATTATATGCATTTTGGAACTTCGGTCTTTTTATTTGTGGAAGTTATGTTTTATTCAAAGGCTTTCCACAATTTTAAGAAAGAGTTCTCTGTTTTTGGTGGGATTTTTGTTGGATACATTATTTGGATGGAATTTTTCGTTCAAGTTAATAACGATTTTCCTTGTGGTGATATCTCATGTGGATATCCTTATCTTTTCTTGAATGATTTAGATGTTGTAAGAAGGCTAGTCTTCTATCTTATTGTTCTAATTCTAGGTACTGTTTCTTGGATTGGTTGTAGAAAATTGATCAAGGGGCCTGGACATTCTCTGTTTTAGGGGATGTTGTTGCAAGGAAAATGCCGCTTCCTACAATTAAGAGAGTTCCTACCATGTCCCAAATAGATAAAACTTCATTGAATATAAAAAATCCGTAAACCCAACTAACTACAACTGTACTATATGAAAAAGCGCCAATGTATGCGGCTTTTGCTGCATGGTATGCTTTCGTCATTCCTATTTGGCCTATTCCTGCTGTAATCCCTACTCCGATTAAAACTTGAATTTCATAAGTTGATATTGTCAATAATTCTTTTACTGAAAAAGGAAGGCTGAAAATTACGCAAAAAATTGCAAACCAAAAAACCACTGATTCAGATGTTGCCGTTGATCTTAATTGTCTTATTGAAAGATAAGCTATAGCTGATAAAATACCTGAAATAAGAGCATACAGGGCATTAATTTCGATTGCTTCAAATGAAGGAGATATTATCAAAATAGTTCCTGTAAAGGCAATCCCAATACAAATGAAAAGAAATGGAGAGACTTTCTCTTTAATTAAATATCCTGAAAAAAGTGCTACGAATAGAGGTGAAGTCCACTGTAAAACAACAGCAGTTGTAAGAGAAATTAATGGAATTGCATAAAAATAACAAGCCATTGCTGAAAGTCCCGAAATGCATCTAGCAAGGAGCCATTTTGGATCTTCGAATGAAAGTGATTTATTTTGTATTTTTGATAAAATAAACGTCAGCATTGCAATTACTGCGCTTCTTCCAAAGATTACAGTCCATACTATGAGAAGCCCCCCGGATAATTTTACAAAAACGCCAGTTGCTGAAAAACAAAGTCCTGCTAATATCATCCAAGCAATTGCTGCTTGAGGTGAATCCTTGTTTTCTTCAACCATTTAAATTATATTTAATTATTTCTAGATATCCTTCTGGTTTTGGTGGCCAACCTTCAGTCATATATGTGTAAAATTCATCTCTATCTTTTATTTGTAAAGCTTCATTTGTTTCAAGTTCTTTTCCAATTGTTGAAAAAGTATCTTCAGATGAAATAGCATGGGCTTCTCCGACATGGTTTGGACATATTTTAGTAGAAGAATCTAACCGTTCTAATCTCCTTAAACAATCAAACATTAAGTTTGATCTTTCTTTAATATTTTCTTTTGTGACATTAAAACCTAAGTCTACTCTTCCTACGTCACCTATGAATAAACTGTCGCCCGACAAAAGATAGTTATCTACCAAATAACAATTATGGTCATATGTATGGCCTGGTGTAAAAAGAACTTTTATTCTAGATTCTCCCATTTCTAGAACGTCTCCGTCTCTTGTTGCTATTGTTTTTCCTTTGTACCCTGTTTTGTTACTTTTTACAATCCCGGCAGTGTTGTATTTTTTTGCAAAATGAGGTGACGATGACCTCCTATCTCCGTGTGTGTGTGTGTCTATCACATATTTCACATTGGGTTGATTTAAATTTAATAATTCTTTTTCTATATCTTCTTCGAATCCTATGAAAGGATCTACTATTGCTCCAATTCCCTCTTTTTTGCACAAAATAATATAAGATACGCATCCTGTCTTTCCTAAAATTAATTGAGATAGATGTACCATTGTACACCTGAATGTATAGTAGTATATGATATTCGTTCTTATCCGAAAAGATACGATAAAAGAGAGACACACCTCTTCTTCCACTGGAACTTTCTACCTATTCGACGGGTTATTTCTTTTATTTTTGTATATCTTTTTTTGTTTTCTTATTTTCCACCGGAAACAAAGGTGTCTCTGTCTTACGTTCACAAATTCTTTTTGAAGAGCTTTTAAATATACACAGGAAACGTCAACACTAGAACATAGTTGGAGAATATATGTACAAAAAAGCATTATTTGCATTAATGGTAGCAATAAGTTTACTTGGATCCCAAGCGTCTATTGCAGTTGCAGAATCTAATTTTGCAGTTGGAGATAAATGGGCCTTTGGTAAAGAAATAGACTTGATGGAAGAAATCCGCCCACAATTGGATGAACTTGAAGGTAATATTACCGAACTGATGGAAAGCGAAGAAGCTGAAATGGTCAAAAACGCATCAGGTTTAGAATTAAAATCATTTGATTTAGCCAATAAAGCTGTTTTGGGTTTCTATTACACAGGTGAAGTGGTCGATGATTTCGATCAAATGATCCATATGCAGACAGAACAATCACTCTATTCTCATACTGTATTGGGCACTAAATTCACTACAATAATACCTAGCGAAGGTGAACATAATTTACTATTGAAAGTCTGGTGTGAAGATGAAGATTGGGATGAAGAAAACGAGCAATGTGGTGAAGACGATGACGCAGGTAAGTTTGAATTATTAGATAATAACACAGGAGAACCTTTAGTTCTTGAAGAAACCACCACCACCCTCGGAGGCAGTATGCATTACGTTGCTAAGATGACACAAGATACATGGTGGACCCAAGATACACATGAATTAGCAAGAACTGAAATTACAATTGCACTTGGTGCAGCAGGCGGAATCACCATCAAAAACGTGCCTAACATAACTCGTAATGGAGTTTCAATTTTAGATGGCGGCGAAGAAGGAGAAGAAGCTGAATTCGAGTGTGCTAACGGATACGAGACCTATCCTTTCTATTATGCAAATGACGGTTGGGAAGATTGCGATGATGGCAGCGACGAACCAGGAAATGGCTATGATTTTGAATGTGATAATGGCGACACATATCCAATGGATTATGTGAACGACGGATACTGGCATTGTGAAGATGGTGAAGACGAAGGCGAAAGCGAAGGCGGAAGCGATGACATATTCTCAGTATGTGATGAAAAAGAAGAAGAAAAAGCAGCTTACTGTTATGAGACCATAGATCATAAATTAGAAACCGCAGTTTTCGAAATGTCATCAGAAGCAAGTATTCATTTAGCTTTCGACTTTGGTGAAGATCCAATTAACGTAATGGACCTCCCTTTAGGTGAAAATAAATATTGGGATGGCGAAATGGAAGAATTGACAATTAGCGGAGACATAGGTGGAAAAGTAGACATCAAGAAACCAGAATTGTCACTATGTCCGGATAACGACTGCGATCAGTTACCAGAAATGCAAGAACTATATTCTGGCCTAACAGAAGCAATTGAAGAACTCCACAACAACGAATCATTTAGTGTGACTGTTGATAGAAACAACGACGGAGTCCCTGATGTTATCACAGGATGGAATGATATTTTCCCAATGTATATTCCAGAAACATGGATGGATGAAATTTTCCAAGAAATTTTAGAAGAAATATCATGTGATGATGACGAATCTGCTCAAGAAGGCGAAGATTGTGATGAAACAGCAGAAGAGGAATTCAAAAGGTTGAATTTGAGAATAGAGAATAACCGATTCGCATTTGGTCCTTATTCAGTTCACGAAATTGAGGACTTCAGTCCTATACCATATGCATTTGAAGCTGGAGAAAAGGAAACAGCAACAGCTTCAGATGGAATCGTGTACGAAGGTTACCAAGTATTCCCATCAGATCAATGTTCAGAAAATAATCCAAAAAGAGATGATGAAGAGTGTGATCGCGAAGATGAAGACGATGACGATGACCGCGACGACGACGAAGATGACCGCGACGACGATCTAATTCCTGGAGGCAGCCGTTCAGGACATGATGAAGAACATGATGAAGAGTGTCATGATGATCCCTTCTGTGATTCAGAAATTATTTGGTTCCACGATGCAGAAAACGGACACCCGGCATACATCAACATGGATATGCCTAATTTGAAAGAAGATGGATACAGAGTTGAGATGATGCCAATTGAATCTTCAGTAGCAAAAGCGAAAGTAGATGCAAATGCAGATGCAGAGAATCCTGAAAAGACAGAATTGATAGAGTTTGATGTAGAAGATATCGAAGAAGATTCAGCATTGCCAGGATTTGGAATTATGGCAGCAGGCGCTTCATTATTATTTGTAAGCAGAAGATTTAGGAATTAAGTATGGAACCTGTAGCAATTCTTAGAATTGCCGTAGGCGCAGTTATCCTAGCGTATGTTGGATACTGTTTACTCAATCAGAAGGTATG
>Ga0208408_1000697_pt1 | contig 20847 bp, 29 predicted proteins | sample ETNtaG_4_FD_185776 | JGI IMG/M metagenome (GOLD analysis project Ga0208408, IMG submission 185776) | Marine microbial and viral communities from oxygen minimum zone, Eastern Pacific Ocean - ETNP201406SV67 (SPAdes) (version 2) | ecosystem: Environmental > Aquatic > Marine > Oceanic ... | reverse complement strand
TAATTGATCATAAAAAAAGAACAATCTGGATGAAAAAAGAAAAAATTAAAGCTGAAAAGTGATTTTTCCAAAAAACAGATGTCTATTGCACAATATTTTGAAATTAGAGCAACAGATCAAGATTCACATATTTTTAAAGTGATATGTTTTGGTAAATTATTAAACTAATTGTTTGCATCCAATTCTAAAATCACGTATTATTCTCTAAATCGTATTTATAAAAAATCTCAAATTTCATCATATATCATTTCTTTATAATTTTCTGAAGATCTTAAATATCATAATATTAGAGAGTATGAATGAGTCATGAAAATTTCAATTATTCTTCAATCAAAGTTGAAGACATTATGACAAAAACACTCATCTCTGTAAATCCTTTAACAACAGTCTTCCAGATAGCAAAAATGATGGAACAGGGTAGAATAGGCGCAATAATTGTGCAAGAAAATAAAATTCCCACAGGAATAGTTACAGATAGGGATTTTGCAACAAAAATTGTAGCAGAAAAGCTCTCATTTGATACAACAGTTGAAAAAATAATGTCATACCCACTAATTTCAATAAGTCATACTGAATCAATTTTGGCTGCTGCAGAATTAATGAGTAGTAAAAAAATTAGAAAACTTGCAGTATCCAACAATGGTTCAATTGTAGGAATTATCACTTCTACCGATTTGGTAAATCAACTTGCTTTAACTTCAAGTATCTAAGAATACTTTTGACATAACATTCTATTTCAAAAAAACACAAAGTATGATTTTTTATTTTCAAAATTAAGAAACAAAAAACGTTAATAGACTTCAAATAAATTATTCATATGCCTGAAAAAATTAGGACAGTCTAATTAGTCGCATCTAATTTTCGTGGCGTTTAATAGAACCAGAATAATTTTTAAAATATGAATTTGTGGAGTAAATTCTGGAATTGGTATGAAAATAAAATACTAGGAAGCATTATCATAATTGCAATAATACAATTTATCCAAATACCCCACATGGTATGGAATGCAGATTTAATGTTGGAGGCAGGGGTTGTTTCTAGAATACATCCAATAATTGATTGGCTCCTATATGGAGTTGATTTAATTGAAATCATTTCAATTATCAATGTTGGAATGATCATGTTTAGTTTAATTAAAAAAAGACATAATGCAAAAAAACAAGCAACAAAAACTAGTTAATTTTTTGCATCCCAAATTACTCGTTGCGGGAATGGGATTTCAATTCCTTCTTTATCTAATGCGCGTTTAATTGTAGTAAGAAGAATAGGTTGAGCTTGACTCCAATCATCTCGAGGGTGCCAAACTAGAACTTGGATATTCACGCTGGAATCACCTAATTCTTCCACTCTAAATTCAGGTTCAGGGACATGGAGAATAAATGGCATTGTTACTAGAATTTCATTTTTTATTACAGAAATTGCATTTTCAATATCATCTTTGTATGAAATTCCAACCATTGCATCAGCACGTCTCACAGTAGAGATAGTCAGTGAGCGGATATTAGATGTAAAAAATTTCTCATTAGGAATTCTAATTACAGTACCATCAAATTTTCTAATTTTGCTAGAAAAGGTTCCAATGTCTAAAAGAGTTCCAGAAATCCCCATATCAGGAAGTTCGATGGTGTCACCATGTTTTGCAGGTTTTTCAAAAATTAAGAAAACACCAGAAATCAAATTAGAAACAACTGATTGTGTTGCAAATCCGATGACTACTGCAAAGATTCCACCTGCAACCATAATTCCAGATAAATCAATCCCCTGACTCGATGTGAATCCTAAAAAGGAAATCACTATAATTCCAAAATAAATTAATTTACTGAGATTTTTTGCAGTGTCTTTTGGTAATGTTGGGGCATAATATTTGTGAAACAGTAATTTTGCAATTTTTGCAATAATTACACCACCGGCCATGATTATTCCACCAATTAACAAAGAGAGTACAGTCAAGTCTCCAACAATTTGCATTTCAGATAAATTCTGAAGTAATTCCAAAGGCATTAGTCTAATTCCATCTCCACACTAGTACCAACAGTTGTATCTTCCCAAGTGGGGGATTTTGTCCAATCAGTTTCTACTGCAATGGTTTTTACATCTACAATATGTACAACCGCCCTTTTTTTCAATGTTATTTTAATTCCATCAATTATTGTTTTAGAGTCTTCATAGTAAAGGGAGTTATCAGTCATAGGAAAAACTACTTTGTCAATAGTTTGTCCAGATGATAAAGTATTTTCTATAATTATTTTCAATACCCCTTCAATGTAAGGAATGGAATCACTATAATCAGTAGCTAAAGATACTTTGGAATATTTACATAAGGTTCCTGTATCTGGAGAGCCATACAAACCAAATCTAGAATTCATAGAATTGCAAGTTATCCAATCAAGAGATTCACGATTGGAACCATTAATTAAAAAAATGCCAATTTCAATAGGACAATGAACAAAAATACTTGCAGCTGAATTTTCACTAAGGTAGATTTCTTTGTCAAATTTTAAAAAAACATAACCAGTTCGTCTTGCAGGATGATTTAATGGTCGAATAGGGGCCAATTCAATTTTAATTTCACTTGACTTTACAGGAATCATTTTTTCGACAATATTTCCTTCAGAGTCTTCTCTAAAATATGAAAAAGCATTATCGCTTATTTGTTGAAATTTAATCTCAGTATTCGGAAGAGATAGTTCAAGATTGTCATTCAAATCATATATTCCGTAACTCGAAAAAGTATTTTCAGAAGTATTATTCATTATTTTCATTTTTATAATCTAAAATCTAGAATTTATGCTCTCTTATTGGAATAGATCAAAAAATCAAAAACTAGAAAAAATCAGATAAAGTTTTTTGTCTCATTAATGTCAAAATATGCCCATGAGATAGCCATTCAGATTTACTAATACTCATTTTTTGAGATGCTAAATGTAAAGCATCATCAAAATTATCAAAAAGAGTAGGATTTTGCTTCATTGCCTCACGAATTCCTTCACGAACTTGCCAAACACCCACAGGGATTGCATATTCAGGCCTAATTTCTCTCAAAATTATTACTCCTGATTGAATTTTACATCGATTCAAATACTCTAAAACACCTAATTTTGCCGCAAAATATGCACCTGCGATTGCGGGAGGATGATCAATTCCACGAGCATCCTCAGAATCAGACCCAAATCCCATTACACCATTAGAATACCAAGCTTCAATCATTTCATAAATCCAACGATGAGGAAACAAAACAACTGAAAAAATATTTCCTAAATGAGAATAAGAGAATACCTTACACGTATCAATTAAATCATAATCTAAAACATCATCTACTAATGATTTTGAAATTATATCATCAGTAGCTGTTATACTCCATTTAGTTGGAACCAATTTTCTTTTTTGTCCCAACATCCCAATGCTAAAACACTTTTGTATTTTTGAGATATCAATTCCAGAATTATATAAATTCAATACAGCATCTTGTGCCTTCAAATCTTTATCATAAAATATTTTTTCAATAGGTTTAACAGAAGAAGTACTAGAAAATTTTGCAGATTTTATTTCTCCAGCAGGTCCGAAAGGAGCACTTTCACCATCAAGGGAAATTTTTGAGGAAGGAGGTTTTTCAAACACTAAATCAGAATCTGTGGGTTTTGAAGACATGACAACCTCTTGAAGATTTTCCATGTAACGTCCTTCAGTTTGATTGATAGATATTTTTTGGGTACCACGAACCAAATTTAATCTGAAATTAACAATTTCTTCTAAAGATTTTCCTTTCCAATTTTCAGGACTATCAAGTAAGCTTGTATCTCCATGAATAGGAGGGACCATTGGGCCGACAAAAACTTTAGGATAATCATAAGAACCGACAAAAACTGATGGAGGACTAGTTCCACTAATTGAATCAGATGAAAATAAGTTACCATATTTTGATAGAGATTCATGCCATTTTGCTAAAATTGAATTTCGAATATCTTGAGAATTAGAATACATCAAAATTTGTGCCTAAATTAAGACTATTAATCTGCCTGATCAATGAAGTTGACGATTAGTGAATAATGTTATTGAGAAGGGGCAGGCTCTCTCTCATGTCCACAATTAGGGCAAGTGTCTTTTTCTTCAAAAAACTCTTTTCCACAATTCCTACAAGATTGAGGTTTCATGAAATAGATAGGATAGTATCAAATTTAAGAACTTGGAATGCCCACTAAAACTATTAGAAAAGGTTCAAACGAGATTCATTTTTTTGCAGCACTAACTAAAGATACAACATCCCTATCTCTTAATTGATAATCAATAGGTAATCTCAAATTATATCTCAAATCTTTTCCATATAGTAGTCCTTTTACTAAATCAGTATGAATTTCCTTTGCAAGATCATTTATTGTTGAACCATCTTTTAACAAGAATAAATCAGGTAAAATTCTCCCTTTTTTATCAGCAAGATTTTTTTCATCGGCAACAGGATATACAGAATTCATCTTCAATAATTTGAATACAGCAACATTAATTGCAAATTGAACGCCTGTTCTCATATATTCTCCCATAATGCCTTTTTTGATAAAATCTAATGCGTTGTTTTGTTTTTCATTAAGTTCATCAGGTTTGAGTATTTCAAATTCTTCAGAACCTGGAGAATATTTTATCAGACCTTTTTGTTCTGCACGTCTTAGACTAAATTCACTGTCTCCACTTACAGGAATCACAATAGAATCATTGTATCGTTCTCTCAATCTAGCAAAATTTTTGTCTGCACCTTCAACGTCAACTTTATTTGCTACAATCAAAGTAGGTTTTGAAATTTTTCTAAGGTATGAAGCAAATTTTTTAGTATCAATCATATCAAAATTTTCAAAATCTTTGTCTTCTAATTCAGTTTCCAAAAGAGTTTTTTTGACATGATTTTTAGTTGCCCCAACACCCCGATAAAGATCAGTTATAGCATCAACAATTCCCGAACCAGTTCGAATGAGTTTTGATACTTTGTCCCTATTTCCTTCTATGATTTTTTGATACCATAAAATCAACTCTTCTTCAATATCTGCAAAATCAGATAAGGGATCACCATTTCCAGTCTCAGTGATTTTGCCAGTTGAATCTATGCCTCCAGAAGCATCAACCACATGAAGAAGTGCATCAGATTGGGCAGCAATGGATAAGAATTGATTTCCAAGACCCTTGCCTTTCCAAGCATCTTTAATCAAACCAGGTAAATCAATCAATTCGATTGGGATGTATCTCCACCCATCAACACATTTTGAATTATGAGGGTTATCCTGAATTTTAAATTCTGAATGAACACAAAGTGAAATAGCATGCCCAACTCCATAAATTGGAGATTTAGTTGTAAAAGGATATGAAGAAATTTCTTCAGAAGACAAAGTTGCAGAATTAAAAAAAGTTGTTTTCCCAGTATTTGTTTTACCGATTAAACCTAATTTGATGGGCATAAGATAATTAGTAGATCAAAATATTTATCTCTGTCTAGAAGTGGGAAGGGTTTTTTGTTTTGATTTTTTCCAATGTTTGATGTAATTTTTTTAAAGCCCATTCAATATCTGCAAAGTCCTCTTCAGACAATGTTGACTTCCATTTTTCTAAAACGGTATTTGAGATTTCTGAACAATTGTAAAGCACATTCCAAAATGGATGATGTTCCGCAGTAGTATATGCTAATTCAGTTACATCATTTAATCCATTTTGTGCTCTTGCCAAAGAGGTTATTTTTTCACCAAAAATTTTTACAATATCATTTTCAAGATCTTTTTCAATTTTCAGAGGGGTGTTTAGACGCTCATGTTTTTTTGCTAATTCAAGTAAATCATTATAAAAATTTTCAAAGTTTGTCATGTTAATTCAGTCTTTGATGTTCTGCTAACATACATCTATTAAAAACAACATCAATTCCTTCCTTTTTTGCTAATTCTTCAGCTTCAGTATTATGAATCCCTTCTTGCAACCAAATTACTTTAGGCTTTTTCTTTATTGCATCTTTTACAAAACTCAAAACATCTTCTGAAGGTCTAAAAATTTCAATGACATCAAAGGATTCAGATACATCAGATATTGAAGGATAGCATTTTTTGTGTAAAATTTCATCAGAAGAAGGATTGATGGGAGTGATGTCATAACCATGTTCTGAGAGATATTTAGGCACATAATGTGCAGCTTTTGAAGGATGTTGAGACATTCCAATAACAGCAATTTTTCTTAAGGATAAAATATCCAATATTTCTTGGTCTGAATGAGAATCTTGTTCCATAATTAGATTTCAATATTACAGCATATAATTTTTGAAATAATCATCATACACGTCATCAAATACAAATACAGTGAAAAGTGAAAGAAAAATGATAAAATGGCAAAGTCAGTATTAGTTACTGGAGCAACAGGTTTTATCGGTTCAAGATTAGTAAATGAATTAATTAACAAAGGATATGAGGTTACAAGTTTAATCCGAAAAGGAAAACAAGGTAATTTAAAATCAAAAATAGTTTATGGTGATTTGACAGATGATACAATAGATTTTGAAGGCATGAAGTTTGACTGTGTATTTCATCTTGCTTCACATACACCATTAGAAAAAAATAGGAAAAAGTTAGAAAAAGTGAATTTGGAGGGTACAAAGAAATTATTTAATGAAATTAAATCAATTACAAAATCAATAATTTACATTTCAGGGTTGGGAGTATACGGAGAAGTAGAAAATAAGATTATTGATGAAACTCAAAAATATAATCCAAATACGAATTTTGTGAAGATTAGAATAGATGCAGAAAAGTATCTAAAAGATAATTCAAAGAAATTAGGAATAAATTTTGCAGTTATTCTATTTGGGGATGTGTATGGACCTGAAGGATGGTTTTATGAGATGCTTATCAAAAGGTTAAAGAAAAATACATTCAGGATGCCCAAGGGAGGAGATTATTTCAAGGGGTTTGTACATGTTGATGACGCAGTAGGAAGTATGATTGCAGTGTTAGAGCATGAATCATTTGATGAATCATTTATTGTTTCAGACTCAATGCCAATAACTTTTAAAGAATTTTCAAATTTTACAGCAGAACAAATTCACGCAAAACATCCAGGCAGTGTTCCAGGATTTTTAGCAAAAGCGGTACTAGGAGGAGATTTGATTAAATTACTAACTACATCGATAAAAGTATCCAACAAAAAAATTTCCAAAATTTATCAATTCAAATATCCAAATTGTAAAGAAGGAATAAAACAAGTTATATCAGAATTAAAAGTAAAAAAGAAAATTATTTAAAATCACAGAGTATTTTAATTCTAAATAATGACAAACAATGTGGAAACAGAACCAAAAGATGTTATTGTATTAGGATCAATTAGACGTGGTAAAAAGAAATTTTCAAAAATTCAAAGTGAAACAAAAATCAGCCCAGAGGAATTAAATTTAATTTTAGAAAATTTAGAAAACAAAAATCTCATTAAAGTTGAAGAAAAAAAAGGGGTGTTTGGGAAAAAAATTGAATTAAAAATTACTGAAAAAGGTTCTACAGAACTAGATAGAAGACTCTTTGAAATTCAAGAAAAATGGAAAGATATGAAGTCAATTTATGAAGGTGGAGATAAACAACAACTTCAGCAAAAAATGGAAGAAAACAAATCATTTTTGCCAACAATGATGTTTTTTGGAATTATGGATATGATGATGTTTAGTATGATGTTTAGTATGATGGGCATGTCAATGTCAGATTACATTCCAGCAGAAAGTATGCCTGAAGGTGGAGATCCAGGTATGGATGACGGGGGCATGGATGACGGAGGATTTGATTTTGATATTGGATTCTAGTGTGTATTTTATACTTGAAATTAAATTAAAAAATAATTGATTTACAATTCATCAGATAATCCAGGATTGATTAAGGTACTTACATTTCTACAAACCCACAATACAGAGTATTTATCAGGTCAGGATTTGAGTGATGTTTTAAGAATTAGCAGAGTTGCAATATGGAAACATATCAAGAAAATTCAAGAATTAGGATATACTGTAGAATCAAAACAAAAGTTAGGATACAAACTAACAGCAAATTCGGATTTACTTTTGCCTTGGGAGATTACTTCAGGATTAAAAACTAAAATCATAGGGAAGCAAGCATACTTTTTTGATTCAATTGATTCCACACAGACCCAGGCATTAAAAATGGCTGATGATCAAAACAATAACGGAGTTGTAATTGTTGCTGAAAAACAAACCGGAGGTAAAGGCAGATCTGGAAGGAAATGGATTTCCCCAAAAGGAGGGATTTGGTTTTCAATTATTTTACATCCAAGATTTGATATTTCTATAACAACATTATTTCCAATTGCATCATCTTTAGCATTATCAATTGCTCTAGAAAAGACATTAAACATTACACCAGAACTGAAATGGCCAAATGATCTCACAATCAAAGGAAAAAAAATTGCAGGAATGCTAGTCGATGTATCATTAGAATCAAATAAAATTGAAAATTTGGTATTAGGAATTGGAATAAACTTTGATGTGGATGTAAAACAAATTGAAAAAGAGCTCAAAGGTACACCCAATTTTTATGGGTTAGCATCATTAAGTGGGCAAAAAAAGAAAGTTAAACCGATTCAGTTGGTACAGTCATTTTTAGTAGAATTAGAAGAAATTTACAAATTATTAGAAACAAAACAAACTGAAAAAATCGTCTCAGAATGGACAAAAAGATCATCAACAATTGGAAAAAATGTAGAATTAAACACAATTGATGGAGAAGTAAAAGGGAAGGCCATTAGAATTGATGAAGATGGAGCATTAGTAGTATCAAAAAACAAAACTAGTCACAGAATAATTGCAGGAGACATTATTCACCTATCAAAATAGATTATTTTTTAGATTTTGGTTTAGATTTTGGTTTAGATTTTGGTTTAGATTTTGGTTTAGATTTTGGTTTAGATTTTGGTTTAGATTTTGGTTTAGATTTTGGTTTAGATTTTGGTTTAGATTTTGGTTTAGATTTTGGTTTAGATTTTGGTTTAGATTTTGGTTTAGATTTTGGTTTAGAAAGCATAGAAGACTGTTCTTTTAAAATATCTTTTAGATCATGTTGTATATCAAAAACAGTTTCAAGTAACTTTTCCAAAGATTCAGAATATTGCTCATATGCAGAAATTAATTCAGTTTTTTTCTGATTTGTTTTTGAAAGAAATTCATTTCTACGCAACAAATTTGAAGAATCAATTAATTCAGGAGTGTCAGAAATAGAATCACCAAGTTGATTTAATTCAGACCTATATTGTTGTATTTTTTTTCGTAAGTCATAGATTATTTCACCTGCACCAATTTTTGTCAATACAAAAACACCTAACGGTAAGTGAATTAAAGATTTTCTAAATTTTGAATCAAAATCAGATATTTTCACATATTCATGTACAGTATAAGATAAAAACAAACTAAATCAAATTCATTCAGATGAAAAATTATCTAAAAAAAGTTTCTTGTGCTGTGTTCATTATTTTATTAAGTTCAGCGAGCATCACTGGAACATCATATGCACAAATAAATTCAGATAAAATGAAATTCAATGAAGCGAAAGAGTATGTGTATGATGGAGAGTACAGACAAGCAATTGGGATTTATAATGAAATTTTAGAAAAAACACCTAATGATATCTCAACTTTAAAAATGAAAGGAGTGGCGCAGATTAATCAAGGAAATTATACAAATGCATTAGAACAGTTCTATAAAATTTTGCAATTCATACCAAATGACACTATTGCACTAACAGGAATGGGGATAGGGTTTGGATATTTAGGAGAATATCAAGAATCTAAGAGTTATTTTGAGAAAGCAGATAAAATAAAACCAAATGATACCGTGATTAAAAATTACAAAGAATTTGTAGATACAGTCATAACAAAATACCCATACACGCCAACAAAAAAGCCTACAGGATTAGAAGAAGAGTATGTAACATCAATTCCAAATTGGGTCAAGCAAATTGCTAAATGGTGGTCAGTAAAACAAATCGAGGATTCAGAATTTGTTTCAGTATTACAATATTTAATTAACAATAAGATCATCCAAGTCCCACCTGTAATTACTCAAGAAGAAACAGAACAAAAAATTCCCGAATGGATAAGGAATAACGCAGGTTGGTGGGGAGATGATTTAATTGATGATGACTCATTTGTTCAAGGAATTCAATATTTGATAGAAAAAGGGTTAATGTCAGTTAAGATGCAAGAAAAATCGCAGAAAAGACTAGATCATGAATTCTTTGTATTCAAAAAATATCTCAGAGATATTTCAAATAACATGTCAAAAGAAAAAAGATACATTGAATTTCCAAATCCTAGTCAAGATGTCATAAAGAAATTTCTTAGAGATTACACCAAATGGAATTTTGAAGATGAAGTAAAAAAGGCATCAGAAAGATTTCCGGATCCAACATATGAGATAATAGATGAAACATACATAATTCATTATAAGGTGTTCATCAATGATCAACCAATAGGACTGCCATTAGATCATATCAATACATTAAAAAATTCTTTTTCATTTTGGGAAGAACAAAAACTCAAAACCAATGATCAAAAAGCTAAAATGAAATTCGAGATAACAAATTCGAAACAAGATGCAAATGTCTGGGTTACATGGGTGGTAAGAGATATCGGAGAAGGAGTTCTAGGACACGCACATCTTGGAAAAGGGGTTGTTGAAGTTACGTTAGGGGATTATAGATGTGATGGAAGTTTTCAGCTTTACGATATTGAAAGTGTAGAAACTATCATGACACATGAATTAGGACATTCTATAGGGTTGAAACATAATGCTGAAAGAACCAATATCATGTATCCATCATTTTCCCCATCATATGCTTACTGTATTTTAGATTGAAATCAAAAAATATTTAATAAAATAGAATTAGCTCAACCTACATACAATTAACCATTAGGAAGTTAGTAAAATCAATATTAGTATAAAAAATAATTCAAAAATTGTATGCTTAAAAATGCAACTACAACAAGTCCAAAATGTCCATCATGTTTGAATGTAAAGATTGTCACAGATCAAAACACAGGTGAATTGTGTTGCAGTAAGTGTGGATTAGTATTAACAGATAAGATAACAGATACAGGTGCAGAATGGCGTTCATTTTCAAGTGATGAAGGAAACAAAGCAAGAACAGGTGCTGGAACTTCAATTAGGATGCACGATATGGGGTTATCAACAGTCATCGGTGCAGCAAACAAAGATTCAACAGGAAAACCATTATCAGCAAGTGTGAAAAATTCAATTGAAAGATTAAGAACTTGGGACAGTAGAAGTCAAGCAAATTCATCAGCAGATAGAAATCTTAGACAAGCACTAAATGAAATGGACAAACTAAAAGATAAACTTGCATTAAGTGATGCAGTAATTGAGAAAGCAGCTTACATTTACAGAAAAGCCATGGAAAGAAAATTAGTAAGAGGACGTTCAATTCAAGGATTAGTTGCAGCATGTCTTTATGCATCATGTAGAAATACTGAGACACCTAGAACACTAGATGATATTTCTCAAGGAATGAACATTAGAAGAAAAGATGTTGCAAGATGTTACAGATTACTTTTCAGAGAACTTGAATTAAAAATGCCAGTAGTAGACCCAGTCAAAGGAATTTCAAGAATTGCAAGCATTGCAGGATTGAGTGAAAAATGTAAGCGTAATGCAATTACAATGCTCAATAAAGCAAAAAAATTAGGTGCAGTTGCAGGAAAAGATCCAATGGGCATAGCAGCAGCAGCATTGTATCTTTCTTGTATTAGTATAGGAGAATCAAAGTCACAAAAAGAAATATCTCAAGCATCAGGAGTTACAGAAGTTACAATCAGAAATAGATGTGCAGGATTAAGAAAAATTATAGATGTATAAATATTATTTTTTTGACCTTTGAAATTCTAGTTTATCCCAAGGAAAAACCACGTATTCATCATTGATTGTTTTTTTAGCAAAAATCAAATTTTTGGGGTATTTTTTTCCACGCCTTGCAAATAAGGTAACAAATACTAGTTTTGATGGAGAATTCACTTTTGATAAAATTTTTTCAAAAGTTTTTCCAGAATCAAAAATATCATCTACAAACAAAGAATCAGAAGTGATTTTTCTTTTATCAACAAAAATAGTTTCAATACCCAAATGATCAGCAAGTAAACGTGAAGGGACCAATCCACCCCTACTCAAAGTCGCGATACTTGAAAAAGATCGATTCAGTTTAGAAATTTTTTTAGAAAGTATTTTCATCATAGAATCTATTTCACCCCAGCTTACATCTTGTTCTAAAGACATGATTCATTCTAAAAGTAATGAAATTAAGTTGTTATGATTAGAATGTCTTTGTAGGAGTTTTTTTAAGTGGTTCAGCTAATTTTAGAATTTTAAATGCCAGTTTACTAAAATCTACTTCTTTTTCAGAAGATACCAATAAAACATCATCATTAGATAATGGAAAACTCATCACAATTACTTTATCTCTATAAGAAATTGAAAAATGAACTTTGCCAAATTCCTTATCAAATTCATGTCTCATCTTAACACGTAAAGCAAGTTCCATGAACATCATCTCGTCTTGTTTTTGATCTTCTAATGAAAACAATCCATCTTTCATTCCACCAGCCAAAAGATGGCCCCTACTATTGATGAATCTGGCAGAACGCATTTTCACATTTAATTTAATGATTTTCTTGCAGATTGTTTCAAGTTCCACAACACTGTCCATAGGGCTAATTAAATAAACGAACTATTTATTGCGATCTGAATTTACTGATATCTGTGACATCACAATCCCCTAAGGAAACAACTGACTATTACAAGCATTTGTCGTTATTTTGGACAGACATTATGCATTTGATGGCAAGCAAACCCCAAGCATTAACATCAATTGGTCCAATGAGAGCTTTTACATCAAATTCAAAAAAAATATCAACTGAGCTTATCGAAATAAACGAATTATTGAGAGAATTCAACCAATATTATTCAGCATACTACAAACAGCTTGCAGAAACATGGAGTATTGCTCAAAAAAAAGTGAATCAAAAATCACAAAAAGTACCTCATGACGTAGAGCAAATAGAATCAGTGAAAAGAGTATGGTTAGACATATTTGATAATGATTTTACAGAGTTGTTTGATTCAGGAAGATTTGGGGAAAATTATGGAAAACTAGTAACCAAAGAGCTGGAATTAACCAAACATTGGAATAACATCACAAATGTGATTTTACAATCAGTGAATTTACCAAGTAAAGAGGAGATAGATGAGGTTTACAAAGAGATACATTCTCTTAAAAAAAGAGTTACAAAATTAGAATTAGAATTAAAGAAAAAAGGGAAAGTTAAAAATGCAAACTGAGTCAAATATAGATCCAAAAATAATTGAACAGATTTTAAAATTTAGCAAAAATGTAATTGAAGCACCAAAATTAGTTTCTGCACCTGATGAAATTAGTTTAGAAGTTACACCATATGATGTAGTTCAAGAAATTGACAAAACTAGGTTGTTGCACTATTCACCACTTACAGACAAACAACACAAAACACCATTACTCATTTCATATGCTTTGATTAATCGATTTCACATACTAGATATTCATCCAGAAAAAAGTTGGGTTCGAAATTTACTTGAACAAGGATTTGATGTATACATGTTAGACTGGGGGACACCAACTAGCATGGACAAATATCTAGATTTTGATGATTATGTAAATGGGTATTTGGATAATTATGTAGAACACATCAAAAATGAGTCAGCTACTGAAAAAATTTCATTGCAGGGATATTGTACAGGTGCAACTATTGCAACGGCATATACAACATTACATCCAGAAAGTGTCAAAAACTATATCGCAACAGCTCCAGTAATTGATGGGTGGAGAGATACCACAGTAATCAGTAATCTTGCAAAGCACATGGATGTGGATAAAATGGTAGATACTATTGGCAATATGCCTCCAGAATTCATGTATTATTGTTTTTCAGTATTAAAACCGTTTGAGCAAGGCATAGAAAAATATGTTAATTTTTTCAAAAATATTGAAAATAAGAAATTTGTAGATAGTTTCCTCAGAGTTGAAAAATGGTTAGGCGATACACCCCCTATTCCAGGAGAATTATTCAAACAATGGATCAAAGATATCTATCAAGAAAATTTGTTGATTCAAAACAAGATGTATGTAGGAGGTCAACGCATAGATTTAAAAAAAATAGATATGCCAGTATTTACGCAAGTAGCAGTTGGAGATCATTTAGTTTCCCCCGAATGCAGTATGCCACTTCACTACGCAATAGGAAGTGAAGACAAGACACTTAGAATGTATCCAACAGGGCATGTGGGAATGATTGCAAGTTCATTATCACAGAAAAAAGTATTACCTGAGCTTGGTAAATGGTTACTAGAAAGATCATAAAAAAGAAATAATATTTGCTGTTAGTTCTTCTTTGGTGTAAAAACAGAAACCCAAGAATTTAGAATATTTTGATTTAATTCAGTTAAGGATTTTGCATTGTCGTTAAAGGTTTTGATGTTTTGTTGTGTTGCATCAATTGTCACAAGAGTAACTTGGTTTTGAATAGATGTTGCTTTCGTAACTTCTTCAACAGTATTTTGAATTACTTCAATTGCAGTTTCAGGAACATTTGTAACTATACCTATTTTTCTTGCATATTCTTTTTGCAATGCTACTGTAGAATCTACAACATTTTCATAAGCTTGTATAAATTCCTGCTGTACATTTGTAATTGATTGGTGGTATCGAGGAACTGAACTTCTAATACTTTTGAAGAATGTATTTACATTTTGTTGATATATAGAAAATAGATCTTTTGAATTTTGTTGTTTAGTTTTATTCAATTTTTAGTACCCTTAGATTTTGATTTTTTTGCAATTGGAAAGACGATAACTTGTACCAAATCGCCTTCACCTAATTCAAGTGCATTTCGTTCGGCTTCTGGAATTGAGATTCGACCATTACTTCCCACAGTGGTTTTGTATGCACCCCAATTCATAAAAGATGGAAGCATTTGTCCAAGGCTAAACATTGTTTCCATACTTTTGTTTCGCATGGATGACATATTTTCCATCATATTTGATTGAGCTTGTTTAGTGTTTTCAGATACTTCTTTGAGGGTATCTAAAGGGTTGAATTTTTTAGCAGGTTGATTAATCATAAGAGAACCAAAACTTTTCATAAATTCAGATTGAGCATTACCACTTTTTTTAATCCATTCTTTGAACATTTCTGTTGGATCATATGGGTTACTATTACCACTCATTGGTATTAGTAGGATATTTTAGATATTTAAATGATTCTAAGATGAATTTAAGAATTTAAGAACTTTGGAGGCAAAAGATGATGGATCTTGAACATATGGAGTATGTCCAATTCCATCCATCTTGAAAAATATACAGTTCTTAATCGATTCAACAAATTCATCTGCATGTGTAATTGGGATTACAGGATCATCGGAGCCCCAAACAATCATTGTTGGAACAGTTATGGAGCGAAGTTTTTCTGTAATTGCTTTTGCATTTTTCAATCCTAGAATAGTGGACATGAAAGCAAGTTTTGCGTTAGGTAATTTCATTCGTTTAACAAAACCATCAATAATTTCGGGAGGAGGACTTTTTCCAGAACCTTCCATCATTTCAAATGCATTTTTTGCATTTTGTTCATTCGGATATAATGCAGCCATTATGTATGCATCAAGTGCAGGTGTAGATTGTTTCATTATTCCAGAAGGGGAAACTAGAACAAGTTTTTCAACATTTTTTGGATGTTCTGCTGTATATTCAGCAGAAATTTGCCCACCCAAAGAGGATCCAACAATTATAGGGTTTTCAACATTAATAGAATCTAAGAATTTTTGTAAGAATTTTGAAAAAAAATCAATTGTGTAGTCAATTAGAGGTTTATCACTAAAACCAAATCCAATAAGATCAGGGATTATAACATGAAAAGATTTTTCAAAAAATGGAATTACCTTTTCCCATCTTTCTGCAGATGCACCTAATCCATGAATTAATACAAGTGTTTTTGTAGAATCTCCTGATTCTAAATAACGGATCTTATTATCATCAATTTGGACAAATTTTTCATCCACACTTTTAGCTTCAATTATGTTTATAGATAAGTTTTGGTGAATTTTCCGATCATCAATATATTTTGGTTTTTAAGTATTCACAAAATTAACATAATCATCTTTTTTAATATCAAAAATAATAAAAATATATGATTAAAAAGGAGATTTCAAAGATTCTGGTCCCGCTTGATGGTTCAAAAAACTCCGTTAGGGGTATGGAGATGGCAATTACCCTTGCCAAGCAATGTGGTGCAACAATAACAGGAGTGTACTCAATTTATGCACCACCCCATTCAGAATTTAGAGGGGTTGGCTCAGTTGAAAAGGTCTTCAATTCAAAAATAAAAGAATTCATGGGAGATGCAAAAACTCTGGTTGAAAAAAATGGAATTAAATTCAAAGAGAGATTGATGCGGGGAGATATTGGATATAATATAGTCAAATTTGCACATGGAAAAGAAAAGTTCGATATGATAGTTATGGGGTCACGTGGCAGAAGTTCTACAAAAGAAGTGTTTTTTGGAAGTGTTTCAAATTACGTAATACATACATCAAAGATTCCAGTTTTAATTGTCAAGTGATTTTATTACAATCCATGTTTTTTGAAATATTTTTGATGATATTCTTCTGCTTCATAAAATATTGGCGCAGGAACAATTTGAGTAATTATGGGATTATCAAAAATTCCAGATGAATTCAAAGTTTGTTTAGAATTTTCGGCAGTTTCTTTTTGTTTTTCATCATGATAAAAAATCGCTGAGCGATATTGAATTCCAACATCAGGCCCTTGGCGATTCAAGGTTGTAGGGTTATGATTTTTCCAAAATACATCAAGTAATTCTTCAAAAGAGATTTCATCTGGATTATATTCCACTTGTACCGCTTCTGCATGTCCTGTTTTATCAGTACAAACTTCTTCGTATGTAGGATTAGGGAGTTGACCTCCAATGTAACCTACTTTGGTAGATGAAATTCCATTTGTCTTACTAAAAATATCTTCAACATGCCAAAAACATCCTGCACCAAATGTTGCCTTCAATTTAATAGATTTCAGCATTCGCTAAATTAAAACTATTTGTTAAAAATAAAATTCGAGAGGTAAAACAATTATTTGACATTGGTAAAAATCTCAACAACTTTTTTTGCTAAACTTTCAATGTTAGCAATGGGTTCAGCTGAGATTAATAATAAAATCTGAGTAATCGGAAATGGAAAACTCACCAAAACAGCCTTGTCACGTCTTGCAGCTAGATAATTAATGGGTCCCAAACTTTCATCATATTCTTTTCTAATAGATGCCTTTGATACAAATTCTAAAAATGATTGTAGTCTGGTCTCGTCACCTTCATGAGGAGTGAGACCTTCTTTGAATCCACCTGCAATTAACTGGCCATCTTTATCTACAATCCCAGCAAAACGAATTTCAGATTCTTCAAGTAATTGAGAACATTTTTGAGCATACAAATTATTTTGTTCAGACATCATGTAAAATTTAGCACATCAAAATAAAAACCTAGCCTATGATTTGATAAAAAATTACTCTAAATGACATTTCAATAGCACATAATCAATAATTTTTTCTACTGATGCTTTTTTCATTTTTTGTATAGACTGAAAAAGAATTGATTCAACATATGATGGATAACACTCCAAGATAGATTTCTTTAATTTTGTTCTATGTTCAGTGTAATAATCAGCTAATGGGTCATATACAGATGAACCAATTAATTTTTCTTCAGATATGACAAATCCCGCCAAATTTACAAGGTTGCGAACCTGTTCTAGAACATAATGTTCAGAGGACCATGTAAATTTCAAAATTCCCAATTTGGTAATAGATGACGAATTCAAAGTAACAGGAATTGCTAAAACCAGTAATCCAGAATCAGTTAAAACTCGTTTTGACTCAGAAAGGAATTCTGAAAGAGGTTTGAAATGTTGTGCAGATTCCAATGCCAAAACTCTATCAACAGAATTATCAGCAAAAGGCAACCCAATAGAAGAAGAGTTAACAGATTCAATTTGTGATTGTCTGCCAGAATAAAGCTGAGAATAATTGATATTAACACAATTTACAGATAAATTTTCAAATTTTTCTTTCCAATAAAGTGCAGGTCCAGATAATCCACTACCAACATCAAGAATTTGTTTTGCTGAACTGAGTTCTGCCATATTTGCAAAATAAGAACATAGATTTTTTTGAGCAGTCAGAGGATCAGTATTATCATCATCCCAGAAGCCAAAATTGAGCATATTTCCACCTGTGGCTATCTGCATAACAGGGGACAATGTACTGTAAAGATTTACAACATCTTTTTCATTGCGACGAAAAGTCCATAAAAAAACATCCAGGGGGTTAATTGTGACCAAAAATAATTTCAAATATTATTGAAATGAGGGGTATTAATTTCTAGGGTAACCCTTCAGAATCTTCGGCACAGTGTTTGTGAACCCATTGATCATCATTGTTTTTTGAGATCTCTTTACCTGGTTGGATTTTATCACCACAAGAGATACAAGATGTTGCAAATTTTGCTTTCATAAATTATTAATCTCATCTGTAAATATATCAACTAGGTTTGAATTGATGTTGACCAATAATTAACATATTTTATAAATTTGAAAATAACAAAATCTTGTATGACTGATTCAAAAATTATTCTTGCAAAATGGTCAGACAGGTTTGTTGCATGGTTAATAGATTTTGTAATAATATCATTAATTTCAACTATAGTCATTTTTGGATCATTTGGAACAATTAACTATGAATTTGGAGAGGGTTTTTGGGCAGAAAATTCACAGTACATTCCAACTAGTATAATCTTCTTAGGATATTGGATTATTTTAGAATACAAAACAGGTCAAAGTATAGGGAAAAAAATTATGAAGTTGAAAATAACAGACATCAATGGGGATAAACCCAGTTTTAAGGGGGTATTGATTAGTAGTTTTGGTAAGGCATTTTTACTTCCATTTGATTTGATTTTAGGCATGATTTTAACTAATGAAAAACGTCAAAGAGTTTTCAATCGATTAGGAGACACATTAATTGTAAAAATAAAAACATCAGAAGAAGAATCTGAAACAAGATACATCAAAGATTAATTTTGTCAGATTTTCTTAGACAATTACTTTGAAGAATTAACCAACAGATCTATTAGCAAGATGAGTTATTTTGACAATTAATGTCAGAAAGTAAAAAATGGTGGACAGATATGCCAAGTGAACTTCAAAAAGACATTGAATGTGAAGAGTGACTAAACTAAAAAAGCATCAATTAGAGTTATAATTCAGAATTTAGATATTTTTCTATAATTCATTATCGTTAACATTTTTTGAAAAAAATAAAATCTCAGTCTTGTTCTGAGATAACATTCAAGGTCATACTGGTTTTGATGTGAGGTAGTGATCTAATTGCCTTTGTAATCACAGATTCCATAGAAGAATAGTCAGAGGATTCTATTTTACATAAAACATCATAGAATCCAAATACAACATCAGCTTCCTTTATTTCTGGAATCTGACTAAGACTTTTTAGTACTGCATATTCTTCACCTTTTTCAGTATGAATTACGACATATGCTTGAGACGAATTTTTTCCAAGCATTGCGTTGACAAGTTTGTCAGCAGGTTGGAATAGTTCCTCACATTCAGAACGAGTCAAAGTCATCGTAGAATGTATTTCAGACATTTTACGAATTGTTCCAGTAACAATGTTTTGGATTCCATCCTCATCATCATCTGATTCTATTTTTGCCAATATGTCATAAAGACCAAAAGTACCATGAGACTCGGTGACACCATCAATTGCATTCAATGCAGAAATAACATTTTTTTCTGCACCCAAATCACAGTTCATCAAGACGTATGCTTTTGCCATTTACGTCACCAATTATTCTTGGCCCTGAATTCCCATCAATGTTAGAGTAGAACGAATTTTTGGGATTTTTCGAATCTTCCAGGTAATCGTCTCACGTAATGACTCTACCAGATTAGATTCAACCTTGGCTAAGATGTCATATGCTCCAAAGGTACCATGTACTTCCTTGACACCTTCAATTGATTTTAGTTCTGTAATTACTGATTCTTCAGAACCTAGCTCACAGTTTATGAGAACATAAGCTGTTGCCATTATGGGATGACTCCTATTTTCATAGATATAGTATAATGTTGATACATATAAATAATAATCCAAATATTTTAAATAGTTGTGATATAAAATTGAATATTACTAAATGAATGTTCAGTAAAATAATAAATTTTTTAAAAAAATGATCATTTATTTGAAATAAAAATTCTTAAAATGATTCAAGAAAAATTTCAAGAATATTCAATAGGATTTGTCGTGTAATATGTGAGAACCTAGTTTACACTAGGGAGTGATTAAAATGAAATCATCGTACAAGTCGTGTATATTTCCACTTAGATGATTGAAAATAATCATCGCGCATAGTCTCTATGTAAGTGGCTGAACCGTTATGTTGGTCTATTAGTAAAGGCTGGCTCATCACTCGCCGAAGCTTGTGATCTACACCACCTTCCTATCAACGCAGTCTTCTGCTGCCGACCTTCATCTTACGAAAGAATAACTTGTCTCGGGATAGGATTCGTGCTTAGATGCTTTCAGCACTTAGCCTAAACGGCTTAGCTGCCCGGCCTGCCTTATCAGACAACCGGTAAACCAGTGGCCACGCTGCTCTGTTCCTCTCGTACTAGGAGCAACTTCCCCTCAGTTATTCACGCTTCCATTAGGCAGAGACCGAC
>Ga0208408_1000693_pt1 | contig 20896 bp, 18 predicted proteins | sample ETNtaG_4_FD_185776 | JGI IMG/M metagenome (GOLD analysis project Ga0208408, IMG submission 185776) | Marine microbial and viral communities from oxygen minimum zone, Eastern Pacific Ocean - ETNP201406SV67 (SPAdes) (version 2) | ecosystem: Environmental > Aquatic > Marine > Oceanic ... | reverse complement strand
TTGTTCACTCGATTCGACCGCGTATACGATGTGATCCGCGCCACCGACAAAACCAAAGACCTGGTTTGCATACAACTGATCTTCACACAGTGGAATAACTCTATTTTCCGGAGGCCAAAAATAATCCTGGTAAGAACCTATTTCCGGCGTATAGGCAATGAGTCCGGCATCACCGTACGACCAATCCACTGCATCGCCATTGACTCCATAGCCAATAGTTTCATAACCAGTTCCTACTTGATAACCATTATATTTTGTCATTTCCCAGCCAATCTCACGAATCGTTGTCAGATCGGGCTCATCTGGTAAAGATCCATCACCCCATGAATGAATAAGCACGTTTGAATATGAATGGTAATGAAGCACATTGGCAAAGTCATGCTCTAAAATAAAATCTCGAACTGCCTGGGTTTCCGGTTCAGAAAATGCAGAATCACCCCTGAATGTCGATGAGCAGGGGTTGGGTGAGGAACCTGAATTATCGGCACCCCACTCGTATCCATAATTACGGTTTAAATCTATACCCCGCTGGGTGCCATCGCCGCAGCCAGTGTCTCTGCGATTTTTACGGTGCATCCCTCCACCATTAGGTGCAATGGTTTCATTGTACACATAACCATCAGGATTAATCACAGGAATAAACCATAACGCCCGTTCATCTACTAAGTATTGAGCGACTGGATCAGAGCTGTAATTCTCACAAAGCCACTGCACAAAATAAAACTGGTTCATCATACCCAAGGGTTCACGGGCATGGGTAATTCCTGTATATAGTACTTCTGCCTCATCTTCATCCTGCTCGGGATTATCCGATACCTTAAAAGCCCAGATAGTGCGACCTTCGATGGATGCACCGATGGAATCCTTGACAGAAACAATTGACGGATACAGAGTTGCCAATGTATCCATTTTATCTACCAATTCGCTGAATGTGTAATTGCCCAGCATGGAACCCAGTTCGAAATCCCGGGTGATGTCAGGCACGTTGCGGTCCAGGAAATATTGGGTCATATCTGTGATCAGAATATCGTAAGGAATACCTAATGCAGATAATCTGGCTGTTTGTTCTTCATTGGCAAGCACGTCAATGTATACACCTGCTTTGATGCGCACATGGTCCAGGGGAATACCTTCATTATGGAGCACGGTCAACGTCGCCTGATCAGTGCTCCACACCCGTACAGAGTAATAAAGTTCATTCGCCGCGAGGGGCAGAGCGATATTTACTACGATTAATAATCGCAGGAAAATTTTCATAATTAAACTATGTATTTTCTTTGAGCCAGTCTGTTGTAACTGACTTGGGTCGGGTGATGGGAATATTCAAGGCACGGTTAATAACCATTTGAGCAATCATACCCATGGCACGGGATACACTGAAAAGTACCGTATAGAAATTGAATTCTTTTAAGCCGTAATAATACAAAAGTGATCCTGAAGCAGCGTCCACGTTTGGCCATGGATTCTTGGCCTTACCTTGTTCCTGTAGAACTGGAGCTACCACATCAAACAGGTCCTTTACAATATTAAAAATGTCATCATCCTTGATATGTTCTCTACCATAATCCACAAAAGCTACAAAACGGGGATCAGGGCAGCGCAAAACGGCATGGCCATAGCCAGGAATCACCCGGCCGCTGTTTAAGCGATCCCAACAAAATTGTTTAAGTTCATCTTTAGATGGTGCTGCTTTGAAATGATCATAGATTCCTAAAACGAATTTCAGGCATTCCTGGTTGGCCAAACCGTGCAAGGGTCCTGCAAGTCCATTTAAACCGGCAGCAACTGAATAGTAAGGATCGGATAAAGCAGATGCCACCGTGTGGGCAGCGAAGGCGCTGACATTGCCGCCTTCATGGTCACAATGGAGCATAAAATATAACTGCATCAATTTTTTAAATTGACCACCTGGGTCATCGATACCGGTCATGTGTACAAAATTTTCCGACCAGTCCAATTGTGAATCATAATCAATCAAATCCCCTTTATTAAAATGGATCCGATAGATCCCAGCAGCCAGCCCCGGCAGTTTTGCCAGGAGGTTGATGCCGTCTTCCAGGCAATGTTCCCAATACTCTTCCCTGGGCACACCTGCATCATATTTTCGTCGAAAAACGCTTTCGCGCTGCATTACCATAATGCCCGTATTGAACATGGCCATTGGATGAGAATCCTCGGGCATTTTTTTCATGACATCCCAGACATAACTCGGAACCACAGCCTGGCTTGAATATTGTGATTTTAAGTCGGCCAATTCTTCAGCAGTTGGCAGATCACCAGTAATAAGCAGGAAAAAAACTTCTTCTGGTAATAAGTGAGTAATCTCAAGTAAAGGATAACCGCGAATAATCAAACCTGTTTCAGCAGAAACAGAAGATGTATCACAGACGAACCCGCGCACTCCGCGCATACCGCCGTAGGCCTGAGCAACAGTTACATCACTAATTTTTTTATCACCGGTATTATTAACAAGATCCCGTGCTTCATCCTGCCATTGGGAAATTTTATCAGTCAGCTTTTGTTTCAATAATGTCATTATTTTACTTTCCTATTCATTAAAACAACGTGTCACCAGTCCGGAATACACCTTGGGGAAAAAATAAGTGGATTTTTGCGGCATGATTTCACCCGCTTCAGAAATAGCAAATATCTCTTCCAATTTCGGAGGTTTTACAAAGCATGCTATATCATAGTCTTTTTCATTATTTAACAATTCCAACGTTGATTTATTACCTCGGATATATGACACGTGTTTCAGGTCTTTTTGGTTGGATGTGTCAATATTAAATACTTTTTTCAAAACGTATGTATGCAAAATATTTGTATCAAGTTCTCTCGATACTTTACTCATACCTGAAAACATAATATTCAACTCATCCCAGTGGTTGAAATATAATAATAAACCTGTGTTACTTTCCTTATGATAAACACCAAAAGTTCCTTGTTCAATATCATCATTTTCCATAGATGCAACTACTTTTTCAGCCCCTGTCATTTTCTTTACTTTAAAGTCTTTTTCTAACAACGAAACTATAGTATCTATTTCTAGATTAATGTCTGACAGTAAACGATGGGTGGGCAAAACAATCATACCCGGATCTTTACTGTTCACCAGTGTTACCATAACTTTATCTGTCCCCGGGATTTCAGGATGGTTTTGTGAAAAACGAAGCGCAGTTTTATAGCGATGATGTCCATCTTTTATAACAACATTTTTCCCGGTCATTATATTTTGAAATCTATTAATAAGACCAATATCAGATATTTGCCAAATCTGATAATGAACATCATCCATAACAACATCTATTACCGGATTTTCTTCAAGTGAATTATAAATCTTTTCCAACCCTAAAGACTCATCTTTATAACACATGAATATTTGACCGGTATTTGCCAACGTAGTTCCCATGAGATTATACCTATCATCGATATATTTTTCGATTGTTCTTTCATGGGGTAACACAATTTTTCCTAATTCAGTTAATTCCAAAGCGCAAATACAACCAACCCTCTGAATTTTTTGTCCTTTATACTTAAACGACTGTGAAATAATATAAATGGAATCCTTTTTTTCTTGCTCCATTACACCATTTGATTTCCATTTGTTTAAATAATTTGATGCATCAACATACTGCTTACCATCACTTTTATTATTCAAATTAACCCGAACATTATTATAAGGTGATTTACTATAATACATTTCCTGTTCTTCAGGTGTAATAACATCATAGGGTGGTACAAAAACAGATGATAATTTTTCTATCTGATCGCTATTATAGCGCCAGCCTTTAAAAGGATATATATTTGCCATATCAAAAATTACACTTTTAATCTTACTGAAATCAATTCCTCAACCGCTTGTTTTACACGTTCTGATGCTTTACCATCCAATTTGTAAAATATATTTTCCCGATTTGTTTTTTGTACTTTTTTCATCTCATCCGTTGGGTTTAATGCTAACTTGATTCCAGACTGTAATTCGTCAGGCATATTGATATGTACAAAAGCATCTTTTAAATATTCATGATTATTAAAACCCAATAACATTTCGCCGTCAGAGTGTTTTAAGCTTTTTTGATTCAAGTTATAAATAATACCGGTTTTCCCTGTGGCTAAAAATTCGGTGATGGCGCCCGATGCTTCAGAAACCAACGTATCAGCAACATAAAGCAAAGGCAAAATATTATAATCATCTTTTGGTATTATAATTGCATGGGTGTAATTCTCAATTTGATCTTCAAATATTTTATGTTGTTTGTGCGATGCATATTTTCCCATCCATGCATAATGATGAAGTTTTATAATCAGATTAAAATCTGTAGTTGCTTCAAAAATTTCATCTTTTAAATCATAAAGGCAGGTTGGTTTATACGTTGGTGCAAACAAGATAACGGGTTTTTCCGGATCAAGCCCTAATGATTTTAGAATCTTATCTCTATCAAGATTCTCTCCGGAAAAATAGGGATCCATTTTAGGGTAACCCACATTATGAATTTCAGATTTACCTATGCTGCCAGATTCTTTTAATGATTTTTCCGATAAATCACCTTCAACAAAAATAATATAGCGATGATCTAAATGTTTTTTTAATTCACGATACGTGACCGTCTTTGTAAATGTGATTCCATGATAAATCAGACAAAGAATTGCATCACCATACCTTTTTTCGTCTACTACATCCGGTGCAAATACAATATCAAATTTTTCATTTTCGTCACTTATTCGATGTCCCTCTTGTTCAAATTTATTTAAATACTTATTTGTTTCATCTTTATCAAAAAAACCAAATGATCGCTCAACTTCATGCGTTAGAGATAAAGCAACATCATAATTTGGATCACGTTCAAAGAGTTCAATTAAGGGATCAAATGCGGCCTTATGATACAAATAAAACATTTTGAATAAAACTTTAGTCTTATCCATTTCCTTTAAGCTTGACTCCTTGCAATTAATTTTCGAATCTGATATTTACGGATAATATTTAGAGGCTTTTGTTTTAAATCATTCTGCGAGCCATTAGCAAGAATTCCTACTATCTCTTTCAGTATACGATTAGAAGAATTCCCATCGGAATATGGGTGAATATCCTGTAAACAATTTTTCCGATTAGATAAAAACTCCTTTGGGCTATTTAGGCTGCGTTCAATTGCAGATGAAAGTTCGGTTGGGCTTTGGATATTGATACCTTTGTCTTTACGGGCAAGTGCTTGATACGTAATTAAAGGTCGATTAAATGTTAAAAATTCATAGGCTACGGAAGATGTGTCAGTAATCATAATGTCAGAGCCAGCCATGATTGGTAATATATTTAATTCATCAACAACACGGAGATTTTCATTTTCCAATTGTTTGTATTTTTCTTGAACAATTTTATCCATTAAGGGATGGAATTTTATAATCCAGTTATATTTTTCATTATTCAATTTTTTGATAGTGTCATGTAAATCAGATGCTGACGTATACTTGGGTGGGAAAGTGGGTGCATAGAGTATTACAGGTAATTCAAGATTAAAACCGTACTGTTTTATTAATTGTCTTTTCTGATTACTGAAATCCCACTGCTTATTAAAAACAGGATCGAGTTTTGACCAGCCTGTTTCCCTGACTAAAAAATGTTTTTTCTGTTCTGCGATGGCTGAAAATTTTTCTGTCATCACAGGACCGGTTGAACAGTAAAGATCAAAGAATCCTGTTATATTATAAAAGCCTTTCACTTCCTCATCCAGTCCATGAAAAACCTGTACTTTCAATCCCGGCCAAAAATGAGGAACAATATTGCCGGGAACTAGGACAGCATCAGGATTATAATCTTGAACTTCCACGCTGGATTTTAATTGATCTCCTGGGCATGAAAAATTGGAAGCTGAACTGGCTGAAAACCACTTTACAGTACCACTATTTGATTCAGTTATTGAATCTTGAATCGGTTTAAGAATTGAAAACGAATATGGCTTTGTTACAAAAAATAAATATTTTAGATGTGTATTGTTCATTTTTCACTAAATAGTGCCTGACCAAAAATTCTTTGTTTGGGCAAAAAGTTGCCCATATGCAAGGCGCAAAAAGTTCTGAAGCCGGAGTGTACTTTTGTACACGAGGATTGCAGAACTTTGTAGTAACGTAGCAGATGAGTGAGTTTTTGTTCAAACACTATACAATTCTTTCAATATCCCCAACACATCATCCGTTGTCAGATCTACCACATTATTATCCATACGTCCTTTGGTAAACGATTCTTCAGCCAATTTAGGTAATTGATCTTCGGGAATGCCCCATTCATCCAGCGTGTAGGGAATGACTCCCTGGGGAATGGTTTGAATAGTTGCTTTTAATTCATCATAGGTCAGTTCATTATTTTTGCATATACGGTCAAGCGGTTCCTTGATCAATTTTCCATTTATATCCAGCAAAGGAATCAAACTAATTGAAGACGCAACACCGTGGGGAATTCCATAATGGATAGTCAATGGATAACTTATAGAATGAGCGGCGGCTGTGGTGGTATTGGAAAATGCTAAACCTGCAACGGTAGACGCTTTTAATAAATTATTACGAATGTCTAAATCAGCAGGGGTTTTTTTCATGGCAATTCCATTTTCAAGAATTGAGCAAATAGCTGATATAGCTAAATTAGTTGAAGTGGGGTTCGCTTTCTTATTCCAAATAGATTCAAAACTATGGCTTAATGCATCCATCACAGTTGTGATTGAAATATCCATAGGCAAGGATAATGTCAAATTTCCATCTAAAATGGCTACAGTTGGATAGAGATTCGGGTGGGAGATTGAATACTTCTTTTCTTCCTCCATATTCCACACAGTTCCCCACATGGTTACTTCACTTGCTGTACCGTGAGTTGTGGGCAGAAAAATGGATGGAATCGTTTGAGAGAACTCTCCATCATATTCTAATAGTTCATTTATATCCGATTTTTCTAAACATAAGTGTGCCATGACTACTTTTGCCAGATCCATGGCAGAACCACCTCCGATAGCAATAACACCATCAAACATATTTTTCTGGCAAAACTTTATAGCATTTGTACAATCCTTAAAATTTGGGTTACTGCTCACATCGCTAAAAATAGAATCAGAGTCGAATTTTGAATTAAGATGTAACCGTTTTCTATTTCCCGGTGTTGTAATAATTATCGGTGAAGAAATTTTTAAATCTCCAATTCTGAAGTTTAATTCGCGTTGCCAATTTTCAGTTTTGAAAATTCTTACAGGATTAAAATAATTAGACATATCAGATTATAAAATTACTTATTCAGAAATTTCATGAAATTTTCTTTATTATCAGCAGGTTTGACTGTAGGCCTGCCTAAATCTTCTCTTGAACCTGGTTTTATTTTTACTTCTAAAAACGATGGCCCGGAACACGTTATAAAATTTGTAATGTTTGTTTTTAAATCATTTGGTGTTGCCGCTTTAAATACTTTGCTTGATCCCACAGCTTCAACTATTGCTGACAGATCTAAATATTTTGCAGCTGTTTCTTGTCCGCCTACAGATTCATGAACTTCGTTATTCATTAAAATATGTCGAAAATTTTTCGGTTTCATACTTGCAATGGACGTGAGGCTGCCAAGATGCATTAACATAGCTCCATCCCCATCAATGCACACCACTTCTCTATGAGGTTTGGCCAAAGCAATACCCAGAGCAATTGAAGAACAATGGCCCATGGATCCTACTGTGAGGAAGTCCTGCTCATGTGTTTGCCCTCTTTTTTCTCGAATCTCAAAAATTTCTCTGGATGTTTTTCCCGTTGTTGAAACAATTATGGCATTATCATCAAGATTTTCCAAAATGATTTCCAATGCTTCCTCCCGATTCATTCGCTGATCATCGGATTGTACAATTTCATCTTTGTATTTTTCAAATGTACCTTTTTTAATCAGGAGAACAACCGGTTTGTTTTCGTTTTTGGCAATTTCGATAACGTTTGAGATCTTCTTATAAAACTGATCATCATCTTTTGATATAATTTCATAAGGAAGACCCAGCGCCTCCAGTAGTTCTATCTGCACTCTACCCTGCGTTACATGCTGAGGTTCATCCTTAACTCCCGGTTCACCTCGCCAGCCGATCATTACCAGTAATGGAATAGAATACACATCCGGATCGCATAATGATAAGAGTGGATTTACAGCATTTCCCAAACCGGAATTCTGCATATAAACCAAAGGTATTGATTCTTGAGCTAAATAATAACCAGAAGCCAAAGCAACGGCATTGCCTTCATTAGCAGCAATAATATGTTTGTCATTGGAAATTCGATCATCGATGCACAAACAAAATTCTTTCAGAAGAGAATCCGGCACTCCTGTGAAAAATTCTACACCGTGACTAGCTAACTGATCGTAGAAATCAGTCGGTTTTATGGCCATCAATTGACCTCGGGAATAAGTGTAATAATATCTTTAATTGACATACAGTATTCATCTGAAGCTTCTTTAGATCGTGAATTTTCCAAAATTGATTGGGCTGCATCGATCATAGAAGGGTATGCTGACCGCAGTAAATGATTCGCATAAATGATGACATTAACGCCTAGATCCTGTAAGTCTGATTCAGTCATGTGAGCATAGGTTGAAGGCACGACAATAAGAGGGACTTTCGTTTTAAACTTTTGAAAATTTTCGCAGAATTCTATTATTTCCTTTCCGTCTTTTTCCTTACTGTGAATCATAATTCCATCTGCTCCGGCGGCAATATATGCTTCTGCTCTTTTGAGGGCATCAGCCATTCCCTTTTGCAAAATCAGACTTTCCACCCGAGCGATGATCATAAAGTCTGTAGTGACTTGGGATTGTTTGCCTGCATGAATCTTCTGGGAAAAATGCTCGATTGAATCCTGTTCTTGTGGTACAGTTGTTCCAAAAAGTGAATTGCGTTTATCACCAATTTTATCTTCGATAATGATTGCCGAAACGCCTAATCTTTCCAATGTTTTTACCCTGAACTTGAAATGATCAATCCGACCACCGGTATCACCATCTACAATCATTGGTTTTGTGGTGACTTCTAATATTTCTTCAATGGTCGAAAACCGTGAAGAAAAATCCACAAGTTCTGTATCGGGTTTTCCTTTAGCTGTTGAATCAGTAAGACTGCTTTCCCAGATACCGTCAAATTCAAATTTTTTGCCATCTTTTTCAATGCTTGTTTTTTCAACGATCAAACCCGTAAGGCCATTATGGGCTTCTAAAATACGCACAATAGGTTTGACATCAATCAGCCGCCGTAATGTTTTCATTCGTTTCCCAGGAGTAATGCCCTGGGCTTTCACAGCAGTGATTAAATCTGTAGATGAAATTCCTTCAGTATATTTTGGTTCTACAAGTTCTCCACCCCATTCAGCCAAAGTATCTATCACACGCTGCCTGACTTCTCTCTGAACACCTGTTTTCCAGTCGTCGCCATGGACAACATAATCAGGTTTTATTTCTTTTAAATTGGGAACATAGTCTAAGGTAGTCTGGGGGACGACTTTTTCTACACCTTTAAGATTTTCAACAATCAGTTTACGTTCATCAAAGGCAATTAATGGTAAGCGCTTATAACTGGCTATCGCTTCATCCGTAAGCAATCCAATGATCACTTTACCCAGTTTACAGCCTTCAGCAATAATGTTTAAGTGACCTTGGTGAATCAGATCAGCTGACATTCCAATATATACTTTTTTTGAGTTTTTTTTATCTGCCATAATTAAATCTGTTTAGTTTATTATTAAAATCCTTTTTCTGCAATTGAGCCATCATGTAGTCCAGCGTTATAATTTCGCTCCGGAACTTGCCAATTTCCATAACGCAGAGAAAGATATTCTTCTGCATGATTAGGTATATTAATTGTACGTCCCTCCCACTCTATTGTACTTAATGAATCGTAAAATTTTCTATCCACATGTTTTAATGCATTGCTGTCCACCCAGCGATATTTATCTTGCACAGGATAAACACAAAATAGATCTATATGAAAATTAATTTGTCTTATTTTTTCCCAAGGCGTTTTCACTTTTATTACACGCATATCGCCCGGAATCCATGGAGAATTGATACGCCTCCGTTTAATGAGGTATTTGGGTAAAAAATCCAAGCGCAGTTTCATAATTTCATCAGCAGAATCCGCAGGAATCCCAAGGTCAGCATCATAGTCCCAGGGAATTAAATCACCATCCCTCAGGATGCCCAACAGTGTCCCTGCCTCCAACCAGTATTTATACTTTTTTTCATTTAAGATATCGATTGTCTTCAGCAGCATGCTCTTCATACGTCTGTGATAATTCCCCTTTTGGAGTTGAATTTTATCCAAGGGAGAAGCATTGAAAACTTTTTTAAAAGGTATATGTTTTAAGGTAGAATTATTTACAATTGTGCTATCATCTATACTGGCTATCCAATTTAAATTTTGATTATTCCAATGCTCGCCAAATCGTATACTCAAATATTCTTCAGTATTTTGAGGAACTGGAAAAGAAAGATTACCCAAATTAATTTCATCCAATTTGTCGTAATACTTACTATCAATTACTTTGCAGCTGCGTTTATCAACCCATCGGTATTGATTATCCATTTTATATTTAGGAGTTATAAAAATTTTAAACGCTTTTTGTTTATGTTTCCAGCGACTTAATGCAGCAAGGCGACAAAATTCATTTTTTATCCAATCGCGCCCGGATCGATCAGGGATTAGTTGAAAACGATAAGCTAATCCTAAGTTAGATTCTAAAGTTAATAATTTTGAAAAATGCTCACCCGGAATGCTTAATCGTACATTTCTGTCTTGAGGAAATGTAAAATTCAATTTTTCTCCCATAACTGCCAATAATGTTTTGGTGTCCAACCAGAAAGGAATGTTATTATTTTTTAATAATTTTACTGTAGACTCAAAAAGATTCGATTTTAATTGGCGGGTTATATCCATTTATAAACTACAATTAAATCTCAAATTTACTTGAACTGAATATTGTATAAATTGCTGTAATATTCTTCTTTTTCCATGAGTTCATTGTGTGTTCCCATTTCTTTAATCTCACCTTTATCCAAAACAATAATTTTATCGGCATTGGTCACTGTTGACAATCGGTGGGCAATAACCAGTACTGTTCTATCAGCCATGAGTGTTTCCAAGGCTTGCTGTACCAATCTCTCTGATTCTGTATCCAAAGCGGATGTCGCTTCATCAAGGATTAGGATCGGCGGGTTTTTCATAATTGCACGAGCAATGGCCAAACGCTGACGCTGCCCGCCGGAAAGTTTAACGCCTTTTTCGCCAATCACTGTATCGATTCCTTCCGGAAGTTCATTGATAAACTCCAATGCGTTGGCAGCCTTGGATGCAGCTAAAACCTGCTCATCATTTATGATTTTCTGGCCGTAAGCGATGTTTGCCCTGATTGAATCATTAAATAAAATCGTCTCCTGCGTTACGATTCCCATCATGCTCCGTAGGGAGTTTAAAGTAATATTTTGAATGTTTTGTTCGTCAATTGTAATGGAGCCTTGATTTACATCATAAAAACGGGGAATCAAGTCCGCCAAGGTTGATTTTCCTGCACCGCTGGAGCCTACCAGTGCCACCACTGATCCTTTTTCAATTTCAAATGAAATATCTTGCAAGACTGTATCATCAGATTCATATCTAAAACTCACATTATTAAAACTGATCTTTTCTTCAAACGTATCAATTGTTTCAGCATTCTGTTTATTTACAATGGTTGGAGCTGTATCTAAAATTGCAAAAATTCGTTCTGCAGATGCGGCGCCTGCCTGCAGTTCTACATTGACTTTACTCAATTTTCTTAAAGGGTCCATCATGGCAAATAGTAGAAGAATAAACCGCAGGAAATCTTCGGGAGTTAAACCCTTGCCACTCAAGACTTCAATTCCACCGACCCAGAGCAATAAGACTCCCATCATTACTCCAAGTGTTTCTGTGATGGGTGATGCCAATAAACGGAGCTTCGCCCTGCGGAAAATCAATTGAAAATATTGACGCGTTTCCTTGAAAAATCGCTGGACTTCATACTCTTCCATTGCAAACGCTTTGACTACGCGAATAGAAGATAATGTTTCCGTAATAATATTGGTAATACCGGCAATCATGGCAGCCGTGCGTTTGGATTTTCGGCGAATACTTCTCCCGATTACTAGTATCGTAAAACCTGCAATAGGAAGTATAATTAAAGATAGTAAAGCCAATTTCCAGCTGATAATAAATAAAAGAAATATAAACGCCAGTAGATTGATGGGTTCAACAATTATTTGATGAAAACTGGTGCCCAAAGCACGACGTAAATTTGATACATCATTGATCATAATCGACGTTAATTCTCCAGATTTATTCTGATTGAAATACGATAGCGACAATGAATTGAAGTGTTCGTAAAGACGATTACGCATTTCTGTGATTAAATGGTACTGAACTACCGTCATGGAAATATTTTTCAGGTATAAAAATACATTTTTCGTCAGGAATACAACCATAATGGTCAGACACAATACTTTCAATGTCTCCTGAGGTGTGTCTCGAAGAATTAATCCATTCGTCCAAAATTTTAATTTTTCATTCAGAGTTAGTGTACCCTGCTCTACCATCTGTGAGTGATCAGCTAATAACTGTTGGAAATCTATCAATATATTATTGATCAAGGATGCTGTTAACCAAATCGAGGCACTGTTTAATGCCACATACACCAAGGCTGCCAATGTTGAAAGAAGCAAAAACGGCCAATGTTTAATGACCAGTTTGAACATGCGCTTATAGAGGGATTCTTGCATAAATTTTATTTGTTGGGCGGTTTGGTTGTTGAGAATTTACACTTCTTTATAAAAACAGGTAAAAGTTATACTATTTCTTTATTATAAACCATTTTCTTGTGGGGAATTTCAGCTTCGTAAAATATATCACCAATTTCCTCAAAATTAAACTTACGATAAAATGGAATTACATATTTCTGTGCGTTCAAATATAGCAAATTTTCTTCCCTCAATTCGTCTACAGCAAATTCAACTAGTGCTCTGCCTACGCCATGACTTCTATAAGGTTCCAAAACTGCAAATCGTTCTAATTTTACTCCATCATCTGTATATCGCCATCTGGCTGTTCCCACTGCTTTACTATTTTCCAAAGCAAGAATATGTGTAGCTATTTTTTCATATTCATCAATCTCTTCTTCAATAGAAACATTTTGTTCTTCAATAAACACTTCTTTACGTATGGAGAGAGCAGAGTTGTATTCATTTTCAGTTTCGATGTATTTAACGTTTATCATATTTACTCTATATGAGGCAAATTTCGTAATATTACCCTATGCGGCATAAGAAAAAACAGATAATTGTTGTAGGTGACAGAGTATTGATCCAACCCGACAAAGGAGAAAGTAAATCTGCTGCCGGGCTTTATCTTCCTCCAAGCGTATTGGAAAAGCAGGAAATCCGTGGTGGTATCATTGTGGAAGTCGGTCCGGGCATTCCCGTTGGGAATCCCGATGAGGTGACTGATGAACCTTGGAAAACAGAAACACATGGTGGTATCAAATATATTCCCACTCAAGCAGAATTGGGTGATTATGCATTATTCCTGAATAAAGCTGCCATTGAAATCAAAGTAGAAAAGGATAATTATTTGATCGTTCCTCAGTCTGCCATTCTCGTTTTAATTCGCGACGACCTGAATAGTCTTACAGAGTAAACGTAAGCATGAGCCAGCTGTAATCCAGTTGACTGCCGCCATCTTCCCAATAACGGGCAAAGCCCTGCTGTAGGACACCGCCAAACCCTAGTTTCTTGGAAAAGATCAGATCCAATTCTGTCCCAAGTGGATCTGAATGCACACCATCTTTAAAATCATGATAATGGACATTAAGCTTAAAATCTCCCGGAAGTGAAAAGACTGTTTTCACATTCCACTCATCAAGCCCTTTTTGAAAATTGTCATTAAACCTCGTGTGGTTATCATAATAGCCGTGGTATTTATGGCCGGCACCATATGGATTAGCAAATCCTGAAATATTGGAAAGGGTTGAATCAAACCCTGTAAAATTCTCTTTCCCAAAACTGATCATTTCTACAATTGGTATCATTGACAAATCAATTCTTGCATTAAATACAAACATTTCACTTTTAATATCCATAAACAAAGAACCATTTTCCCATTTTCCAAATTGATATGCAAATTCTGATACAATATCTAAAAATAGAAATTTGATGAACATTCTTGATCCAACAGTATTCCGATATGGATCTATATTAAGGTCAATGGATTGTGTTTGTTCATTGATCATATAAAGATCTAAAAGTTTAAACAAACCAAAATCTCTTTTCTTGGTAAAATACAAACCATTGATAACTTCATCATATTCATCAGAAGGGTATTCGTTGGACCTTTCTACAATAAACAGGCTAAAAAGATCTAGCCTTCCAATACGGTTACTACCGAACGAATGCATTCCTTCGAATGATCTCCCAAAATTATTCCAGTTTGTTTTACTGAATAATCTTTCACCCCCTAAAGGTAATTCAAAACGACCGAAACGCATGGACCAATTTCTTTTCAGCAGATTGTGGATCTCAAAATACACCTGATGAAATTCTATTTTTGTTCCAGAAGGTTTTGAAGAACCAGATAAATTTTCTTCACCACCTAACAATCGTGAGTCCTGAATTTGAGCAAACCCTGTAATGGGTCCCTGAACCATCCTTAAGCTGATTCTGGATCGCGTATAATGAAAGGTGTTTCTACCGCTATTAAATAGTGAATCTGAATTAGACATTCCTTTATCTGATTCTACCCGGTATCGAAATTCCCCTTTCCATTCCAAATCTGCCGCAGTGACTATACCCAGCAAACAGATCCATAATATTTTATTCTTCACCAGGACCTGTCCAAATAATGGGATAAATGGATTCGCCGAAAATGCCAACTGATTTACTGTAAAATGTATTTAGATTATTTGAATCAAATGGTGCTTTTTTTACATCACCTTTTTGAGTATTTCCAAAATAATTAGAACTATACTTTTCTAGGGACAAATTACTTCTCACCACTCTAACAGGATGGACGCCCGCTTTTAACGCAGCAATGATATCCGTATCTGAATCACCATAAAAAAGATCTAAACCAATTTCATTCATTTTTCGGTGTTTTGTAGTGAATTTATGTCCGTCTATTTTTTCTTTAGGCATAAAGAATAAATCAACATTTTTTTCTACTTTATAGCCCAAAACATCCGATAAAAATTCAGCTACATGCTGGCCATTGGTTCCGGGTCTTGCTGTAATAAAATACACATCATGACCATTACTTTTAAAATAATGGATCAGATCAATTGTCGGTGAAATAGGAATCGAGTAATTTTTATCATTGACATTGATCCATTCGTAATCAATTGGTCTACCATGATTTTCAACATAATAAATGAACATAGGCTCACTATACAAAACAGTATCATCTATATCAAATCCCACTTTCAATTTTCCCGTTTGAGGGAAAACCAGAACGATGGTTAAAAAAATAGCAAAAAGTCTTTTTATCATTTTAATATTTAAAATGCTTTATCTGTTCACCTTCATTGCCGATATGGCTCATGGCATCTATACCAATCTCTAAATGTAGATCAACAAATTTTTGTGTGACTTTTGAATCTGATTCAGAAGTTTTTATTCCTTCAGGTGTCATGGGTGTATCTGATACAAGAAGCAGTGCTCCCCGCTCAATTCCATTCGCAAAACTAACTACAAATATAGTAGCTGTTTCCATATCAATTCCGATGACACGTACTTTTTTCAAATATTCCTTAAATTCTTCATCATATTCCCACACGCGACGATTAGTTGTATAAATAACACCTGTACGATATTCTAAATCCTTATCATATAATTTATCTGAAACATATTTATGAATTTTAAATGAAGGTAATGCCGGTACTTCTTTAGGAAAATAATCATCACCTGTACCTTCTCCGCGAATGGCAGCACTGGGAAGGATAAAATGGCCAATTTCCGTAGAATGCTTTAATCCTCCACACTTCCCAAGAAACAAAACACCTTTTGGATTAACAGCTGAAAGTAAGTCCATGATTGTAGCCGCATTGGCACTGCCGATACCAAAGTTAATAATACTCAATCCATCCTTGTTTGTCGCTGACGTCATGGGGCCGCCATGGCCCATTACATCCACATCAAATTTCTTGGCGAATTTATCTACGTAATTCTGAAAATTTGTTAGCAATATCCAGTCTCCGAATCCATCGGATGATGTACCGGTATAACGCTTGATCCAATTTTTAACTATATCTGCTTTTGTTTTCAATTTTCTACCTCTAATGATATGGGGCAATGGTCAGAGCCCATTATTTCATGATGGATATCTCCATCCAGAACTTGATCTGAAAATCCTTCATTTACAAAGAAATAATCGATACGCCATCCTACATTCCTTTCCCTAGCTCCAAAACGGTACGTCCACCACGAATATCGTTCACCTTCCGGATGAAACAACCTGAACGTATCCACCCAGCCATTTTCCACATACGTATCCAAGCGATCCCTTTCTATGGGCATGAATCCGCTATTTTTTACATTCTCTTTTGGTCGTGCCAGATCAATCGGGTGATGAGCGGTATTCCAATCACCGGTAACGATGACGTTATTTCCCGATTCAACTTGTTCATTGATGATAGGTAAAAGTTCGTCATAAAAATCTAATTTATATTGCAGGCGTTCCTGATCGCGCTGGCCGTTTGGGAAATATATATTATAAAGTAAAAAGTTTGGATGTTCAGTTATAAGTACACGTCCCTCTCGATCAAAAATATCAATACCCAACCCCTCTTGCACATATAGTGCTTCTTCCTTACAATATGTTGCCACACCGCTATATCCTCTTTTCTCACCGGAATGCCAATACGTATGGTAGCCATGACCTTCCAATAATTCACCGGGCAGCTGTTCCACATGAGCTTTTGTCTCCTGCAGACAGAGGATATGAGGATCGGTATCTTCCAACCATTTTAGGAATCCTTTTTTATTTACAGCCCTAACGCCGTTAACATTCCATGAAATCAATTTCATAAGGGCATGAGGTTATAACAATGCTCGGACAATATGCAAAATGATTCCTAATTTCATTTGGTACTTGGTTTTGCAATAATCCCATTTGATTATGGATTCTGAAAAAGTAAAAGATTTAATATTAAATGAAATTCCTGATGCCCATGTGGAAGTCATTGACACCACCGGGACGAATGATCATTTTAGCGCTATTGTGATCAGTGATTCATTTAAAGGCAAATCTATGGTGCAGCAGCATCAAATTGTTTATAAGGCATTGGGCAATTTTATGACCAATGAAATTCATGCGATGCAGTTAAAAACTTTAACCAAGGAGCAATGGATAAATACTAAATCATAACTTTCGGCTATCGTTTTTCGACTGTCGTCTATCTTGAAAAGGAAAAACAATGGAATTAAAAGAACAAATCATTAACGATATTAAAACAAATTCAATCATGCTCTATATGAAGGGTACACCTGAAATGCCACAGTGCGGTTTTTCGAATGCCGTTGTGCAGGTACTAAATCATTACGGAGTGGAATACAATTCAACGAATGTGTTAGCCGATCCGGAGATAAGAGTAAAACTATCTGAATATTCCAACTGGCCTACAATCCCACAATTATTCGTAAAAGGGGAACTTATCGGCGGTGCTGACATAGCCATGGAACTTCATAACAATGGCCAGTTACTTGATATACTCGATTCGCCCGGTGAAAAAATAGAATAATATTTTTGTTCTGACATATAATAAAATATAAATTTGCGGCCCTAATTATATGTATATAATGGCCCGTTCGTCTAGTGGTTAGGACTCCAGGTTTTCATCCTGGCAACAGGAGTTCGATTCTCCTACGGGCTACAACATAAAACCCCGCTGCTGCGGGGCTTGATGTTTTACTTTTTTAAGAATCTATTTCAACAGCACCATTTTCCTGGTCTGTACAAACTCACCAGCACGAATCTGGTAGAGGATACTCCTGCACTTACAGGTTTGCCATGCATGTTTGTAGCATTCCATTGGACTGACCTGTAGCCTGCATCCTGAGTAGTGTTAACCAGCTGGGCTACTTCTCTTCCTATTAAGTCATAGATTGTAAGTGTAACCTGTGCCTGTTCTGGCAGGTCACACCTGAGGCTTGTGATTGGGTTGAAAGGATTGGGGTAATTCTGGTGCAGTGTATAGGCAATTGGTATAATAGCCTTTCTTTCTAATGTGAATGTTTCTTCAGTACTATATAAGTTGTCCTGGATATATTTGCTGGAAAATGTAAACAATTCCCTACTCCCCCGGCCACTCAGGAGGAAGACCTATGCCGGGACTTGGATCCTCCTCACCCTGCAGCAGGATAACCGCCAGTCCTGTACTCAGTGCTCCTGCGCCAATGAGTGTGTTCTTCGTCCCCAGGTAATATTCTGTCATAAACCACATCTTTTGAAATCCGCTTTCAACAAGGATCAGTTCTTCTGGATAAGACTTATTATTGATATCCCAGCAGGCCCGGCGTACCCTCCTCATCACTTCTGACGGTTCCCCCCAGTAATAGTGTGCGGTTTTTCCTATGGATTTTCCCTCCACCGGTTTGAGGTTCATTGCAATTTTTAACACTCCCCTTCTCTGGCTTAATTTCCAGATGAGAACGTGTGTTGCCTCAAGCTCGGCAGCTAACTTCTGCTGACACAAATCAGATAGACATCCTGTATCGGTACTGTCTACTACTGACAGAGCACTTTTTAGCTTTAAAACAGGAATAACAGGAATATCCGAAGATTTAGACAGCTCCGTATAGAGTACCGGCTCCAGGTAATCGAAGTGTACAATGAAAATAACATGTGTTAGTGCAGTGTCAGCAGATGACAACACCGTATCAAAGACAACCTCTTCAATCACCTGCTCATACATAAAACTATCCAGCTCACCTCCATATAGAACCATTAAGAGAGGCTCTATAACCGGCAGGGAAGGCTTATCCGGAACAGGTTCGACCGTGGTTTGGGCCTTCAAAGTATCCCCAGGAAGAGAAACTGCAGCTAAACTGTCCGTCTCAGGAAAAGCTGATTTCGTTGTATCCTGAATGATAGTTAAACTATCTACCGCAGGTCCCTGGGCAGAGAGTACACCAGCACATAACATCAGTATAAGTAAAATCCTTATATAATTGAATCTCATCATCATATTCTCCTGCATATTCATTACTTCATCAATACCATTTTCTGGACTTTCGTTGCTCCCGGAGCACTCAAGCGATAGAAATACACACCTGAAGCCACCGGTACATCACGACTGTCTGTCCCATTCCACTCTACACTACCGTAACCAACTTCATGGAACCGATTGACCAGCGTTTTTACTTCTCTCCCCAACAGGTCATAAACCATGATCTGCACCTTCCCTGGAACTGCCACACTGTACTGAATCGTGGTTGTTGGATTGAAGGGGTTGGGATAGTTCTGTGATAAGGTGAACTCTCTGGGAATCACTGAAAGAATCTCAGCAATCTTTTCATTTACATATCCAGGCTCACCGGCTACCACTGTATAACGGCGGAAATACTCTTCTGAATACCGCTCTACAGTGAAAGAACCCTCACCCTGTATATCGTGTGTATCACCATTAATACAATCAACTATAACGATCTCACATTCAGCTGGGAACGAACCTGAAAGCCCTGTTGAGACAGTGAGAACTCCGTGGCTTCCCTTTACATCAAGCTCCAGTGCCCAGCTACCGTTGATCTCATCCAGTGAGCGGAATTCTCTCGCCAGTTTCCGCAAATTCTGTTTCCACTCTGGTTGACTGATACTTAAAGAAATGTAATCTCCGGGACTCGCCGGTTTCGGAATATCAAAAATATCAAGTTCTTCAGAAGCGTCTGTGCGACGACCCAGGCTGGTACCACGGTCGGCATAACCTTCTCCCTCAACTTCCAGCCTCAAGGTCCATCCTGTTTCAGTCAAGCGTGCCAATGAGCCACTCTCTTCCGGCTGATTTAGTGGCAGAATATCCATAGTCTGAACGGTTTCCGTCCTGTTGAAAATAGCGTAGGCTCCCCACGGTTTAAGTTCATTCGTTAATTCCAGGCTCCACCCTTCACCACCGTAGTCACCGTAACTGTAAAGCCCTGCAAAGAGAGATAAATCCATATCCACTCTTACGGGAAAGAGGTAAGGAGAACTGACCAGGTTCCAACCCGATAGAAGTTCTATTGCTGTCCCCATCAAATCGGTTGAACGGCCGGATCCAAGCCCAAACGACACTGTGTCTGCTATCCACTGGTTCAGCCAGTAACCTTGTCCGGAGATAAGGGCAGACGGAACCATCCAGTCACTGCCGTCCCATTCATACAGGCGCCATCTGTAGTCACCACTGGATCCCAGAACAGGGTCAAAAATAGACGAAACTGAAGCATCATCCAGGTCAGATGGGACCGACACCTTCCGCCAGACATCATTCTGAATACCCCACGGATAAAGACTAACATCCATGTTACTTGTGATCACATCGTCTCCTATCTGTACCTGAATGGAGACTGTATCTGTTACCAGGGTGTTAGACTGCACATCCATAGCCCAGATGTAGTATGCCACACCATTATACGAGACCATATCACCTGGAATTATCGCACTGAAAGGTCCTCCTGTCGTATCCATGGATACTCCTTCAAATAAATTGCTGCTTGAATGCCAAATGTAAATCGTTGCAGTGTCTACTTCAAAAAACTCGGGGAAACTGTAGGCTATAGCGATATTGTCTCCCGCCTCCGGCGGGTTTCCTGTAAAGTCTGGAAGAGTATCCAGCACCGTCTTCGGCTTTACCATCACGATTGTACTGTCCG
>Ga0208408_1000692_pt1 | contig 20923 bp, 20 predicted proteins | sample ETNtaG_4_FD_185776 | JGI IMG/M metagenome (GOLD analysis project Ga0208408, IMG submission 185776) | Marine microbial and viral communities from oxygen minimum zone, Eastern Pacific Ocean - ETNP201406SV67 (SPAdes) (version 2) | ecosystem: Environmental > Aquatic > Marine > Oceanic ... | reverse complement strand
AGAACCTTTTGCAAGAAATATATTTAAAATTGAAGATGTTACAAATATAAGCAAATTAAATAGAGACCATATTTTATCAATTGTAAAAAAATCAAACTATGGTTTTTTTGCTACACATGAATTAGAAAAAAATACAATTCAATACGGAGATAATGGAGGAGCTCAATGGACCGGAGCATCAATAGATCCCTATAGAAATATAATGTACGTTACCGCAAATAACATTCCATGGTTAGTTGGAGTAAAAAAAATAGGAAAGAAATATGGAAATAACCAAGGATGTTCAAAAATTAATGCTTCAAAGGATGTGGACCATAAGAACTTTTGAAGAAAAAGTAATGGAGGTCCATGAAGCAGGAGAGTTTGTTGGAGCTGCTCATCCATATATAGGCGAAGAAGCAGTTGCCGTTGGGGTTTGCCTAGCATTAAAAGACACAGACTATATTGCTGGAAACCATCGTTCTCATGGCCACCCTTTGGCTAAAGGTGGAAGCATAAAAAAAGCAATGGCAGAAATATATGGAAAAATAGATGGCTATTGCCATGGAAAAGGGGGGTCTATGCACTTGGCAGACTTTTCTGTTGGCATATTAGGAGAATCAGGAATTGTTGCTTCATCAGTTCCAGTAGCTACTGGGGCAGGATTAGCTTCAAAAATAGGGAACAAAGACTTTGTTTCAGTTGTTTTTTTTGGTGACGGAGCTTCAAATCAAGGAGCATGTCACGAGTCAATGAATCTTGCTTCTATATGGAAATTACCTGTAATTTTTGTTTGTGAAAACAATCAGTTTGCTATAACCACTTCATATCAAAATTCTGTAGCTGTTGATAATGTTTCTGACAGAGCCCAGGCTTATAATATGCCAGGAATATTAGTTGATGGACAAAATGCAGAAGCAATGTATGAAGCAACTACTGAAGCTGTAAAAAGAGCCAGAAATGGAGAAGGGCCTACTTTAATAGAAGGTCTAACATATAGATTTGAAGAGCACTCTCTTGGTTTAGGTAGGGTAAGAAGAGGAGAATATAGAACAGAAGAAGAAATTAACAAATGGAGAGAGAGAGATCCTATTTTAATTCATGCAAAAAAACTTATAGATCGAGGTGTTCTTTCACAAGAAGAATGCAAGGAAATAGAAAAAATATCATATGCCGAAACTGAAGAAGCTGTAGAGTTTGCAAGAAACAGCAGCTTTCCAGAGCCAAAAGATTTGTTTGAAGACATGTGGGCAAACCCTATCCCAAAACCGTAATTATAAAGGAGAAATTAATGGCAGAAAAAATTTTTGCAGATGCTATAAATGAGGCCATCGCTGAAGAAATGAGAAGAGATCAAAATGTTTTCATTATGGGCGAAGATATAAGGCTTTCTGTTTATGGAGCCACTGCTAATTTGTATGATGAATTTGGAGATAACAGAGTTTTGGACACACCTTTATCTGAAAATGGATTTTTTGGAGCAGCAATAGGAGCATCATTAGTAGGAATGAGGCCAATTGTAGAAACAGTTACAAGTTTTATGTGGGTGGCAATGGATCAGCTAATTTCGCAAGCTGCAAAAATGAGATATATGTTTGGAGGTCAAGCAACTCTGCCTGTAGTTTATAGAGCTTCCATGATGTATGGAAGCGGCTCTGCGGCCCATCATTCAGACAGGCAATACCCTATGTTTATGAATATGCCAGGAATAAAAATTGCAGTTCCTGCAAATCCTTCAGATGCAAAAGGCTTATTGAAAACAGCTGTAAGGGATGATGATCCTGTAATAATTTTTGAAGATGCTAACTTGTATGGGACAAGAGGAGAGGTTATTGAAGAGCCGCTTCCTTTTGGAAAAGCGCAAATAGTTAAAGAAGGATCAGACTGTACAATTGTAGGGATTGCAGCTTCAGTAAATTTATCTTTAGCAGCAGCAAATGAATTAGAAAAAGAAGGAATATCGGCTGAAGTTATAAACCCAAGGACTCTTGTTCCTTTAGACAAAGAAACCATTCTAAATTCTGTTGAAAAGACAGGAAGACTTATAGTTGTTGATCCTGCACATAAAGTTTGTTCAGCAGCGTCCGAAATTTCTTCTATAGTTGCCGAAGAGGGGTTTTGGTTTTTGCAGTCTCCTATAATGAAAGTAGCTTCTGAGCAGGTTCATATTCCCTATACCCCTTCTTTAGAAAAACTTGTTTATCCTACTATAGAAAAAATAATTTCTGCAGTTAAGAAATCAATGGAATAAGGCATGATAAAAGCGTTGACATTTGACCTTTTTGGAACTGTGCTTGATTTAGAAAAAAGCACAAATCCTTCTATTAAAAACTTATTAGATAACAATAAGTCTTTAGTCACTCCTGGGGAATTTTGGTCCTATTTGCGACACAGACAAAGAATAGAGCAATACCAAGATAACATTCTTGATTTAGGCCATAGTGGGTACCTCAACACTGTAAAAAATGCGTTTAAGTATACATCTAGAAAATACAAGATAGAGCCTTCTTTAAATGAATTGAAAATATGGGATGATAATTGGCAAAATTTAATCCCATTTCCAGAAGTACATGAAAATCTTCAAATATTAGACAAACATTTTTCGCTTATAGCTCTTTCAAATGGAAATAAGGCGTTTTTAAATCATTTAGCTAAAAACAGAATAAAATTTGATTTTGACAATGTGATTTCTGTAGAGGAAGTTGGGGCATTCAAGCCTCATTCAGGAGTATATAGAAAAGCATCTTTGATTTCTGGATATCATGTTTCAGAAATAATGATGGTTTCGGCCAACTCTTTTGATGTTATGGGAGCCAAGAGTTGCGGTATGTTAGGAGCGTATGTAAATCGCTATGATTTGCCTTATGAAGAATGTCATGAAATGCTAAAACCGAACTTTATTGTCAAAGATTTTAATGAACTTTCGGACAAACTAATTAGAGAAGGAGAGGCTTGTGCCTAGAGAAATAAATTTACCACAATGGGGAATGGCAATGAATGATGGCACAGTTATAAAATGGCTCAAATCTCAAGGAGAAGAAGTTAAAAAAGGAGACGAGCTGGTTGAAATTGAATCTACAAAAGTAAATGCAGCAGTTCAAGCTCCAGTTGATGGTGTTTTGGGAAGAATAGATATTGAAGAAGGAACCCTTGTTCCTGTAGGAACTGTTTTAGGGTTAATTCTGGTTGAAGGAGAAAATTTAAGTGATGTTCCTTCAAAACCAATAGAGCCTGAAACCAAAAAAATTGAACATGCCGTTCAAAAACCAGTAAATAATAATCAAAAAACCCCTCCTGCATCTCCAAGAGCAAGAAATTTAGCAAAAAAACTAAATATAGATATTTCTAAAGTTACAGGCACGGGCCCTTCAGGAAGAATTACAGAAGAAGATGTTAAATTATTTAAAGATAATGGAAACACAGAAGAAGTCTCTTTAGGTTCTCATGAAAGCTTAATTTTAAATGAGATTATTAAGAGCACTACTATTAGAGAAGTAATTGCTAAAAGAATGACCTCAAGCTCACAGAATCCTCAAGTAACGCTTAATTCAAAGGCTTGCGTAGACACCTTGCTAGGGTTTCAGAAAAAATTAGTTTCTGAATGGAGATCAGAAAAAATAAGGCCTCAAATTAATGATATTTTAGTAAAAATTGTTTCTGAAACGCTAGAGAGTAATCCAAAAATTAATGCTCATTACCAAAACAATGAAATGAAAGTTTGGGAAAGTATAAATTTAGGTGTTGCAATGGCTGTATCTGACGGATTAATTGTGCCTGTTATAAAGAACTCTCAAAGCAAAGGCTTTTTAGAAATAAGCAAAGAAATCAGAGCTTTTTCAAAAAAAATAAAAGAAAACAAAATTTTGCCCGATGAAATAACTGGGTCTAGTTTTACTATTTCTAATCTTTCTTCGTATAATGTAGAACATTTTAATCCTATAATTAATCCACCTGAAGTCGCGATATTAGGAGTTGGAAAAATAACTAAAGAAGTTGCTTTTGATGATAACGATCAACTTGTATTAAAAAGCTTTATATTTCTTTCTCTTACCTTCGACCATAGAGCTTTAGACGGAGTACCAGCTGCAAATTTTATGGATTTGTTAATAAAAAAAATAGAAAGCATATAAATTGTCAAGCGTAGGGATAATAGCAAACCCTTCTGCTGGAAAAGATATCAGAAGGCTCGTTGCATCAGGAAGAGTAATTTCCAACCAAGAAAAAGCTAATATTATAACTAGATTTGTAAAAGGGTTGACCTATAAAGGCGTGACAAATGTTTACTTTATGCCAGATAAATCTGGCTTGTTTAGGCCTTGTATTGAGGAGTTAAAAGAAGAATTAGATTTTAGATTTTTAGATACTAAATACTATGATGGGCCTGAACAAACTCTCTATGCGTCTAAATTAATTAATGAAATTGGATGTGACTGTGTGTTAGTTTTGGGAGGAGATGGAACCAATAGGTTGGTTGCAAAAAATATTGGCAATGTGCCTATAATTCCTATATCTACGGGAACAAACAATGCCTTTCCGATTATGATTGACCCGACAATCGCGGGTTTAGCGGTTGCGTTTTACATACAAGCGAAGAACAAGCCTTTTGCTAAAGACCTTATATCTCAAAAACCTACAATTAATGTATTAATAGACAAAAATTACAATGATTTAGCTTTAATTGATTTGGCTATAAGCAGTCAAAATTTTGTAGGTTCAAAAGCTATTTGGGATCCAAATGTTTTAGATCAACTTTTTTTAACGCAATCTAATCCAATATCCATTGGCTTATCAGCAATCGGATCTAAAATTACAGAAATCCCTAAAAATCATGCTCTTAAACTAGAGTTTTCTAAAAAAGGAAAAAGAATTTATGCCCCAATTGCTCCTGGCCTGATTTCTGAAATTTATATTAATAATTGGGAACTTTTTTCATTCAAAAAAACGTTCACATTGACAAATTATTCAGGAACAATTGCTCTTGACGGAGAACGAGAAGTTGAGATATACAAGAAAAATAAAATAGAAATAACCCTTAATAAAGAGGGCCCATTTGTATTAGATGTTATAAAATCAGTTCATCAAGAAAATTTATTAAATAAATAAGGAGACATAATGCCTTACAAAGTAAATCATATACATTTAAAATCCAAAGATCCTAAGATTACGGCTGAGTGGTTCGTTAAAGCATTTAATGTAAAAATCATTTCCGAAACAGTTCGCCCTGTTGGAGATACTTTTATTATCACTGAAACTGAAGGTGGATTGGCTATTAATATTTCTAGTGAAAGAACCAATGAAGAACTTGGTGCTGCAGATGATGATGCTCATTATGGTTTGGAGCATTTTGGGTTTGATACTGACGATATAGAAGCTGACATTGATCGATTAGTTGCATTAGGGGCTGTACATAAGGAAGGGCCATTGCCTCAGCCTGATGGACGTAAAATAGGATTTATTGGTGCTCCAGGTGGAATAAGAATAGAATTAATTCAACCTGCACCTTAATGTTCAATTACTTAAATCTTTAATTAAAGTTAAAATTTAACTTTGTCTTACCCATGGAATGTTTCTTTTATGACCAATTGATTGCAGGCCAGCTGTAATGTACCCATAGCAGTAAGCAAATGCAACACCGCTGTTGTTTGCCCCTGAAATGGAAGGAACATGGTCGGGCATAAGCATATATTCGTAACCCACTTCTTGATATGCCTTTAATGCTTTGATCATATCTATTGACCCTTCATCAGGAAAAACTTCCATGAAATCTAATTTTTTCCCTAATATGTTTCTAAAATGAACATTGAAAATTTTTTTTCTTTCTCCGAAATATTTAATTACTTCAAAAATTTCTTTTCCAGGATCATCTAGCATTTCAGTAACAGTGCCCTGGCAAAAATTCAATCCATGATATGGGCTTTCATGTAAAGCTATAAATTTTTTCAGCCCATCAATTGTTCCTAAAACACGAGATAAACCCTTGTAACCATTAGGAGTATATGGGTCGTGAGGGTGGCAAGCTAGCCTGATTTTTAATTCTTCTGCAACAGGAACGACTTTGCCTAAAAAATAATCAATTCTTTCCCAATTAGTATCAATATCTAAGATGCCAGCAATTCCAGGGGGTGAATTTTGATCCATTTTATCCCATCTAAAAGTTGAATTAATGGAGCCTCCTCTGCCTTGTTCGCTTTCAGATCTAGGAATCCCAATTATATTCATATTGTATTTTACTGCGGGAATACCAACTTTTGAGCACAATGACAGAATATTAAGAATTGACTCTATTTCTCTGTCTCTTTCTGGAGATTTTCCAAGCATTATGTTTGGGCTTTGCGATTCTTCAAGTGGCCTTGATGATAAAGGTATTTGAACCATATCTAAGGCCAGTCCCTTGCTATTTAGTAGCTCAACATGCTTTTCTAAAATATCAACAGTCCATTTGTGAGGATTAATTGATTTATAATTTCCCTCATCATCTTCTTCAAAAGGATCTGCACAAATATTATTTACTCCTAATTGTGCCCAAACTTCCAAATCAGAAAGATTTCTTGGGGCTACTTGCGTTCCTAAGTACATTTTATAATTCCTTTATTTTCTGAAAAATCAATTTTTTCCATTTTTTGTATTTGCTATTATACATTTCATTATTTTTTGTATTAGGTATGTAGTTAGTATAAGTATTTATATAATTCGAATCCAGATCAAAATTTTCAAGAGATAATTTAGCTACACCTAATGAGGTAACTTCAGAATTTTTTGATGCTTTTATTTTTTTATTAATTAAATCTGAAAGAAGCTGACTAAAAAAAGAACTTTTTGATAGGCCTCCGTCAATTTTCAATTCCTGTATATTTAGATTTGAAGTTTCTTGAACAGAATCAATTATTGCTTTAGTGGAAAAAGCAATTCCTTCGAAAGCAGCCCTGACAATGTCTTCTTTTGTAGTATTTGACTTTATATTTTCTATACTGGACCTTATATTTCCATTCCAAAATGGTGCCCCTAATCCATTTAAAGCTGGAATTAGAAATATGTCGTTAAATTTTGTTGAATTTACATCATTTTCTATATCATCAAAGGTATTAATAATATTTATTTTTTTTAACCATTCAAGAGTAGACCCTGCTGAAAGAATGCTTCCTTCTAAAGCATACATGGTTTTATTATTTTTTTTATAAGCTATTGTGGATAGAAAATTTTCATTAAAATCATGCCTTTTATCTTCTGTATCAATTAATAAAAACCCTCCAGTGCCGTATGTGCATTTTATTTCGGAGATTTTTTTCTCTTTATGCCCATATAAAGATGCTTGTTGGTCTCCTAAAATGGCGTTGATTGGGATAGGTTTTCCAAATAATGATTTTTTTGTATTTCCAAAGTTTTCATTTGAAGAAAATATTTTAGGAAGAGCTGACTTATCTATATTTAATAAAGATAGCAATTCTTTATCCCAATCTTCACTCTTGGTATTAAACAATCCTGTTCTAGAGGCATTGGTGATTTCTATTTTGTGGGTTTTATCTTCTATAAAATTAGCCAAAATCCAAGAATCTATAGTACCTATCCTTAAGTTTTTGTTTTTTAATGCTTTTTTTATTTCATTATTATTTTCTATAGCCCAAATTATTTTAGAAAAAGAAAAATAAGGATCTAGCTTCAATCCTGTGGATAGTTTGTAAGTTTTTTCAAATTTAGTGTTTTTCAGTTTTTCACAAATATCACGCCCTCTTAAGCATTGCCAGCTAATAGCGTTACCAAAAGGCTTAAGCGTCTTTTTATTCCAAAAAACAACAGTCTCTCTTTGGTTTGTGATACCAATAGATAAGATGTTTTCAAGTTCGACCTTAGATTTAAGTAACGCTTCATTTACGGTTTTAGTTATAGAAGTTATTATTTTTATTGGGTCGAGTTCGACCCAACCATCACTTGGATAAATTTCTTCTAACCTAATTTGGCTTGATGCAATTGAATTTAGGTTATTATCGTAAATAACAGACTTAGTAGAGGTACTCCCTTGGTCTATTGCAATTACATATTTCTTTTTATGAATCATAAAAAGAATTTTATCATCATTAAAATAACATCTATAATATCCCTATGACTCTAGAAGAATTAATAATTTCCTTTGTAAGAATTTTTGCATCTTTAATTGTTTTTAAATTTAATCTACTGGGAGGCTTATTAGTTATCCTTATAGACTTTTCTGATTTGTTTATGATGAACCTAATTTCATTGGGAGGAGTTCAAAATTATCAAGCTTTAGATAAATTGTTAGATTTATTCTATATTTCATTTTTTTTAATAATATCTTTAAGATGGAAAAAGGCTTTAAGAAATATAAGCATAGGTTTATTTGTGTTTAGAATATTTGGTTTTATATTATTTGAAATTTTTGAAGAAAGGTTTATTTTATTTTTTTTTCCAAATATTTTTGAATTTTGGTTTATTGGAATCGCGTTTTTAAACCGCTATAAGATTTTTCCTACGACGAACAAAATAATAATTGTATTATCTGTTTCATTGATACTTAAGCTGACTCAAGAATATATTCTTCATGTATGGAAGTTTTTGGATAATTACCGAGCTGTTGATGTAGCAAAAGGTATTTTAGATATTTTTTAACCCACTCTTGAAGCCCTTCTTCTTCTCCATCTACTAAGAGCATATTTTCTCTTTTTTATTTTCAGATTTTTAGGTCTTTCAGGAAGGAAGTCATTTTTTATTTCTATTTTGTTGTTTTTCTTTATTTTTGTAGTTTTATAAAGGGTTCCTTTAGAATTTTTGTTACTCTTAATATTTGGTAGTTTGCTTAGAAAGCTCCCCGTTGCTGTTTTTGTAGAAGCGATAAATTCTGGAGTTCCTTCGCATATTACTTGCCCGCCCTTGTCTCCTGCTTCTGGGCCTAATTCTATAATCCAATCAGCATTTTTTATCATATCAAGATGATGTTCAATAACAACTACTGAATTTCCGTTTTCAACAAGAGCATGAAGTACATTTAAAAGTTTTGAACAATCTTCAAAAGATAGTCCTGTAGTAGGCTCATCTAGTATGTAAAAAGTATTTCCTGTTGACCTTTTTGACAGTTCTGTTGCTAATTTTATTCTTTGAGCCTCTCCTCCAGAAAGTGTAGTTGCCGGTTGTCCTAGTTTTAAGTATCCAAGTCCTACATTATTTAAAGTTTCTAATTTTCTCTTTACATTTGGTATGTTTTCGAAAATTTGAATTGAATCTTCGACTGTTTTATCCAAAATATCAGCTATTGATTCTCCTTTAAATTTTATTTCTAAGGCGTCATTGTTATATCTTTTTCCGTTACAAATTTCACATGGTATAGTTACATCGGGTAGAAATTGCATTTCTATTTCTTTGTATCCAGCTCCTGAGCAATCCTCGCATCTCCCGCCCTTAACATTAAAAGAAAACCTTCCTGCTTTATATCCACGACTCATGGCCTCAGGCATTTTTGCAAAAAGCTCTCTGATTGGTGTAAATAAACCTGTATAAGTAGCAGGATTTGATCTAGGGGTTCTACCAATAGGAGATTGATCAATAACAATTATTTTATCAATATTTTCTATGCCTGAAATTTCGGAATAACTCCCCTCTTTAACAGATTTTCTTGTAATTTTTTTAAGTAGTGCTTTAGATAAAATATCATTTATTAGCGTGCTTTTTCCTGATCCTGAAACACCAGCAACGCAAACAAAATTCTTCAAAGGGATTTTTACATCAATATTTTTTAAATTGTTTTCTGTAGCTCCCCTAATCTCTATAAATTGTTTACTTCCTTTACGCTTTTTGGGAACGGGAATTTCTTTTTTACCAGATAAATACATTCCAGTAAGAGAGTTTTTGTTTTTCATGACTTCTGCTGGAGAACCCTGAGCTATTACGTTTCCTCCATGCGTTCCAGCACCAGGCCCCATATCAATGATTTGGTCTGCTGATTTCATTACATATTCATCATGTTCAACGACAATCACCGTGTTTCCAATTTCCTTTAGGTTAATTAGAGTTTTTATTAATTTTTCATTATCAATAGGATGCAACCCTATTGATGGCTCATCGCATACATACATAACACCAGTTAATCCTGCCCCTATCTGGGTGGCCAGTCTAATTCTTTGTCCTTCCCCTCCAGATAAAGTTGCAGACATTCTGTCGAGGCTTATATACCCTAGCCCTACTTCAATTAAAAAAGACAGCCTTGAGTTTATTTCTTTAAATACCTCTTCAGATATTTTTTGTTCACTCTTAGAAAGAAGCATTTTTCCTTTTTTTGTTTGATTTATCCATTTGTAGCAATCGTCTATTGATTGACCTGTTGCTTCCATGATATTTTTGCCTAGTACAATCACTGCTAATGACTCTGGCTTTAATCGTTCTCCTTTGCAATTAGAGCATGGGCTTTCAGACATAAATTTTATTATTTCTTCCTTTATTTTGTCTGAATCTGTATTTAGATATCTTTTTTCAATAGAAGGGATCAAGCCGTCAAAATATCTTAGTTGAAATTCTAAGTCTTCTATACTATCTTTATTTGGAAAATCAGAATCAATAACTCCGTACAATAGTAAATTTAGTATAGATTTATGTATTTTTTTTATAGGCTTGTTTTTATCAACTTTTAATTCTTCAATAATAGAATTAAAATTATTTTTTTGCCAACTAAGCACTATCCTAGCATCTTCAACAATATCCATGCCTTTTTCATTAATGGATAAATTTGGATCTCTTATGATCAAACTAGGGTCCACTTCAAGAGAAAAACCTAAGCCTGTGCATTTGGTGCATGCTCCAAATGGAGTATTAAATGAAAAGCTTCTTGGTTCCATTTCAGATAGAGAAATATTGCAATCTGTACAAGCGAGGTGTTCAGAGTAAACAATCTCATCTTCATTTATTTTATCTACAAATATAACCCCATTTCCGTACTTTAAGCCTGTTTCAACTGAAGAAGAGATTCTATTTTTATCAACATTAGAATTAATAATCAACCTGTCTACTACAATTTCAATATTATGCCATTTATTTTTTTCTAGATTGATTTCTTCGTCTAATTCATATATTTCGCCATCGACTCTCACTCTTGAAAATCCTTCTGATTTTATTTTTTCAAGAGCATTGATATGCTGCCCTTTCATATGCCTTATAATTGGGGCTAGAACCATAAATCTTGTTTGTTGGTCATAACTGTATATATCTTCAACTATTTTTTGCACATCTTGTTTTTCTACTAACTTTCCACAGTTGTAACAATGTGGAATACCTATTCTAGAATACAAAAGTCTGAAATAATCATAGATTTCAGTTACAGTACCGACAGTTGATCTTGGATTTTTGGAAACCCCTTTTTGATCTATTGATATTGAAGGAGAGAGCCCGTCTATTTGGTCAACATCTGGTTTTTCCATTCTACCTAAAAATTGTCTGGCATAAGCGGATAAAGATTCGACATATCTTCTTTGCCCTTCAGCGTAAAGAGTGTCAAAAGCTAAACTGCTTTTTCCAGAACCCGACACTCCGGTTATAACAACAAATTTTTCTCTGGGAATATCGAGATTGATATTTTTTAAATTGTGCTCTCTGGCACCTTTTATTAATATTTTGTTAGATTTGACCAATTTTTTAACTTTTATTTAATTCTATATATATGTTGATAGTAATTCGATAAGCAAATTAAAACTATTTGATGATTAGAATATAATAACCTTATAAAGTTTTAATAATCAAATTATGTATCTATTTAAATGAGAGAAAATCCAAAAATACTTACTAAAGATCTTGTTTGTGAAATAGATAATCTTGTTGAGGATATTCAGGTCAAATCTATATTAGCCCAAAAACAAAAAATCGACACAATTTTTGCTGAAAAAATCGTACCTCTCTTATTCGAAATAAAAACTTCAATCGAAATAGAATATTTTTCACAGTTTGACCTTAGAGAAAAAATTAATTTTTGTTTATCGACAACTTCTGATATTGTTGATATTGATTCTGCTTATGCACCTTTTTATTCTAGAATAAGAGTTTTGCGCGAAAATATTTTATTAAGACTAAGTGGTAAATAATTGATAAAATCTGAATTTAAAAATAATGTTTTGATCTCTTGTGATCCTACAACTTTATGGAATAAATATTTTGATTTAATTTTTAAATCAGTAAGTACAACAAAAATCTTTGAAAAAATAGATGTTGATTTTAAAATCAATGTTCATCTAATAAATAACTTTCAAATAAAAAAATTAAATTCTCAATTTTTGAATAATGATTATGAAACAGATGTTTTGGCTTTTAATTTTTATAAAGGTTGGAAAAATGGAAAGCTTTTAAACGAAAAAGAGCTTTTTCCTGGTGGAGATGAAATATACGAAATTGGGGAAATATATATTTCTATACCAAAAATCATCTCTCAAGCCAAAGAAAATGGTGTAAGTTTTTCAAAAGAATTATCTACAATGGCTATTCATGGAGCTCTTCATCTTTTAGGATATAATCATGAAGACATTTTAGAAGAAAAAACAATGTTTTCAAAAACAGATGAAATATTAAAAAAGATTATCTTAGAATAAACTATGAGCTTAAACAGGGAAGTTTTATACCAAAAATGGAGACCAAAGCTATTTTCTGATGTTATGGGGCAAGACCACATAACTGTTACGTTGCGAAATTCATTATTAAGAAATAAATATGCTCATGCATATCTTTTTACTGGCCCGAGGGGAGTTGGCAAGACTTCTACTGCCAGAATTTTGGCAAAAGCTTTAAATCTAGAAATTGACGAACATGGGGAGCCAAAATTAGACTCAAAAATCTCAGAAGAAATTGATGCAGGAAAATTTCTTGATCTCATAGAAATAGATGCAGCTTCAAATAGAAGAATTGATGATATTAGATCTTTACTAGAAAATGTGCAATTTATGCCTTCTTCAGGAAAATATAAAGTCTATATAATTGATGAGGTTCATATGTTAACGAATGAAGCATTTAACGCTCTTTTGAAAACCCTAGAAGAGCCTCCGCCTCAAGTAATAATGATCTTAGCAACAACTGAATTTCAAAAATTACCGGAAACTATTGTTTCAAGATGTCAAAGATTTGATTTTAGAAATGTTTCAAATATAGAAGTAGTTAAGAGGTTGAAAACAATCGCTGAAAATGAAAAGATCGATTGCAAAGAAGAGATTTTGTGGTTTATAGCAGAGAATGCCTCAGGATCGCTTAGAGATGCTTGCAACTTGTTAGAACAGTTATCTATAGCGTTTGATGAAATTACAATTGATAAAGCTAGAGAATTATTTGGAATTATTGATGAAAATTTATCTTTAAATATATTTAAAATGATAATAGATGATAATAAAAGCGATCTAATTGAAACTCTTCAAGACCTAAGGTTAAGAGGTGTTGATTTTAAGTCTTTATCTAATTCTCTTGTTGATATACTTAGATTGGGGATTTTCACTTCAAATGGTGTAATAGAGATTCAAGGACATTCATCAGATTTTATCAAAAATACAGCAGACGTCTTTGATGGTATTGAATCAAAAAAGCTTACAATAATACTTGAAAGATTTATTGAGCTGATTTCAATTAGAACTGAGCATTTTGATGCACTCCTTGATTCTGTGTTGATCCATTTGACCTATATGTTGGAGACTAAGCAATATCTTAAACAAGAGGATGATGTAACAGAAAAAAACTTAGAAAAATCAGAGTTAAAGTCGAACGAAAAAAATGATGAATCAATTGATACAAAAAATCAAAAAATCAAATCAAAAAACAACTCTGCTGTATATAATAAATCCCAAATTAACGATACAAAATCTCCTTTGAGTAGTAATTTAGAAGAAAAAAATATGAATGTTTCTGCTGATTCAAATGAAAAGCAAGACTGGGAAAAAGTTCTATTTGATTTACGGAGAGCTAAGTTTGGAAAAATGGTTCTAGGTGCTTTATTGAGAAATGTAGAGGTTCCCAAAAAAATAGAAGATAAGCTAGTTTTAAAATTTAAGAGCAAGTCCTTGCATGATCATTTTAAAGCTGAATGGCAACTTGACCTTGCTAGAGAAGCTGTAAAAAAGGCTGTTACAGAAATTTATGGGAATGGAATCAAATTAGTATTGGAGGAGCCCGATGAAGAGCAAAATAATAATACAAAGTCAAATTTGCTAGAAACTGATATAGTAAAATCTGCGTTAGCAATGGGTGCTAAAGTAGAAGAAGAAAAGGAAGGTTAAAATAATGTTTAACATGGATAAACTTAAGCAAGCTGGAAGCTTGATGAAACAAATGAACGGTTTGAAAAAGAAAATAGACAAATTGGAAACTTTTTCAGTTTCTAAAGATGGGAATATTGAAGTAGTCGTTCAAGGGACATCAAATATAAAGTCTATAAAAATTGATGATGAAGCTTTGTCTAATTATTCTTCAAAAGACTTAGAAAAAAATTTAATAAACGCTCTAAATGATGCGATGAAAGAAGCAGAAAAGTCTTCAAAAAAAATAATGTCAGAAGTTACGGGTGGCTTGAATATTCCTGGTTTATGATATGACTCCTTTAAACAAATCCCCTTTTATTCCAGATGCATTAAATGATCTCATCGAATCTTTTCGGCTTTTACCATCAATTGGACCAAAAACAGCCCAAAGACTTGCCTTTGCTACTTTAAAAATGCCTGATGGTCAAGTCAAAAATATTTCTGAAGCTTTATCAGAAATTAAGAACAGAATTATATTTTGTCAAATATGTCAAAATATTTCAGAAAATTCAAAATGTGACATTTGTATTAATGAATCTAGAGATAGATCTATTATTTGTGTGGTAGAAGAAGCTATGGATGTTTATGTTTTGGAAAAATCAGGGGCTTATAAAGGATTGTTCCATGTTTTGCATGGATCACTATCACCATCAAATGGAATCGGGCCTGAAGAAATTAGAATTAAAGAATTAATAAACAGAGTTAATAATGATGAACTTATTAAAGAAGTTGTAGTTGCTACTAATTTAAACTTAGAAGGCGAGGCAACAGCAATGTATATTAATCAGCTTATTGGAAATGCTAATGCAAACATTAAAGTAACAAGATTGGCAAGAGGAATGCCTTCAGGTTCAGATATTGAATATGCTGATGAAACAACTATTTCTCATGCATTAGGTTCTAGGATTAAGATAAATGAAAGCTTATAGAAGAAGAAAGAAATTTGTTCAAACTGAAGCAATTGCATTGAAAGTTTATGATTTTGGTGATGCAGATAGAATATTTGTGTTTTTAACTCCTAACCATGGTTTGATAAAGGTCGTAGCTAAGGGGATTAGAAAGCCTAAATCTAAAATGGGAGGACATATTGATGTTCTTTCTAAAATTAATGCCTACATATCCATTGGTGAAAATCTTAGTAACTTATCTCAGGTTGAAATTATTGAAAATTATAATTTAATAAAACCTGACCTCTCATTAATATCAATTGGTTTTTATTTACTTGAGTTGTCAGAAAAATTTTCAGTTGAAAATGATCCTAATAATGATATTTATTACCATTTATCTTTTGCCTTGGATCAAGTTGACAAATCAGTTAATAAAGACCTGCTTATGAGGTGGTTTGAATTAAATTTACTTGCTTTGGCAGGGTTTTTGCCTGATCTTTATAATTGTCAAATAAGTGGGAATACATTAACTGAAGGAGATCATTTGTTTTCTTCTATTAATGGAGGCTTAGTTGAAAAAAAATTCTCTACTAGCACTGATAATTATATATATATTGATAAAAATTCAATTAAAGCAATGAGATTTTTAAGTGATAACGAATGGAGCAATGTAAAAGCTTCAAATTTTCAAATAAAAAATTTACAAAAAATAAAAGAAGTTACAAAAAAATATATTCAAACAATTACTCAGTCGTCTTTAAATTCAGAAAAATTTTTATCAAATGTTAATTAATTTTTTTCATAGGCAAAAAAGTGCATAAAAATATTCCCGCTACAGCTATACTTCCTGCAAAAATAGAAATCCCTTCAAAATTATATTTTGAATAAATTATTCCTGAAATGACAGGTGACATAAATCCCATTAATGACATTCCAATGAAATTAAGAGCTGTTCCGCTTCCTTCGCTTCCTTTGGGGACTCTATCCATTGTTGCAGCGGTTACTATAGGCATAACTGAGAAAAAAAACATCCCCAGCAGTGCAACAAGGATAACTAAACCGATCCCTTCATCAAAAATTAAAAACAAAAATAAATATATTGCCATGAGAGTCATTGAAATTTGTATAACTGGCTTTCTTCCGAATTTATCAGAAAGGATACCCATAATAGGAGTAGAAATGATTCCAGCAGCTGTAATCAATGCTATGTGCCACCCTATAACCCAAGCAGAATAGCCTAAATCTTCTTTTAAATAAACAGCTAACCATAATTGAAAAGAAGTATGAATGCCGGCTCTTAGTCCTCCAAGTATTATCAATCCTAGTATTATTTTGTCCCTAATTAGAGTTTTTGTTCTTTGTAAATATTCTTCAAAGGACCAGTTTGAATCAGACTCAACCCCTGCAGATTTAAATAAAGTTAGAACTAAAATCCCAGTTATGACCATAGGTATTACAAGAAATATTGATACTTTTTCCCAACCGAATCCAGAAAACTTAATTATTGAACCTAATGTTATCCCTGAAATCAAACCGCCAATTATAGGAGGGCCAATTGTATTTCCTATTTGTGCTCCAGTTAGGTGCATAGATAAAGCAAACCCTTTTTTTTCAGGATATCTAGCTGCCAAGGTTCCAAAGGCTGGAGCATGCCAAAAACTTGTTCCAAATCCAATCAATACAACACCTATTAGAATTAAAAAATAGATATTAAATATTCCAATAATTAAATAACCTAAAGAGATTGTAAACATAGAAATTGCTAATAACCAAGCAATTTTTCTTCTATACATATCAGAAAGAATTCCCGCAGGGATATTAGATAAACCACTAGATACGTTCATTGAAGAAAAAATCAAAGCATATGACACATCAGTTAAATTTAAAGACGCCTTTAACAGAGGGCCAATTACAGTTAGGGCTCCTTGCCCAAAATGCTTTATTCCATGCCCTAGAGACAGACCTATTACTAAGGATAATCCTGAAAATGAATTAAGATTTTTTTTCATATAAATGTTTTACGATGATATATTTATATAGTATTTTAAAAATATTTACTTATAAAAAATATGTTAAATTTTAGAAAACTTCCAAAGACTGTTTTTTACTCAACATTGATTTTTACTATAATTGGGTTTCTTTTTTCAATAATATATTCATTAATCAGTTTGATTTTTATATGCCCCACAATTGTAAATTGCCCATCGAATCCGATTCCAATAATTTTATTAGTAGCAGTAGTTACATGTGTTTTTTTTATTTTTGGGCTATTTATAGGGGTTATTCTATTGAAGCTTTATGATTTCTTTAGAGTAGAATAACTTAATATATAAATATTTAGAGAAAGAGCAAATATGTCAGAAAAAATTTTTGATTTAATTGTTATTGGTGCAGGCCCAGGCGGATATCATTCTGCTATAAGAGCTTCACAATTGGGTCTAAAGGTATGCTTGATAGAAAAAGATGATGGTTCAGGCATTGGTGGTTTGGGGGGAGTTTGTTTAAATTGGGGTTGCATTCCTTCAAAATCTTTATTGAAAAATGCTGAGCTGTTAAATGAAATGAAAAACCCTGATGAATGGGGGTTTTCATTCAAAGAATTTAAAGCCGATATTTCTAAAGCTATTGATAGATCAAGAATGGTTTCATCTAAATTAACTCAAGGAATTGCTTATTTAATTAAAAAAAATAACATAGAACTAATAATGGGTACAGCGAAATTACTCTCTTCAACAAAAATTGAAGTTGGGAACGAAATTATACTTGGAAACAATATAATTATCGCCACTGGAGCAAGGCCAAGATCTTTACCAAATTTAGAAATTGATAAAGAACTGATTATTACTTCAAGACAGGCTCTAGAATTAAAAACAAAGCCACAGTCTATTGCAATTATAGGTGCTTCAGCCATTGGTTGTGAATTTGCTTATTTTTTCAATGCCTATGGTGTTGAAGTTTCACTTTTGGAAATTATGGATAGATTGGTCCCTAAAGAAGATGCAGAAGTATCAAAAGAACTAGAAAGGCAATTTAAAAAGCAAGGAATTAATGCATTTACTAGTTCAAATATAAAAAATGTTAAGAAAAATGAAAATTCAATTACATTAGAATATGACTCACAGGGAGAGTCTTATTCTAAAGATTTTGACAAAGTTATGTTAGGTGTAGGAATTCAGCCAAATACAGATGGACTAGGATTAAAAGACGCTGGAATTCAATTGGATGACAATGGTTTTATTGTTGTGGATGAGTTTATGAAAACTAATGTAAATGGAGTCTTTGCAATAGGAGATGTGACAGGAAAACTGCCTTTAGCTCATGTTGCTTTTGATCAAGGAATAGTTGCTTCAGAGGTTATTGCCGGAAAAGAAGTCGAAGGCATTTCTAATTATATTGATATGCCAAGATGCACATATTGTTCACCTCAAATAGCAAGTATAGGAATTACTGAAGAACAGGCAAAAGAACAAGGCTTAAATTATTCAATAGGGAAAGTTCCTTTTCAAGTAGCAGGAAAATCAATAGCGATAAATAATTATAACGGGTTTGCAAAAATAATTTCAGATAAAGAAACAGGAGAAGTTTTAGGAGCTCATATTATAGGTGCAGAAGCAACAGAAATGATAGGTGAGATAGGAATGTTAAAATATCTTGAAGGAACAAATGAAGAACTTCATAGAATGACACACGCTCATCCAACTTTATCCGAAGTTATAAAAGAAGCTGCTGCAAACACAAACAATGAGGCTATTCATTTTTAGGTTACCAATTTAAATCAATTTCTAGTTCTGACGTTATAGATTCAAACCATTCAATAACCTCTGGATGATAAGGGATTCCGTTTTTACTTCTTTCAATTCTTGACTCATATTCTGCTAATCCCGGATATAGTACTCTTTTATGCCCAGGGGCTGGAGGGGTTTCTTTAAGACCTTTGAGGAAAGCATCCATATTTTGTTTGAAAGAATTAGTATCACTAAAGGAATCTATATTATACGCAGCAAAATAATGTCCACTTCCACCAAGAAAACCTGCTTGTGCACCTCCAAGCATAGAGCACATAATATCTACAATTGCTGCAAACCCATAACCTTTATGTGAACCATTTTCTCTATCACCACCAAGGGGAAGCATGTGTAAATCTTTCATTCTTCCGTCCTCGTGAAAATTTTCTTTTGTTAATAATTTTTCTTGATCTATAGGAGATCCATCTTTATTTGCAATCCAGTTTGGGGCTAAAGGTGTTTCTAATCTTTCTAAAAGTTTTATTTTATTACCAGCTACTTGAGTCATAGCGGCATCAAACATAAAATAAGCCTCTTTATTTGCTGGAGCTGCCCATGCAATTGGTTGTGTTCCAAATCTTGGCTCTGCACCAAAAGTTGGCAACATTGCAAAACCTCCACCTCCACTCATGCACACACCAATCATATCGGCATCAACAGCGAGTTTTGCATGAAATCCTGCTGCTCCTAAATGACCTGCGTTATTTAGAGTTACAATACCTACTCCACTATCTTTAGCTTTTTCTATAGCCATTTTCATGGCAAAAGGGGCAGTATGTACCCCTAGTCCTTTGTCTCCGTCTAATGCAGCAGTAGCAGCAGATTCTTTGACCACTTTTATACTTGGCCTTGGGTTCACTTTATTAAGTTGATACATTCTTACATATGTCCTAAGCATATTAGATACACCATGCGTATCAACTCCATTTAGGTCTGCATATATTAGCACATCAGCTGAAAGCTCAGCATCTTCATTAGAAAGCCCCATTTTAGTAAAAATTTGCTTTGTGACTGAATGCATTTTTTTATGATTTATTCTTATAGCGTCTGCATCAGACACGTGAAATCTTTCTAGCATGTTTTTTCCTTTTTATTTGCTATTTATATAAACTTTTGATTTTTCTATAAATGAGTTGTTCATATGATTTAAAGTTGATTTTATTTTAGAGTCTAGTATTTTTAAGGTGGAAATCACCCTTAGTCGTCTGTATTCTGGAATTTCCTCTTCTTTTACAGAATCTAGTTCAATAGCAAAATGAAGAATTTTTTCTTCAATAGATAAATTATTAGTATTTTCTGTGTTATTACTAAAGTCTTTAATTATTTCTTTTTCATTTTTTATAATTGGTTTTATTTCTTTGCCGTTTATTACCATATTAAATATTTTCTCTATGTCTGTTTTTGGATTTTTTTTGATATTCCCTATTATTTTTTCTACATAAACACTAGAAATTTTTCCAGATACAAAAGGTTTTGCAATTTCATTCTGGAGTTCGAAATTATCAATATCAGCTATACATCTTGCTTCCTTAAATGTTAAATCGCCATCATCTAAAGACACTAATAATTTAGGGTTTAGTTTTTTTATGAGTGACTCATAATGATGAATTGTTCCAGGAGTTATACCCGTCCTTCTACTAAGTTCTTGTTGTGATATATTATTGATTTTTCTAAACTCAATAAAATCCCTAGCTATTTTTGAGGGTGTTTTTAATCCAGAAAAATATACTTCAGAAAGATTCATTGACTGCAAGTCTTCTATTTTTTCTTTTAAGTTGCAATCAATTTTTGATTTATTTAATGTTTTTGCATTTCTAAATATTATTTCACCACTATAAAGCAGAAACCCTATTTTGTTTCTTATAACAATAGGTTTTTGTTGAGATGAATTTCTTTTATTAAGTAAATTTTGTACAGGTTTGTATTTTAACGCAGGATGTTTTGGATGTAATTTTATTTCATTTAAATCGATTTTCATAATTGCCCTTGATTATTTTTTTCTATACTATTA
>Ga0208408_1000683_pt1 | contig 21070 bp, 20 predicted proteins | sample ETNtaG_4_FD_185776 | JGI IMG/M metagenome (GOLD analysis project Ga0208408, IMG submission 185776) | Marine microbial and viral communities from oxygen minimum zone, Eastern Pacific Ocean - ETNP201406SV67 (SPAdes) (version 2) | ecosystem: Environmental > Aquatic > Marine > Oceanic ... | reverse complement strand
CCAGCAGAAGAATGGATGAATGGAGTGATGCCAAAGCTTGCCTGTGTTGATAATGACGGTAAATTCCAAGCCGATTTAGTTGATGATATGATCGCATATGCTTCTGGTGCTGAAATAGAAATTGATACGGATGAAATAAATCAAGAAAGTGCTGGAACTACTGCATACCAAGCAATGGAAACTGCTTCACTTTACTTCCATAAACCAAACAAATGGCTAAAGAGAGTTAAGGAATCTCTTAGTGATGACGATTTGCCAACTACTGGAATAGAAAAAGCAAAAGATATGTTTAAGGAATTGAGAAAGATTACTCTGAAAGCATTGCCTCAAGGAAAAGATTACGTTGCTTTAGTAAATAATGAAAAATGTATTGGTTGTACTCAATGTGTTTATTACTGTAATTTCGCATCAATAGATATGATTTCTTGGGATTTGAATGCAAGAACCTCGCAATTTGAATCTAAAAAATCTTTAATCCTAGATGATACATGTGTAGGATGTAATCTATGTGCATTTGCTTGTCCTGTAGAGGCAATAACTATGGAAAGTAAAGTTTAGCTTAATGGACTTATACAATACTATTATTGCAACAATATGGCTAACTATTCTTTATGCAATATGGGCAGCTACTGAAGCCGGCGACCCTGGTTATGGACAAGCTGCATTTCTTATCTCTGGTATTGCAGGACATCTATTTTTGCGGAAAATTAAATCTGAAAGGCCTGTAAAAGAAAGTGAAGAAATTAAAATACCTGAAGCTGAATTTCATGTAGATATTCTAGAAGAAGAGGATAAATACGTTTTTAGTGAAAAAAGTTATAGAAAAATTATCTGGGTAAGTACTATCCTCTCTATATTGGCAATTAGCTTATTCTTAGAGGCTATAACTACAGGAGAATATCTTCTTTGGGGAATTATATCTCTAATTTTTGGACTTATTATATTTATTATTCCTATATTTATTCCGGTCAAAGATGATATTGAAACATTAAGAAAAAGGGCTGAAAAAGAAAGAACAAAAGCATGGCGTAAAGGTAAAGTTAGCCATGCGGATGAAGAATAGTGAAAGAAATAATTAAGGAAGCCTTAAAACAAGTTGAACCAAAACTTGAAGAGAAAGAAAAATTGCTAAATTTAAAAGATAAAATTCTAAATAAAATAAATGATTTAGAAGTTTCAAACATTGAAGCAAAAATTGTAGGATCTATTGCAAAAGGAACATTTCTTGAAGGTACTGATATTGATGTTTTTTTAGTATTCCCGAAGGGGAGCGATTTGAAAAATGAAGGCCTAAGTATAGCTCGGAAAATATTGCCAAATGGTAAAGAGTTGTATGCTCAGCACCCCTATTTACGAGGTGAAATAGAAGGGATTGGAATTGACTTAGTACCTTGTTTTGATATTGATAATTCTACTGAATCAATATCTGCTGTAGATAGAACTCCATTTCACACTGATTGGGTGATAGCTAATATTTCTGGATTAGAAAATGAAGTGAGGTTAACAAAACAATTCCTAAAGGCAATTGGGGCATATGGAGCAAACTCAGCAATTGGTGGATTTTCAGGTTATCTTGTTGAAATATTTTGTATAAAATATGGAGGGTTCTTAAATTTAGTAAAAGAAATGTCTCAATGGAGACCGCCTGTAATTATCGACAAAATGGAAGAAGCTCCAAATTCTCCAGTAATGATATGTGATCCTGTAGATGACAACCGAAATGTAGCTGCAGGCGTTACTTTGAAAGGATTAGGAACGGCTATTCTAGCTTCTAAATCCTTTATAGATAAACCATCTATGAATTTCTTTTATCCTGAATATAAGGAAAGAGAGTTTCAAGGAAATCTTACGAGTGTTGTTTTAACTCTTCCGAAAGGAAATGAAGAAACCATAATGCCTTGGTTACAAAAACAAGGTAGAAAAATATATAGAGCTCTAAGTGATTTTGAACCGATTGCATGGAATACAAACATGGGAGAGCATGGCTACATTGTTGTTGAAACTGGAATTAGAGAATTGCCGGAGATAGTTTCGCATAAAGGTCCTGCACCATGGGAAGATGGAGCAATCGAATTTCTAAAGAAATATCCAAATGCAACACTCAATAATGAAAGGTTAGAAATTGGTAAAAAGCCAAAGAAAAGAACTATTGATGAAGTTGTAAAAACACTGTTACCTGAAGCTAAAATATTAGAAGGATTATGTCAGGGTGCAAAACCAATTCAACGTGTACCTTGGTTAGATTAAAAAAAATATAAAAAAATTTGGTAAATGGGGGCCGAAGCCCCCGAATTACCTGCGAGTGAAACGAATTTCACTCTAATTTTGGTGACTAAATCTATGATTGTAGACTTATATCGTAACCGATTACGTCACCGGTAGGCTCGAACTTCATACGGAATGCATAATCACTTACGTCATTTACGCTTTCCAAATCGGAACCAGCTTCACCTGGGTGAACTTCGAACTTGTCACCTGGGCTCAACTTACCGTTGAAGTCGTTGTCAATGAAGACTACAGCTTTACCCTGACCAGAGTAATATCCATAGACATCAGAAACTAAGCCATCAGTCTTAGTGTTTCCTTGTACATCCAATAAGTACCAGTGTACAGAGTTTACGGAAACTTGTGGGTTAATCTTGACGATCTGAACCGTCCAAACACCGCTTCCATCTTCGCTAGCTATCATACTGCCGGTTGGTGCGTTCTTGGTTGTACCACCAAGGAAACTGCTAGCCCAAACGTACAATACTGCAGCCAAAACCACTGTAATAGCGACCATCAAAATAACCGCAATTACAGGAGATACTGCCTGCTCATCTTTTACAATTCTTCGTTGCATTGTTGTGTCCTCTGACCTAAGTCAGACATATGGACAGTTGGCTGAGCATATATACCTTACGTCAATCTATCTCTTCGTAAAACGTAAGATCCGATAACTGTACATAATACCGTAATACTAACTCCTATCCAAGCTAAAGAATTTGCCCAGTCTGGAACGTTTGAACTGCTATGAGATTTTACCTCTGGCGATCTTAGCATTGATTCATAGGATGACCAAGTTTCTCCGTCTGAATCTATGAAAACAATACTCATCAAAGAATTACCTTCACCAAGACTAAAAGACTGTGAAGGTGCTTGCCAAAAGAACGTCCAGCCTTCTTCACTAGCTCCTAAAATTAAATTATGGATGTCAGCTTCAAACGCATCAGTTGAACTTAAGGAACCATTAGTCACACTAATATTTACTTCAGAAATTGAAGCATAATCGTTAGCTGTGACATGAATCTCATATGTAGCGCCTGTAGAATAATGCAAATCTGTTGGCAAACCATCTACTCGGTAAATTTTGTCTTCAGCTTGCAATGTAGGCAAAAACAACGAAATTGCAATAATCGCAAGTAAACTTTTCTTAAGAGCGTCCATCTTAGATATTGTTATTATTTTAGCATTCTATATAAGATATGCGGATAATTACTGTGTTAATCCTCTGTGTTGTAAACTTTCTAAAATTATTCTAACTTCCGCTTCACGAAGGCCTAAAGATGCTGCTGCACCTTCAATCGTATATTCTCTGTTGTGAAGAATATGATGTAATAATCTTCTTTCATGATAGGTACAATCAGCTTCTTGAGTTGTTGATATAATTTTTCTATTCAATTCACCCATCAATGCCATTAAACTTCTTCTTTCAGATTCAACTTCATCAATCGAATGCTTAATATCTTGAGAAACTCTTGATAAAAGATCCATTCTAGCCCTAGAATCCATATTTTCAGATTCAGCTATAGCATCCAAAACTCTGCGATTTTGTTCCGAAAAATCGGATACATCAAAATCTGTTTCAGCTTTTTGCTTATAGGTTGAAGGGCCTATGTCTATGTGTAAAGAAACGTCCCTAGATGCCTTGTAGACTCTACGATTTGGACCTCTACGACTAGGCTCATCTCTTGATTTCACTAATCCATGGTCTTCTAAAATTCTTAAATGCTTTACAACAGCTTGCTGTGTTACATCTATTTCCTTTGATAATTGTAATGGATACAATCTTTCTACAGATAATAATTTAAGAATTCTACGCCTTGTTGGGTTCTCCAACAAATAGAATAATTCGTCTACTTCATCAAATGACATATCAACCTCCGGTTGTATACCCTTTGTTGTAATGGGATATAAAAATTACTATTGGTCCAACAAGCTTTAACATTCAGTTCTGTTAGGGCTTTAATGGAGTATCGAAAACCTACTAAAAAAGTGATAGTGGAGGCTGTAATAAGTGTCCTAAAAAGTAGAGGAACTATTGATACACAGACTAAAATGCACAAACTTGTAGTTGCACATCTTAAGGATGAAGATAAAACATACAAACTTTCCGCTGAAAGGATGAGAATTATTGCTATTAAATCAAAAAAAATTAAATTAGGAATAAAAACAAGATCTGTAGGGGCTGGGCCTGAAAGTGATGAAAACGTTTTCAAGAGACAAGGTTTAGGATATGATCCTGTTGTAAAAAGATGGAGAAGAATTAGACCTGGTGAAGATCAAAGTGGACATACACATCATCGAGGTGAATTTGCATCTCCTGGCCAGCCATGTCCTGCTTGTACTTCACCATTAAAAAAAGTCCACAATGCAACACTTTATGGCGGAAAAGTTGCAATTGGATTTAATTGTAAATTATGTGGATATTTGACAGGGCATAGATGGAGAGAGCCTGCAAGATATTCATTTAGTCTAAAAGGTGTAAATTAGTGGAAGTCTTTGATTACAAAGGCATCTGCCTGAAGAGAGATAGAAGGGCAATATATTTAGATCCATCAAGTGGAAGACCTGATGGTGCTGTAAGTCATGGCCATTCGGATCACCTAAAACCCAAAACACACATGACAGAACCAACAAAAGACGTCATGATTGCGCGAACTGGAGCTAAGGAGGCAACTACACATCGTTTCAATGAAAAGTTTAAGATAAATGATTTTGAATTAGAATTTGTTTCTGCCGGACATGTCATAGGGTCTGCAATGATAGATTGCGAGGGCGTGCTCTATACTGGAGATTACAACCCATATGGAACCGTAACTGCAGGAATTGCTAAACCTCAAGACTGCGACACTCTTATTGTAGAATCTACTTATGGAAAACCGGAACAAGTTTTACCCGATAGAAATGAAGTTCTTAGTGATTTACAAGCATGGATTATGGCTACCTCAGCAAAAGAAGGTGCCATTATTGGAGCATATTCTTTAGGAAAAGCTCAGGAAGTAATTGCTACTGCAAATCTAGGTGGAGTGACGCCTGTAGTTTCAGATGTTGTGGCTTCAGTTAGCGATATTTATAAGAAAAATGGCATTAAATTAGAATACAACACATATACTGAATTAACTGAAAAAGAACAACAAACAACTGAGCTTCTAGTAACTTCTACTACTGCTGCTAATGGGAAAAAAAAAGATGAGGCCGTACAAAATATGAGGAAAAAAGGCGCTAAAACTGCAAGAGTATCAGGATGGTGTGCTTTCTCAGAATGGGCCTTAAGAAGCGTAGATGCTGGATTCCCTATAAGCGACCATTCTGATTTTAGTGGAACTATGAAATTTGTTGAAGAATGTAACCCTAAACAGGTTTACACGGTACATGGCTCAACGAAAGAATTAGCAAAAGAAATTAGAAAACAATTGGGAATAAATGCTCAGCCGTTACCTAAATATGGACAAGCTTCAATAGAAAAATATAACTAATCATGAACTGTGGAAAACTTATTCTGGTGAGGCACGGATTATCTGTTTATAATGATCAAAATAGATTTACAGGATGGAAAGATGTAGATCTAAATGAACAGGGTGTATCTGAAGCTGAACAAGCGGTTATTTTACTTAAAGAAATTAATTTTGATATGGCTTTTACTTCAAAACTAAAAAGGGCAAATGATACTTTAGATCTTATTTTAAAAGGAATAGAACAAGAAATTCCTATTGAGAAAGATTTAGCTCTAAATGAAAGAGATTATGGAGATTTAGTAGGACGAAATAAGGCTGAAGCTGCAAAAGAATTTGGAGATGAACAAGTTCAGATATGGAGAAGAAGCTATGATATTCCACCACCGGGGGGCGAATCTCTAAAAGATACTGCAGATAGAGTAATTCCTTACCTTAATGAAAAAATATTACCTGAAGTTTATAATGGAAAAAATGTTATTGTAAGTGCACATGGAAATAGCATAAGAGCTATAGTAATGGCACTCAAAAAATTTACTCCTGAAGAAATTCTCAAAACTGAAATTGGGTGGTGTGAACCCTGGATTTTTGATTTTGAAAATAATAAATTAGTTAATTTAGATATTAAGGCAAGACCTCATGCAAAAAGTATGAGTAAATTACCGAATTAACGGTTTTCTGACCAGGATTTTATCATATCAAGATTTCCTTTTGTGGCCTTTATTTTTTGCTTACGGCCCCATTCATCTTTAACTATGATCTCATCTCCACTAGGTGAAAAAATCATTGAAGTAAAATATCCTGATTCTGCTTTAAACTGAATTTCAAGACTGCGCTTCGAACCTTCACCGTCCCAAGTGACAGGATATCCTAGGTCATCATAGTAATCACTAACCTTTTTCATAAACCTATCACTAGCAGTCATTAATATTCCACTAGGAGACCTTTATTAATTGTTGCTTACGGGGGACATTTCTAAAGAGACCAGCCTCTAGACCTGTAAAGCCCCCTAGTGTAGCGGTCCATCATTCAGGCCTTTGGAGCCTGAGACCTCGGTTCGAATCCGAGGGGGGCTACCACTTTACAACTTATATATTTTTGAATATTTTGAAGTTAAATACTCGATGAAATCATCACTACTAGGTTCTTTTCCTGTAGCTTGCGTAATTAGCTCTGCAGGTCTTAACTTCGATCCATGAACATGTATATGGTTCCTCATCCAATCTAATAATACTCTAAATTTCCCTTTAGCTATTTTACTAGGAATACTTGGATCGTCTGCTATTGCTGCAGCATAAAGTTGAGCTGCATACAGATTTCCAAGCGTATATGTTGGAAAGTAACCTATGGCGCCCATTGACCAATGTATATCTTGTAAAACTCCCTTAGTGTCATTAGGAGGAGTTACTCCTAAATATTCTTCCATTTTACTATTCCAAAATTCGGGTAAATCTCCCACTTTTATATTTCCATTCACCAACTCTTTTTCAATCTCATATCTAACCATAATATGAAGATTGTAAGTTGCTTCATCGGATTCAACTCGAATAAGTGATGGTTGAACTGTATTCACGGCCCTATGCAAAGTATCGACATCTAAATCTGAAGGTAAATGATCAAAACAAGACTTGAATTCTTCAAGATAATATTGCCAGAAACCATGGCTTCTACCGACCATATTTTCCCACATTCGAGATTGTGATTCATGGACGCCTAATGATACTGCCTGACCCATAGGAGTCCCTTCATGCTCTTGCAATAATCCTTGTTCATATGTTCCATGACCTGTCTCATGCATTACTCCATACAAACATCCAAATGGAAATTCTTCATCGTATCTTGTAGTAAAACGAACATCATTTGGCCCAGCTCCTGAACAGAATGGATGGGTTGATGTATCCATTCTTCCTGCATCAAAATCAAAACCTATACTTTCAGCTACTTTCAAAGAAAACTCTCGTTGTTTTTCTTCAGTGAATTTACCAATATCTAGAAAACTTGTATCTGGTTGATTTGGGCTTTCGCCAACTGCCTTGACAAGTGGAACTATAGCTTCTCTTAATCCTGCAAACAAGGGATCTAACTGAGTTGTAGTCATTCCTGGTTCATAAATGTCCAATAATGCATCATAAATATTATCCTCATATCCATAATATTCTGCAGTTTTACACGTCAATTCAACTGTTTTCTCAAGATATGGTCTAAATTTCTCAAAATCGTTCTCAGATCTTGCTTCTTGCCATACTTGAAGTGCCTGTGATTTATGGCGGGCTTTTTCTTCAACTAGTTCTTCAGGAAGCTTAGTTGCTTTATCATATGAACTACGTATCTCTCTAACATTAGCTGCTTGTTCATCTGTAAGTTTTTGAGATTCTAAAGAATCTAATAATTTTCCCATTTCAGAATCTGTAATTCTAGAATGTGCTTGCTTAGAGAGAAAAGCCATCATCTCTGAACGCAATTTACCACCTTTAGGAGGCATCATTGTTTCTTGATCCCAGCCCATTAAGCCTGTTAAACTGCCAATCAAATTTAATTCCTTTACTCTGCCTATGAAGTCGTCATAATCTGACATAGAATAAGGCAATGGTGGGAGAATTAAAGAGTTGAGTTTATTCTAATCCATTATTAGTCAGAATAAAACTCTCAACTAATTCTTCAGGAAGTGACCTATGTTTCTTTAGCCTTATTTGTCTAAAACCAGCTCTCTTTGTTTTTTCTAAATGAATTATTGTCTTAGAAAGATGCATCAATGATTTACCAAAATAAGGCCCTATTTCTCCATCCTTCTCAAAAACTTGTGCTGAAATTAATACGGGATAATCGCCTTTTTCTGCTAATGGCTGAAGAATAGAAGTCATTTCTAAAAATTGACGAGAAGAAAGTTCCTTATTCTTAAGATATGATAATCTAACATATGCGTTTATTGTATCTACTACAATTAGTGATATCTTTGGATGTTTTTCTAATTTCTTAGTCAGTGTTTGATGTAAATCAGTTAAACTTGAAGGTCTAATCATCAATAATTTTGAAGCATTGCAGTCTCCAAATATTTGCACCATTCTTTCAAGAGATAAACCTTCAGTATCTACAAACAAAACTACGTGATCGGGATGGGCTTTGATTGCTTCTCGTGATAATTGAAGGGCTAAACTTGTCTTACCGGTTCCAGCTTCGCCATATACAAGAGAAACTGTGCCTTGTTCAATTCCTCCAGCTAAGAGTTTGTCAACTCCTTCACAATTAGATGGAAGCCGTGGAATCATGATTCCACATTTCCGTACGTCGTTAAACTACTTAGTGTGTTCTACGTCTTAGAAGAGTTATAGCTCCAAGAGCAGATATTACTCCTAAGATGCCAAATCCTGGCAATCCACTATCTTCTATTTGCTCAAGTAAAGCTACTGGAATGACTTCAGTTCTACAAGTCTCTCCACCATCCTCATCGCGTGCACAGATTATAATTTCGAAACTATCTCCTGATGCGAATTTGTGACTTGCATTACCTGTTTGCGTAATTAATTGTGCAGTTCCATCTCCAAAATCAAAAGTGTAGGTTATGGTGTCATCTCCTGGATCTATTGCTGATACTGAGAAATCCATAGCTATTCCTTGTTCACCTTCAGATGGTAAAACAAATTCTATGAAACTTGGTGCTACATTCTGAACTGTAATCATCCTTTGTTCTTTCGTTGAACCGCCGTCATCATCACTAACTTCTACTGAAATCAAGAATTCTCCATCATCGGCAAATACATATTGAACAAAGTCACCTTTGAATACCTCATCTGGGAAAATCCATGTAACTGTAATATTGTCCATATCCATTGGAACATCTTCATATTGAATATTGAAAGAGACTTCATCACCCTCGTTAACAATCTCATCTAGCATAAGATTCAAAATAGTTGGCTCAATATTTCTCACACTAATTTCAAAGTATTCTTCTACTGAATGACTACCATCGTATACGTGTACTAATATTTCGTAGTTTCCTGAATGTTTATAGGTATGATATACTGTGAAGGCATTTCCATAAGTCATTCCATCACCCATATACCACTCTACTACTACGTCATCGTTTGTACCGCCCAATAATACTTCTAATTCAATACTCTGGCCTTCAAAAACATTGTCTCTGCCTATAACGTCTTCAATAATAAATTCAGGTTCATCCTTGAAAACCTCCAAATAAAATGTTTCATTATCTCCATCTTGAAATCTTACCTCGCCGTCAGTGTCTCCATCTACTAGATAATCTAATAATGATTTAAATTCATACACGCCTTCCATATGATTATTGGTCCACTGGAAATGTATCTCCATAGTCTCATCATTCGAAACTACGAAATATTCCTCAAATGTACCAACCATTTCATCATTTTCATCGAATACATCTAGAATTAGTAACATGTCCATTTCACAATCGCAATCTGTTGCTATCCTGTAATAAATGCTTAATGTATCTTCACTATTACTGTCATCTAAATCTTCTGTTTGGTAGTATAAGTCATCAAACCATGCATGTTCTTCACCAGTATCATTGTTATCATCGCCTAGATAAAATTCTTCAGAATAAACATGATCTTCTTCGTCATGATTCTCATCAAATAATATCAATTCAAACGTGTAATAACCTGATTCATTTGTAGTCCAATTATACTCATACCAATCATATTCATCAGAATAAATTGAAAATAATACATAATCTTCAATTAGTTGATTACCATCTTCATCATAAATATCTACATGAACATCACCGTCTATCTCACATTCACATTCTGTATTTGGATCAAATCCTATGTGCAAAGTGTCTTCTTCAATATAATAATCCCAATCTTCAAACCACTCATCTCCTGAACCTTCTGAACGAACATGAAGTGAAATATCATTAAACTGTTCCCAATCTTCTAAATTTCCATCTTCGTCATAAAGTTCAACAATTATATCAAAAGTTCCGTTATAAGAAGGAGACCAGTAATTGTAAAAATAATCGTTATCATCTCCATAAATCTCATCTTCAACCTCAAATGAATCTACCATATCACCAGTTTGATTGTCATAGAACTCAAATACTGTTGTTACATTAAGGTAGCAATCACAAGTAGTATCGGGATCATGTTCAAACTCAACCGTGTCATCATATCCATCGCTATCTGCGTCATAGGTGTAGTGATCTAACCTATCGAAATATTCATCGTCATCGCCAGGACCTCCTGCGCCACTAGTTTCATACAAATAAACATCAGTTATCCAGAATGAATCTTCAAAATCATCCATATCATAAAGCAGTATTTCAAAATCATATGAAGTACTATTGTGAGAAGTCCAAGATAAAGTAAACCAATCCTCCTCTGTACCGTTTATTGTATACATGGCTCCTTCATAATCTACCCAATTCCCAGATGAATTCTCGTATACTGCCATCTCAACAAATATCTCAACCTCACAATCGCAATCTGTATCTGGATTGTAGCTTACTTCAATAGTGTCATCTAAATTGTCTGAATCAGTATCCATTGTTTCATAATCTGATGATTCAAACCATTCATTTGCATCACAATCTTCTGCACATTCTAAAAATTCTGTGAAATCAAAATTATCTTCATAATTCCAATTTTCATCATATAATCTGAAAAAGAATGTATAATTTCCATCTTCATCTGGAGACCAATCATCAGTTTCAAACCAATCTTCTTCTGTTCCATTTATTTCATGGTAATAATAATATGAGTCTACATAATTTCCTGTATCTGCATTCTCAATATCCATGTAAACTCTAACATCCATATAACAGTCACATTCTGTGTCTGGATTATATCCTACGACTATGGTGTCATCTACTCCATTATTATTGGTATCATTTGTTTCATAATCCCAATCCTCGAACCATTCATCATAATCGCATGATGAATAATTACTTTCTGCATTACATTCTAAATAAGTGGTAAAATTAATTTGATCTTCAAGATTATAATTTTCATCTCTTAATTGTAAATTAAAAGTATAATTTCCGTCTTCACTTGGAGACCATTCGTCAGTTTCAAACCAATCGTCCTCAGTTCCATTTATTTCATGATAATAATAATTCCCGTATTCATAATATGTGTCATTTTCATAAAAAACATACATCCAAACCATAATATCTGTTGAACAATTACACTCAGTATTTGGATCGTAACCTATGGTTATGGTGTCATCTTCTCCATTGTTGTCATTATCTTCTGTTTCATAATCCCACTCTTCAAACCATTCATCATAATCGCAATAATAAGATCCGCTACCGCACTCTAAATAAGCACTAAAATTGAAACTATCTTCTTCTTCCCATCCTCCAGCATATAAGTAAAACTCAAAGGTATAATTTCCTTCTTCATCTGGAGACCATTCGTCAGTTTCAAACCAAACTTCATTGGTTCCATTAATTTCATATTCATAATCATCATAATGAACAAAATATCCTGTTTCATTGAAAACTTCCATTGTCACTTCAATTTCTACTGTACAATTACACGTAGTATCTGGATTATATTCAATTATTATTACGTCGTCTATTCCATTACCATCTTCATCATTTGTTTCGTAGTCCCAGTCTTCAAACCATTCATCATGATTTGTACTTGAGCTACCATATGAATGCAACCAACCGGTTTGCATCAAATCACCTGATGAAGTATCATTATACAAATTAAATGTGTAATTCCCTTCTTCAACATCGCTAAATAATACTACAAAACCATCGCCATTTCCACCATCTTCATCATATAATGTGTTATTATCTTCATAGAAAAGTTCGACATAAACTCCATCATTAATGGACTCCTCGGAACCATTAGACCATCGAGCAAAAATAAAGTCATCAAAGTCATCAGCTTCATCCCAATCCTCAACAACACCAATATGGCCTAAATTTTCATCTGAAGTTGTACTGTAAAATACAAATGTATGTCCTTCATCGATATCTTCATCATCATATTCTGCGAACCACCTGTATTCTCCAGTAGTCATATTCTTGAATATTGCTTCACCATCATCAGTTTCTTGATTACCGGCATCAACCCATTGAGTGCCTACTTTCCTTTCTAATTCAATACTTACATTTGAAACTTCATAATCTTCCATATGTGCTAAAAACAAAATATCGTTGTGTAGGCCGTCATCATCATCAGACAAGACTCCATTATCAACTTGAATTAAACCTTCTGGAGCTATTGTGGTTTCGTAAAGATAAATGTTTGATTCAGAGAAGTTATCTTCATAATAATAATATCCATCTACATCCTCATAAAGCCTAAAATTGAAATCGAATGGGCCCTCACATTCATCATCATAATCATCACAATCGTCAACAAACCATCCGATTTCAAAAGTATCATTTTCAGTCCAGTAAATTTCGTAATTATCTTCTTCATCGCCTACATAATTGCCATTATTATCTCTAACTTCCATCTCAACTAATACATCTACATAATCTGTTACATTTGTATCGACATCAAATGTGAATATTATAGTGTCATTTTGATTGTCACCATCTATATCTTCTAATTCATAACTCCATGATGCAAAATATTCATTAGAATTTTGATCTGCCACACTGTATGGAATTATAGTTAGCACAAGGGCGAAAACTGCAGCCCATGCTAAGACTTGCTTACTTATTGAATTTCTGTTTTGAGACATTAGATACCTCGGACATCTAAATCTTTTAGTTATGTATTAAAGAGTTTGTTTACAACTTAGAAACTATGTTTCTTGTTATAACTGATAATGAAAATGATACGAAATATGCATCTTCCCAGGGTTTCAAATATCCCACATCTATAACATATTGGAGAAATTCTTCCTGCATTTCAAGACCTTTAGTGACTAAAGAAGTATCCTTACCATGCATACCTTTTGCTACAAACTCAATTGGATAACCTTCCCTATGAGGTTGATAAAGTAAATAATCTGGAATAATGGAACGGCCGTGCTCTGCTTCATTTATACAAAGCTCCCATTCTTTTCTCAAAAATGCATTTTCCATAAGTCCACTTCTAGCTTGCCTTGCCATTTTGAGAGGCTCTGTTGCTACATCTATTGCTACATCCTCAGGTAAATCTGGCAATGCTTTCTCTAATTCATTTTCAAATAATTCTTTAGCGTTAGACAAAAAGTCTTCTGCATCTTCTTTCAATAATATCCTGCCCACAGCCCTTGCTTGGAGCTCTCTCCCTAATTCATTCCCCTCTAAAGGAGGCTTATCTGCTTCTATAAATTTTCTAATGAATAAATCTCTTTTTCCTTCATTACCAAGAAGTGCATAACCTAATGCTGAACCACGAAGAATCAAACAATCATTTGAATCTTTTTGATCCTCTAATTGTTCCAAAAGTGGCGGACGAAGATGGTCTGGGATTATCATTTTATTGAACGTGAGGTTATTGATTCTCCCTCTTGCCAACGCGCCATAGCCCAAAGTAAATCTGACAATCTATTGAGATAAGGTACAGCTAAAGATCCTTCCACATCACAAGCTATAGCTCTCCTTTCTGCTCTCCTTACTACTGTTCGAGAAATATCTATTAAAGCTGAAATTCTATTTTGACCAGGCAATACAAATTCTTTTGGTAATTCAAAATTTGATGTTATTTCATCAATAAAATCTTCTAAGAATTTTATCATTTCCTCATTAACTTTACTTTTCCCAGATTCTAATTTATCATGCTTAGAAGGATCTGTTGCCAATTCAGCCATTAAAACATAAAGATCTCTCTCAATATGAATTATTTTATCCTCTAAATCTGCGTTATCTCCACACTCCGTTCTAACTAATCCCAAAATTGCTTGAGCTTCATCAACGGTTCCATACGCCTCTGGAAGGACTGAGTTCTTTGCTACTTTTTCTCCATGAAGTAAACCGGTTTGACCCTCATCACCAGCCCTAGTGTAGATTTTCATTATAATGTGTTAATATAGTGTGAATTATAAAGCTTGAATCAATTTTTTGTATTAATTAATACTTGCAATAATGTTCCTTTGTGCTTTGCACGTGCAATAAAATAGTTTGAATTTGAATCAATTAATAATTTAGACCATTTTTCAACTTCTTCCATACTTGATTTACCAATATTTTCATTACTGCTCTTAGCTTTTGCTGCGATGTCTACTAATGCTTCAAACGGAATTCGACCGTATTTCCCAATATATCCTGTGAAATCTTCCCATGAATCTCCTACTCCTTTCGCAAATTTTTGTATTGATGGGGCTTGTTCTGTTAATTCCAAGGAATTATTTCCCTTAATTATATCTATATCTACTCCAGATTTAGCTCTCGAACTAGCTTTTCTTAAAAATCCCCAATACGCAAGGGCTACTTTTCTTGCTGTTTGTGCAGACATTATTTATGGATAGTAAACACTGCTAAATATGTGATTTGATGGGCGATAAGGTTTATTTGGAAGCTGAATATGAATGTAAATGATGAAAAGAAAAAGTTCCTCTATCACGATGATTTTTCTATTCTTATTTTCTATAATTTCAACAAGTGGTTGCCTTGAAGAAGAAGTCGACAACTCAAATAATAATGATAATTCTAATAATTACAATAATGACAATCTTGTAGATGATTCTACTAATCAAAATACCGATTCTTCTAATTTAGATTCAGATAATGACGGGTATGTTGATAATTCTGATGATTTTCCAAATGACCCTACTGAATGGAAAGACTCTGATAAAGATGGGACTGGGGACAATGGCGATGAATTCCCATATGATGAATGCGCAACAAAAGATATGGATGGAGATGGAAAACCCGATTCAATAAAAGACAATTGTAATACTTCTTTAGAACTGGATGATGATATTGATGGAGATGGGTACAATAATACTTTAGAATTAAGTCTCGGAACAAATCCAAGAAGTCCTTCTTCAAAACCATTAGATTATGACAAGGATGGGCTGCCTGATGGAATAGATTCTGATATGGATAATGACGGAATGAATAATTCTGTTGATCTATGTCCAAGAGGTACACCAAATTGGGAGGCTGGAGGTTCTGATGATTGGGATATGGATGGGTGTAAAGACAATACTGAAGATGATGATGATGACAATGATGGAATTGAAGATAGATATGATAATTGTGATGAAACGCCTATCAATGAAATTCCAAATGAAGAAGGTTGTTCAGCATCCCAAAGAGATACTGATGACGATGGAATTGTAGATTCGTTAGATATTTGCTGGGGAAATGATTCAACTGGAGATTCTGATGGTGATGGATTGTGTACTGATGGAGATCAATGTCCCGATGGGCCTTTCCTTTATGGTGAAGAAGTCGATGATAATGGATGTTCATACTTTGAAAAACCAATACCGTGGGATAATGGGCCTTATTCTACAGCCTATATGGGAACTGCAGATGATTTTACAATTCCTCAGCCCATTGATGAGAATCTAAATATTACTAATGATTGGGAATTTAAGAATCAATGGAAAGGAAAAGATAATTATGTTTTTGTAATTTATAATCCTCTAAATCCTGATAGTGTAATAACGTGGAATTCGGCAAATCCTGTTGGCCAAGCCACTGAATTGAGCTTAATGTTTGAAAAATCTCCAGATAATGTTCATTACTTCTTTGGTTCATACCGTGATGGTGGATGGATGGGTGATGTTAGTTACATGTCTGGAAGAGTAAATGTGGCTCTAGCCGGAATGAATGAAGAGGATAGAGAGCATTGGAGCGATAGAGTTCATTATATTGCAATGGATGCAAATTTCTTAGATGGGAGTATTGCTGAATTTATAGAAGATAAAGAGTCTCCCGCATGGTTCTGCATAGATAGATTACAGCGCTGGCAAGAAGTAGGAAGTTTCTGGGATCTTAATTTTAATCAAAACTTTAGTTGGTATCGTTTTCATTTTATTGCTAACGAACCAATTTATCTAAATTTTGAATTTGGTTTAGAAAGAGAATTAGCTGCAATGGAGCATCACACAAGCGTTCCATGTCATGAAAGAAATTTTGCTCCTGAAAACTGTATCAAAGGTAAATCTGTAACTATTTTTGAGTGGAATGAAGGTGAATCTAACACCCACAGCGGTGGATGGGGTGGAGGCACTAGTGTACGTAATGTAGAGATGCCTGATAATCTAGAACAATTTGATTCTTTTGCAGTTTATACTTATGAGGCCTGTCAGGACCACAAAGGATGTAATGAATGGGATTTCATAGGATATTTGAATGCTTATAGTGCTAAATGCTCATTATCTGAATTCACAATATACGAAGAATGTATTGGAGAAGTATTAGTTCAATACGCTACTCAAGAAGTTTGTGAAAATGCAGGCCATAGATGGGATGCTGGAGACGAGGATACTTCGGCTAGATGTGAAGGTAAATGGAACCGAGTTTGGAAAGCTGAGATTGGAAGATACATTACGGCGTACAACAGAGAAGGCAGATACATCTCTGACGTTAGTCCAATGCTAGGTGTTCTGAAAAATGAAGATATTAATGAATTTAATTATTGGCAACCTAATGCATATGGTCTTACAGTAAAATTATTTTTCTGGAATGAAAACAAGGATTATACTCCAGTAGGTGCTGAATATTTGGCTGGAGCAACAAGAAAATTTAACTTAGAATATAATGATATTTTTGGTAGCGAAAATCCATTCGAATACAACGTTACTAGCAATACAGAAAGAATAGAGATTGTAACCTTCTTTACAGGTCATGGTCACAGTAGTACTGATGAGAATTGTGCTGAATTTTGTAATCATCAACATGAATTTACAATCAATGGAAATACGCTAAGTTTACTTGAACATCCTAATGGGGGAACGCCCTATGGCTGCTATAACAGAGTCCATGAAGGTGTTTCAGCTAATCAATATGGTACATGGGTCTACGGAAGGGCCGGTTGGTGCCCAGGGCAGGATGTAGAGTATAACAGAATAGATATTACTGATCAATCTGATATTGGCACTAATGAACTAAGCTATCGTGGATTATATCAGGGTGAGGAATATGAGCCAAGTGTAAATGATCCTGATGGTTATTTACCTGAAATTAAATTACGTATGTGGATTATCACTTACGAAGCTCAATAAGTGTCTACTTCAGTTCTAAAATACTTGTAGAAACACCACATTGAAACTGCTCCAAGAACATGCCACAAAGCATGTCCCTGAATTAATGAATTTGGATCACACAAAACCCCGTCTGTTTTACTTGGTTGCCAAATAATTGTAGCTAAAAAATATGATGCGAAACCCGCCCAGAAGTAAGGTGTGTGTGTTCTTTCTAATTTAATGTCTTCAATTTTGTATAAGAAAAAAGCTAATGCTGCCCAAAGCAAAATTGCCTCAAATTCGCTCACAATAAAATCTATAGGTGTAGATCCTGGAGAAGTATACAGGAATAAACCCAAAATAATAGAAGTAGGAACGAGGAATATGACATAGGGTTTCTTCTGATACTTAAGAGCTAATTCTTGAGAAATCCATATTCCAATTAAAGAACCCCACAAAAATGTAAGAAGACTATATTGCCATAATAATACTGCAAAGATTACATTTGTTCCCAAGTAATATATGATAAATTCTTTCTCAGTCCATCTAAGGAATCTTGAAAAATTGTAGAATACGGGCATTGAAATATACATCATCATCCCAGTAACATCTAACCAACCTCCCCATCCTGTGTTGAAACCATGCATAGCAAAACTACCCATACCTACAGCTACGCAGGAAATTGCATACATTGTAAGAAACCAGCTTCTATTCGAAAGAGATGGTTTGCCTTCTTTTGAATCGTACTGAGCCTGCCAGAGAATATACATTCCAACAAATACAAATGCTAAATTAGAAATTGTGTTTGTAGGTTCACGAATCCAAGATTCTCGGACCTTTTCACAATACCCTGAGGCGCTAGTATTAGACCAGCTAGAATCATTCAAAATATACATTAAGGCATAAACTACAAAAACTACAGATATGACAAAAAATACAGAAAAGAATTCCTTTCTTTCTTGAATATATTTATTATCTATCAAGCTATCTTCATTTCCCTAACAAAACCGCATTCCTTACATTCATAATCTGGGAAAAGATTCGGATTGTTAGGTGAAGCTCCATGCCAGTGGAAACAATATTTTCCACATTTAACGCAGTATGAATTTTGTTTATAGCCAGTATATTGATGCGGTCTAGGAACTACATTATGCATTGATGCTTGAGCTCCCATAGCTGCTACTTGGGGAATTCCTGAATCGGCTGAAGGCTCTGGTTCTGCTTCTACTTCATTACCTGATGAATATGCGATCATATCATCAACTAAATCGGCTTGGAATTTACCGTCATTATCAACACAGGCAAGCTTTGGCATCACTCCATTCATCCATTCTTCTGCTGGGTCTTCAAAATCAACGTCACAATCTACTCTATCATGGATTCTAGAGCCTCCAATATCTTGCAAGGTTTTGTCCCAATCTTTTCCAGATTGACAAAATAAATCATAGCCAGTATCTCCAAGTGCACAAACTGAAAAATTGGTATTGGTTAGAATCTTACCTGCTTCTACAGCAATTTCATATAATTCTTCTGCATTGTCAGGCATTTCTCCTTCGCCCCATGTTGAGCAGACAATCATAACTCTTGACATGCTAGACATTGATTTAATGTCAAAACCGTCCATATCATGTACGGTTGGATTCAATCCGTATCTGGGAGCTTCTTTCTTCCATTTTTCAGCAAGCCCTTCTGAGTTACCACTTTGTGATCCAAAAAGGATATGGATATCTCTGTTTCCTTCTGTAGCAAATGTTTTGATGTCGTCAGCCATTGTGTAATGTCTCCAAGTTACAGAAATAAAACCTAAGCAACTGTAATAAAAGCATTTCGTAGAAAATGGTTTTTTTATCTAAAGTGGCACCTTAGGCACTAAAATATCTTATCTTATATAGTACCATATTGATACTATAATATCGTGCGAAGAAGACATATGTCATCTCCAGGAAGAGATAGAGTAACTCTTTGTGGACATAAAACAACTATACAGGAATTCCAACGAATTAGGGATGCAAAACCTGATGAAGTAAATTGTAGAAGATGCCTAAAACTTTACGAAAAAAGAAAAAAAGATACTGAGTAATTTTACTACTTGATCTTGTTTTAACTATCCGTTTGATATAAATAGCAATAAACAGAATAACATTTGCCCAAAATTAAAGTGGGCACAGTTCTGTCGACCTTCTCGCGTCAGTTGACATTGCTGCACCCGGGGTGGATTTGGGGCCTGATCCTAAGACCAGGTTCCTCATCCGGCGTACAAGTTTTGTTTCCCGTAGCATCCTACTTGTTTCCTGGCTTGCGAGCTTAGATTGTTTCTCCTTAGGTTTTAAATTGTTTCCTTCTTTTCCCGCTCCAATTGTTTCCCCCAGTGTCCTGGTTGTTTCCTTTTTTGCATTCAAAGATCGTTTCCCCTTAGTTTCCCAAGTTGTTTCCTTCTAGGCGTGTGCCCGTTCTCCTTAAGTTGGCTTCATACCCCGAGAGGTATGTTTCCCAGATTGCGGGAACTTAGAATACACGAGGGGTGTATATACTGCTTATGAGATACACTTAAATATGATGAGCGCACAAATGCCAAAATCCCATTTTTCGCGCCTCTTTTTTTACACTAAATATGCCAAATATGTCCCGTATCGTCCAAATCAAAAACAGATCTCAAAAGTTCATCAGAGAATTTTTTACCTAAATCGTCTGCAGCTTCGAAATAATCCTTTAACGCAACCATATCCAATTCTTCCCTTTCAACATCAAATCCTACTTTTACCTCGAAATGAAATATGACTTCTTTTGTTTCTTCATCTAACTTAAATGATTCCAAATAACCGGCTTCCATCATTATTTCTGCTAAATCAATGAGTTTTTTACCTCTTTCATTACTGTAGATTTCAAACCTTACTTTAGGCATACAATTACAGTTAGGTTCTACTATAAGTGTATGTTTGCCATGTTACAGACCTCATCAAAATGTTTCTTTTCAACGGGCTGTACTGATAATCTTTGACCGCGCTTGATAACAAGCATACCTTCTAATTTTTCATTTTCTTTCAACTGATCAAGAGATATAATCTCATTAAACTTAGTTACTGGTTCCATATCTACCAAAAACCATCTAGGTACTTCTTCTGTAGCTTTAGGGTCATAATATTTGGATTTCTTATCAAACTGCGTGATGTCTGGATATGATTCTTTACAAATTTTGGAAATTCCTGCAATATGTGGAGGTTTGGTATTGGAATGATAATAGAGAACCATATCTCCAATACGCATTTTGTCTCTCATGAAATTTCTAGCCTGAT
>Ga0208408_1000679_pt1 | contig 21152 bp, 12 predicted proteins | sample ETNtaG_4_FD_185776 | JGI IMG/M metagenome (GOLD analysis project Ga0208408, IMG submission 185776) | Marine microbial and viral communities from oxygen minimum zone, Eastern Pacific Ocean - ETNP201406SV67 (SPAdes) (version 2) | ecosystem: Environmental > Aquatic > Marine > Oceanic ... | reverse complement strand
TTCATCACGTATTTCATCATCCTTTATACACCCTAAAGCTTTACCCACCATATACTCCGCAAGAATACCCCTGGTAGCGTTGCTTACTACATCAGAAGAACTCCATTGCCAGAAACTTAGAAGATTGAAATCTAGGTTATTGCTTCCATCTCTAAACTTTTCTTCACCGGAGTGTTTTGTTATTTCAATTTCTTTGAGATCATTCATATTAGAGATTATAGTCTTTTGAAATCACTTTAACACTTGTTACATTTTTTTGTAAATTTTATGTTGAAATAAAGTGTTAAATAGTAGATGGTTTGTTACTACAGCGATTTTTTAAAATGGGTTTTTTACTAAGATATAGCCATAAAAGGTTTACATGAGCAAAAAATTATCAAAAATAATTGGTTTAAATTTGCAAAAATTTGACGAAATAGTCGCCAGGGGGGATGAGTTTCATATACAAAAAGCAAGGCTTTTGCCATTTTATAAAGCTGGTGACGAAATGGCACTAACTTCAATTTTTCTTTCAGCATTACGTCTTGTTCGCGAATTTAGGAATGAAATTTTTCGAACAATTAATTTAAGTCGAAGCAATCATCTCAGGATTTATACTGAGGTAGAATTTCTTTTGTTTGATAAAAAAAGAATGGATGGATTAATTCTAGTTGTCAGATCAAATAAAATTATTGATGCTGTTTTACTTGAAGTAAAAAATAATAGAAATGATATAGATGAAAAACAATTATCAGAATACTTGGATATAGCAAAAGAATACGGGATATCAAAGTTTCTAACTATTTCAAACCAGTTTGTAGCATATACAACACAATCCCCTACAAACATTAAACCACCCAAGCATGTTTCTTTATACCATTTGTCATGGACATTTATTTTAACCATTGCCAATATCCTAATCACCGATAATGATACTAATATAGATGATGTTGATCAATTAGAGTTGATGAGAGAAATAGTTGCATATTTTGAGTCGCAAAAATCTGGTATTCTTGGTTTAACGCAGATGAAACCAGGTTGGGTTGAACTTACCCAAAAAGCAAACGCAGGTACTGTATTAAAAGCATCAGAAACATTTGTAGAAGAAACGGTCTCAAGTTGGCTGCAAGAAGAGCGTTGTATGGCCTTGCTCCTCAGTAAAGAGCTAGGTTTATTTGTAAGAATAGGGAAACGGCAATTCAAGGAAGATCTTCCTGGAAGAATAAAATTTGAGAAAAAAGAACTGATAAATAGCTATCGTTTAGAATCAAACTTCCATATTGATGGTGCTGCTTCATCACTCAAAATTTCAGCATATTTTGATCGAATGACTATTGCATTTTCCTCATATCTTGCAGCTCCAGAAGATAAAAAAAATCGTGGTAAGGTTAGTTGGTTAAAAAATCAATTAAAAATATGTGCACAAAGGAATCCTCAATTGTACGACTTAGTAAAGACTGACCTGATAATTGATGTTGATATCAAACATGCTAAAAACAATTTAAGATTTGGTATAGATGAACTTGATGATTCTGCAGATGAAGTTGGTAAACGAGATATTACTGGATTCAGTATTTTATATCTAAAAAGTTTGGGCAAGAAATTTGAGAGCAGAAAAGGTGTCGTAGAGATTATGGAGAAAATGCTCATTAATTATTATGAATGTATTTTTCAACATTTGAAACGTTGGGCAAAACCAGCTCCTCAAATTATTCACCCTAAAGAAGAGAGTCTAATAACTGATGCGGAGTCAAGTCTACTAAGTTAAGAATTAATTGGAGCATCCCCCTCTAATTTAGGAGTTATTTGCAATGAATTTTCTATAGTTTGAACCCCATTTTCAACTTTCCCCAAAAAAATCCAGCATACATTAACACTCTGAACAACCTTGAAAAACGATGAAAATGTTGTTATACATGGGGTTCTTCTATACCTGTCACAATTGAACCCATGAGACTAATACATACGATTCACCCTGTATAAAACAATAACCGACCTCTAAAACAAACATGATAACACTCAATGATGTGAAAGCAGCTGCGGTAGAGATTTCGTCGTATGTATGGCGGACGCCCTTATGGAAAAGTGAGACCCTGAGTACAAGGTTGGGGACTAATGTCTATCTGAAGATGGAAATGTTCCAGAAAACGGGGTCGTTCAAGCCACGTGGAGCCTTTAACCAGATGTTGGCAAGAGGCAAGGATGCGCTAGATAAAGGGGTGGTGGCCATCAGTGGTGGAAATTTCGCACAGGGAGTTGCTTATGCCAGTCGCATTTTGGGTGTGGATGCTATTATTTGTATGGCAGAAGGTACGCCACAGAATTCTTTAGACGCGACCCGTGGTTACTCGGCAACCATTGACTTGTCACCCGATATTCAGACTGCATTTATCCGATACAATGATTTAGCTGATCAAGGCCGCGCCGCTTTACATCCATTTGATAATCCCCATCAGATGGCCGGGGCTGGTACTGTCGCACTGGAAATTTTCGAAGACCTTCCAGAAATAACTGACCTCGTTATCAGTATCGGCGGTGGTGGACTGATTAGTGGAAACACAGTTGCTATCAAGGGTTTGAACCCGCAAGTTCGTGTATGGGGTGTGGAAACTGAGGGGGCTGCCACGATGAAAACAGCCATGGATGCCGGGGAAGTCGTCAACATCACGCCAACTTCATTAGCGAAGACACTTGGCGCACCATTTGTTGCTCAGGATGCGCTTACTATTGCACAGGAACATCTAGAAGAATTGCTCATTGTCAGTGATAAACAGGCTATTGATGCACAACGTCTTATTCTTGAAAGAGCGAAGGTGCTGCCCGAATTGGCTGCATCCTGTACGTTGGCTGCTGCTCAGACTATCAAAGACAGGTTTGGCCCAGATGACCATCTGGTTTTGTTGATGTGTGGCGGAAATGACTCGGTGGAGAATCTGGTGAATTATGCACAGATGGCCTGAATTATACTTTGATTCGGATTTGGTACTATTACTGAGAGACAATCTTTGGGAAATTTTTTAACTATCAAGAATTAGTGGGGGCACTCACAGGGTATGATTAAAATCAGGTTTCTCCAGATAGGTTGATTAAGAAAAAAATCACTAAATCCTGTTTACCATTTAAATTTATTGTTTATTTTGAAGTGCCTTGCCTTATTTAATGCTAAGGAAGGCTTATTATTGATATAATTTAGTCGAATTTTTGCAAATATTAATAGTTATTTAAAACAACCTTACATACTATTAATGGTATTATTTTATATAGTGAACGAAGAGATATGAGTCAGAAGTGATGATCATCGATATACAAATACTGGACTGCTCCACGCCTGAAAACCGTCCTCGGTTGTGACACAAATCCAGAGTTGGTTGTCTCCTTCTGGTTTGAGTGGAATCCTTAATTGATATTCCACTTCTCGATGTGGATTATCTTCCGGAAGCCGGAATACCCGGAGTCGTCGTTCCAAACCCCCAGCTTCCATAATAATGTCTTCCAGCCCGATATCTTCCAACGCTTCCTGGATAGATCCACGATTAGTGGTCAAGTCCAACTCAGCGGCTGGGCCTTCCTCGAGCCAAACATCGAATCCACCGAAGTTTCCGGTAGTGAACGTATCCCATTCCACCGTGTTATGATTGCACTGCTCCAGCCGCCGTTCGTGGTTCCATGCATTAATCTTCACAAATTGCTTTATCCTGCAACCCTTAAAAACTGCACTTCCAGTCCAGTTGCATTGCCGACCACGTCCACGGTATTCAGCCCCACTCCAGATAACCCGAATGCGATTACCCAGATTGTTAGGTGTATAAGGCCGGAAGGTATCCAGTACGTTCTCCCCGTTACGTATTTCAATACGTTCGATTGGATTGTGAGCAAGGAGGCTTAGCTTGAGTGTGGCTTCACTTGAGGGACTTTGCACGATGTCTCCCATCATGACCTCGTTTGTAGCAAAACGATTGGTATCCGGAAAAGCCTTGGGGTCGCGCTCAAAAATTGTTGATTCTTGATCAAATTGTACTTTAACATCCATGTGCATCCGACAACCCGTTGTGCCATAGTGATGCCGCCGCCTGAGGCATTCGAAAATGCCGTCACGTGTCAAATCCCTGGTGAGGAAACAAGTCAGCCCACCGTATGCTCCAAATGTCGCAGCTCCCGGATAACTGGCTCCTGGTCGGCCTTTGTGTCCATCGCTGTTGCACACCACCCCGGACCGATGCCCTAACGGGAAACCATCCGTCAGTAACCATTCAAAGGTACCCCAAGCCGAATGAATCTCCATCGCTGTTTCCAACCGGGGGTCATGAGCTTGGGCAATATCGGCATAACGCCCCCCCACGTGTGCATACACTACGCAGTCCTCGTCTTGCAAATCCTCAAAAAGCTGGGCTGCAGATGGAGAATCAGTGTCGATATCCCTTCGATCACTCAGTAGGGCATGAGAGGAACGCCGGATCTGACGGCCTTCGTTCCGGAAAAAAACATTGCGGTCACCACCCACAGCAGTATTGCCTGACCACTCGTAACCAGGAAACACAACAAAACGCCCGTCTTCATGGTACTGGTCAGTGAGTTCATTGAGGTACTTCCAGAAGGCATTGTTAACTTGGAAATCGTTTGCCTGATGCCCGGTAACATCCAAAAAGGCTTTGTTGCGGGCAAACTCAAAGTACTCCCTTGAGGTGGTAATGCCAATGGATTCACCGCTCTGACCATGCAAGTCTCCCCAATACCCTGAAAATCCACTCTCTTCAATCAATAACGGTCCGGCTTCGGCAACACAAGTCCCGGTTTCATCAAGCATTTGAATCCGCACCACTCCAGGCTCTTTCACTTTAAGTTGGTCGAGAATCAGTGATTTTCCACCAAGCGGATAGTCTATCGTATTGGGTAAACCTTCAACTGGATGAGTGCTCTTCAACGTGAACTGTCCTGAAGCTTTGTCTGTAGGGTTTCCCCAATTATCTTCAGCCTTGATCCCCAGTCGGAACACCGAACTGGGATGGCGCAAAGTGGGCAGCACAGCTTTCCACTGGTGTACTTCTCCCGGGACAATCGAAATGTGTGGTGTTTCGACCAAAGGATAATAGTGCCCCACTGCACAAACGTCCGCCAAAACCTTGAACTCAAATCCTGGTTCACAAAAGGTCTGCATCTTCATCCCTGGTGAACCTTGTGAAGTATCTCCAAAAGTGATTGTGATGGTGTCGCCTTCACTGAGGTACCCTCCATGTAATCGGACTGTGAGGGACTTGAACCAGGGTCGCTGATGCCCGATTCCGGAATAGTCCAGGGATAGACGAGCTTTAGTGTTCGTGTTTGCAGTTACAAAGTTATATCCCTTGGGTTCATTCATTTGGAGGAATCCCCAGTCTCCCACAACACGGAATACCACCCGGATGCTGCCTGTGTCATCAATCCCGTATCGTCCTACTGTGTAAACCAGCCGAAAAGTCTGAAGACTGCGAACCTCAAATGCTCCCACAGGATCCAGTGAAACGTGTCCGTACAAAACCGGATCTTCCCCGGGTTGTGCTGAAGGCCACACGTCTCCAACTAATTGACTTGCTACAACTTTGCCCATTTTTTACTCCATTTAAATGTAGTCTCTAAACAGTACCTTGAAGGAGGTTAATTCCTCCGGTTCCTCCTTTAAGTCAAACTATGCCAGGCATGACTAACATACCTGTTGTACTATCAGCATTCCTTGCACAGCATGAAACTCCACATAACGGAGCCTAAAGTAGGGCTCTCAAAGACGTTGGTACGCTCCGATTCTTCGGGTTACCGGGTATAAAACCAAAGAGAGATCTTCCGAGAAAGACTCCAATTTCCGGGTTATTGAATTAAAAGTGTTCAGAATCTTTGGGTCGAAGTCGATCAGACTCGGCGCCAACACTGTGGATTTTTCGATATAGCTTAGAGCAAAAGCCTGATTTCAGACGGGCATCAGGATAAGAAGATTTCGAGTAGCACTCAATCAATCTTCTTTATTCTCCGTAGCTGGAAAATCCTGAATCTTTGTTTGGGCTTCTAGCTTGTCCAGCATGCCATTGAACCACTCGAGCTCCTCCTTGTTCATGCAGGCACAATGTGCCTCATGTCTACGACCCATAATCGGAAGGGTTTGCTGGTATAGTTTCTGCCCTTCCGGAGTTAGTTCTAGACGTTGAGTACGGCGATCGTGTTCGTCCCGCTGAGCAGAGATAAGCCCACGTAACTCCAACCGTCGTATCCCCCGGCTGATGAGGGAGGGGTTCATGCCTGAAACCCGATTCAAATCTCGAGCAATAGAAACCGGCACATGTGACAACAACCTTAAAAGCCTCCATTCCACCAAATTTAGCTGTGATTCTTTTGCGAGGATCAAGCTTGCCTGACGCATCAATGCTGAGTTCAGCCGGTTGATACGAAAGGACAAAATTTGTTCAAGTGGCAGGTTTTCATAACCAACAGAGTCATTACTCATTACACGAGTTCCCAAATTATCCTTAAAAAGTATTATTTGATCAGTGAATTGTTGACATGTCAATAAAAATATGAGATTATAACCTTTTTTGTTTCAGGAAGAAAGAAAATTCCCATTGATTTGGAAAAAATGTTCATCAACCTCAATTGGAGATAATAAAATGAAAAAGATTAAAAGAATCCCATTTTTCTCAGTGTCATTAATAATGTTCTTGTTTCTTTTTAGTGTTTTTCAAGGTGGTTCCATCATGGCCATGTATCCCGAAAAGCCAGTGACTCTCGTCATCCCCTACAGGGCTGGAGGAAGTACGGAAACGATGGCCAGAGTGTTTTCCATCGCACTTGGAAGTCAACTTGGCCAAAAGGTTATTGTTAAAACAAGACCAGGGGCTGGAGGAGCCATTGGATCAACTGAGGTTTCTAAGGCAAACCCAGATGGGTACACCCTCCTTTTTGCAGCTGCAACCTCCCTGTTATGGCCCCCTATGACTCAGAAGGTTGAGTATGATTTAAACAGTTTTACTTATGTAGGACAAATCACTGAGTATCAACAAGCGATTGTTGCAAGAGCAGACGCACCTTTTAATACATTCGAAGAGTTGGTAGAGCACGCCCGAAAGAACGCTTTAAACTATGCCGACCAGAGTAAAATGTCACGTACCTACATTAATTACATAGGCCAACAGGAGGGCGTGACTTGGACAGGTATTCCAACAAAAGGTGGTGGTGAAATGGTGCCGTTCCTGCTTGGTGGTAAAATTGATTTTGCATGGAGTGGTGGGATTCACAACCGTTATGGCGATAAGATGAAAGTTCTCATATCAATGAATCCTGGTCGCTTGATAGCCTCCCCGGACATTCCCAGTGTTCAGGAAGGGTACGGTATTTCAATGCCAAGTCAGGCAGTAATCGTTGTCCCAAGCGGAACTCCAATCAACGTTGTAAAAAAGCTCGAAAAAGCAATATCGGATGCAACGAAAGACAAGGATTTTTCTGACTTGGTAACCAATAAGCTCAAATTCCCTGTCAAGTTTGTGGGTTCAGAACAATTGACCAAGGAGATTGATAAAACGGCGAAGGCCCTGAAAAAGGTAATCAAGGGAACCATGTGACGAATCCACAGATCGGGAACGATACCAGTAGCATCCTCGAAAATAAGGGTAAAGAAGATGTCATGGATATCGTTGCTGGAATATTTTTAGCCCTTTTAGCTGTAATCGCCCTAGTTTGGATCATCCCTAGCCATACGGAAACCACAAGTTCTGATTACGACGTTTCAGCTGCTTTCTTCCCTTATCTAGCCGTTTGGACGGCCTTTGGGCTGTCCATTCTTCTGATTGTTTCCCGATTGTTAAAATTCCATAGACTCCCAGGCAATTTCATTGATCGGAGGATCATGATTGAAGTAGTATGCTGGTCAGGAATTTCCATCGTCACTTTTGGGGGCCTTGCTTTCATCGGCTTTGCTTGGACCATGCCCTTGCTCGTCTCCTCGGCTATGATTTTTTCAGGAAATAGGACATGGTGGTTGATTGGATTGCTCTCCATCGCTTTCCCCATCCTGGTTGATCAGTTGATCTGGTTGATTTTTACAGTTGATTTGCCGTGACTTCAAAAATCTCTGCTTCATACGGTCATGTTTGAGTCTCTCATCTCCGGATTTGAAGCGGCATTCACTTTCACAAACCTCGCATTCATCTTTGCAGGTATCACACTTGGGATTGTGATTGGAGTGATTCCCGGTTTAGGAAGCGTCACAGCGATGGCTGTGCTGATTCCAATCACTTTCTATATGTCTCCACTTGCAGCAATCGCTTTTTTGGTAGGAGTCAATAAAGGAGGAACATCAGGCGGGGCTATCCCTGCCATACTCCTGAATTCTCCTGGAACTCCTGAGGCTGCAGCCTCTGCTATGGATGGCTTCCCCATGGCACAGAAGGGGGAAGCTGTCCGGGCAATGAAGTTCGCATTATACTCGTCCGTGACTGGAGACTCGATTTCCGATCTATTGCTGATTGTACTGGTTGTTCCATTCAGTGTGATAGCGCTTCAATTTGGTCCTCTAGAATTCACTGCAGTCCTGCTTTTTGCCTTTGTACTGTTATCTGGAATTGCTGGAAATTCACCAATAAAAGGACTTATTTCCATCAGTCTAGGTGTTTTCCTCTCTACCATTGGCCTAGATCCGGTGGAAAGTACGCCACGCATGACTTTCGATGAGGTCAGTCTCTATGATGGTTTGCCCCTTTCCGCGGTGGCAATTGGCACTTTGGCGCTTGCCTCCATTATAGAACAACTATTTGATCTTTGGCACCAAGGAGGGGAAGCCACAAACATGAATCAATTAAAACCCACTCAATCGGAATCCAGGCTTTCAGGGAAGGAATTTTTTAGTCACTGGAAAACACTGGGGCGCTCAGCCATGATCGGCTCGATTGTGGGGATGTTGCCTGGACTGGGCGTGACCCTTGCCGCATTTTTGAGCTATGGCTCGGCTCGCCGAGCGTCTTCCATCCCTGAAAGTTTTGGAAAAGGAAACCCAGAAGGGATCATTGCCACGGAAGCGGCCAACAGTGCTGTTGTAGGTTCCAATTTGATACCTACTATTGCTTTGGGGATTCCAGGAAACATGGCTGCGGCACTCTTGCTGAGTGCATTCATAATTCATGGTATCGTTCCTGGGCCCCTTATGATGACTATGCATGGAGAACTCGTATACGCCTTGTTTGCTTCAATGATTTTGGCCAATGGTGTTCATTTACTTGTCGGACGCCTCGGTATTCCCATCTGGGGACTGGTTGCAAAAACTCCAAAGGCTATTATTCTCCCTCCTGTCATGGTGATGTGCATTGTGGGAGTTTACCTTCCGGGGCAATCACTGTTTGATGTAGGGGTAATGTTGTTTTTCGCTGGCATAGGTTTGGTTATGAAGCGAACCGGATTTTCACTCGTGTGTCTGGTGATTGGGTTTTTGCTTGGAGGGATGTTTGAAACGTCACTGCGACAAACTCTTCTTATGTACAAATCCAATTATTCTGTCATCCTGCAAAGTCCCATAACACTGATATTTCTTTTTTTGACAATCTTCATTCTCCTTCGATCTGCCTTCAGATCAAAATAATTAATCACTACAAAAGTATGGAAAAATTGTCTTATATCTCCATAATAATGTGGTGATTGGTGATTGTTCAAAATAAAACTTATTATTGGGAAATATATGAATTATATGTTTAAACAAACTACTTCTATAGTATGCATATTTTTTTTATCTTTTAACGCTTGGGGCTTCATAAATATAAATCAAGCTTACCCTGATCCGGGACTGAAACCAAACAAGGTAGTAGCTATTCAACTCTTGGCAATGCAACAAAATGGTGCATCTGATTATGGTATTGAAGTCACATTCCGTTTTGCTTCTCCTCAAAATAAACTTCAGACTGGGCCGTTAAGTAATTTTATAATGCTTGTTAAGAATATTTCCTACAGCCCTTTGCTTAATCACCTTGATGCTAATTATCTTGAAATAAAGGTAGAGGGTAATAAGGCCATTCAGGACGTAATAATTACGACCTCAAAAGGATACCGCAAAGGCTTTCGCTTTTTACTATCAATTCAACAAGGAAAGCAGTTCAAAAATTGCTGGATGACAGATGCTGTCATTCCTTTTGAAATTAAAGAAGCTTAGAAAACAAAAATATTATAGTAAAATGTAGATTATTGGTTTACAAAACTAATAAAATATTTATTTGCCAATTCATTTAAATGTCGACACAAAAAATTTATACTAACTAATATTATTAAATTAAATTTTTAATGAATAAAGCAGATGCTTCTAAACCAACTAAGTTTTTGCTAACTCGATCTCAGTTAAGTAAAAAATAGGAGTCAAGATGAAGAATCAAATCGTTTTATGAATTGAATTTGCAATAAGAATTATGACTGCTAACTGCGAGTAAAAAACCGCTAATTGTTAACATTTAGACACCTCACTAGATAATATTCACATTTGTTGTAAAATCCTCCAGATTTTAGTTAATGGTTTATTCCAGTAACACTCCCCTGTAAGTCTAAGCAACTTACAATTTCTCTCCACAATTAGGACAATATTTTTTTTCTTTTTCCATTTCATCTGAAAAACCTGTTGCCAATAAAGCTGCAGGCAAAGCAAAAAACCCAATCCCGAAAATTGCAGATATAGATCCTAAGATTTTTCCTAGAGAAGTAATTGGAGTCATGTCACCGTAACCTACTGTCGTCAAAGTTGATACTGCCCACCACATGGCTGATGGGATACTGGAAAATTTTTCTGGTTGGGCTTCATTTTCTACGTAATACAATCCTGTCGCACAAATCAATAATAGGCCAAACATCAAGATCAATGCAGAAAACAACTCCGACCTTTTCTTATGAATTGTATTAATTATAAGCTCGAAAGTTTTTCCATGCTTAAAATGACTAGTTCCTCTAAACATCCTTAGAAATCTCAAAATTCTTAAAATTCGTGTGTCTGTGGTTAAAAAAACCATGTAGAATGGAGCAATAGCAATAAGGTCAATCAATGCCATTGGAGAGGAAATATACTTGATCCTCCCAATAATTGGTTGTCTAAATTTTTCAGATGAAACACAAGCCCACACCCTAAATAAATATTCCGAGGTGAAGATAATAATCGAAAAGATTTCAAAATTTCTAAAATATAATTCGTTACCATCATAAATGCTCTTCTCTGTTTCCAGAATTATTGCAATAACATTTAAGCTTATTAAAATCGAAATAAAATAATGAAATACTTTACCTTGCTTATCATGTTCATCGTTGATTTCAAGTATTTCCCAAGCTCTTTTCTTCCACATAAATAAATCTCCCGAATTTTTTCGTATAAAGTCCCTGATAATTTGAAAGAAGATCAGGTCAAGTATCCTTCATGATACATTAAAGTATACACTAAAGTATGTTTTGCCATTTAGTTTTTGCCTTTTACACCTAAATTATTTGCAGATTTTGCCCCAAGACCAACAACCTTCTCCTGTTAGCAACCCGCACTAATTCTTCACAGTCAAACACACTACAAGTAAAATCTCCACATTCTTGTAAAATCTTCCAAATAATGGTATTTATTATATATAATTTACCCCAGCGTATCACATATATAGGACAACTATAACTCGCAAACCGATGTGTCTGAATTCTTGACCACAGCTGACTGGACATTCCCAATTCCAATCCGGTATGGCCCGGGCCGTATCCAGGAATTGGGGGCAGTATGTTTGGAAAATGGTATCAAGGCTCCGTTGATCGTGACTGACCATGGTAGTCGTGATCTATCACTCATTACTCAAGCACTTGAATCAGTATCTGACAGTGGCTTTAAAGAGGTGGTTTTTAGTCAGGTATCACCAAATCCCACGGATCAGAATATTATCGCCGGGCGGGAGGCTTTCCTGGAGGGTGGCCACGATGCGGTGATTGCTATTGGTGGTGGTAGTGGGATGGACGCTGGCAAGGCAATCAGCCTGGTAGCCTATTATCAATGTGATCTTTGGGATTTCGACTACGATAAACCCGTGCCGGACCTAGGTGGCTCCACAAACTTTCCTAAACTGATCTGTATACCAACGACCGCAGGCACAGGCGCTGAAACAGAAAGCACAGCAATGGTAACCGACACAACAAGAGGCGTAAAAAGATGCGTCTGGCACCCGGAACAGAAACCAGTCACCACTATACTTGATCCCGAATTGACACTAGGGCTACCTAAAACTCTTACTGCTTGGACTGGGTGTGATGCCTTGGTTCATGCCATAGAGGCTTTATCTGTCCCGCAATGGCACCCTCTTTGCGACGGTTTGGCTCTGGAATCGATACGAATGATATCCCGACATTTGCCTGTTGTTGTTAAAGATGGAGGAAATCTAGAATCCCGTGGTGCAATGCTTGTCGCATCCTGCATGGCAGGTATATCTTTCTTGAAAGGTCTAGGACTTGTTCATGCCATGAGTCACATGGTCGGTGCAGTCTGTGACACGCATCATGGATTGACCAATGCGGTGCTGCTTCCGTTGGTCCTAAAATACAACGAAAAGGGCCTTGGTGCTAAAACAACCTTAATCAGCCAGTCCATTGGACTTAGGAGACATGACTTCGATCATCTCTATGACGCAGTCGTATCGCTATTAAATGAACTTGATATCCCGAGCGACCTCGCTGCGCTCAATGTTCGCGAGGATCAGATTGGCGAGATTGCACAGAAGGCCCATTCCGATGCAGCAACGAAAACCAATCCTATCCCTGCTACAGTCAATGATATCGAAACTCTTCTCAGCCAAGCCTTGTCACTCGCCCGGTAATACTGTCTGTGATTAGAGCGTAAAGGCCTGAGCATCAGTCAAGTTACTGATGAGGTGCCGTACACAGGCTTGTCATGGTGATGCATGAGCTCTGTGGGATGGGCGGATCGCCTCCAAACCCCAATCTCTCGATTTATCAACCTGTTACTGAAGCAAATTAAGCCACTGAAGCCCTGAAACTTTCTCTTGACCCTTCTTGATTATCCTATAAAATACATGCCATTATTTAATAAAACCTCAGTTTGACAAAAGTTCATCAACAATCTTTGGAAGAATGTCTACATTGAAAATATTTTATTTTCTATTGATTTCCATCTTAGTTTTTGGCTGTGCCAAGAAAGAGGATCCACTTTCAGCTTCTAACGAAGAAACCACGATATCTTCTAACGAAGATTCTAACGAAGATTCTAACGAAGAAACCACGACATCGCTGGGGGACAATCTGACCAAAGGCTTTATGCTGGACGAGCTGAACGCCTTTGGGGCCACGGTTCTCTGCAACGGCAAGTCTGCCAAAGAATTCATCCCAAGGGTTGGAGAGACGGTGAACTGCCTGTTCAAAGATCTGACATTGGCAACCTTCACTGGGGTCCAGAAAAAAACACCAGATCAAGGATTGCAGATTGATGAGGCGGACCAGTTCCTGAACCAGGCCACCAAATCCGCAAATGCAGTATCACTGATCAAAACGATGGCAAAGATCGAGGATCAGACCGTGGAATTCCAGTTGACCAAGTTAGAGAAATTGAGTTTCGTCAACTATTATCAGAATGATCTGGGGCTGGAAACAGAAGATTTTGAATTATTACTTAGGCAAGCAGAAGAGGATGTAAAGACGACAGCCGGTTTTTCGACGCACGTCTCCAAAATAGAAGCGGCAGTTACGGAAGGCGCATCAAGCGATCTCAGTGCAAGTTTTGTCTCAGCCGATGCAGAAAAGAATCTCCAGTACAAACCTACGAAACGTATACTGTCCAATGCGGTTTTGACTGACAATTTAAGCAGGCCTATCCAAGGTCTTGAATATTTCAGTTCTTCCAATCGAGGAAGGACTGACTCTTCAGGTAAGATTGAATTTGTCTGGGGTGAAAATATTTTGTTTGGGATTGACACCTTTGAATTAGGTCAAGTTCATGGTAACAAACTTATTTTTAAGCTTTCTGATCTTAATCCCGGTCACATTGGAAGAAATACTGAAAGATTGATTCAACGTTTTAGTCAAATCAGTCCGTCACTTGTTTCCATCCCAGATATTGTCTATGAAACTTTTGAAAAATTTCCCAATTCGATCAACGACATTATCAATCTCTCATTGTCTGAAGATACTGTTCTGGATACTGGAAATGGAGAGACAACACTGGCAGGTGAATTCAATAAACAATTCGAAGATGGCCTCGCCAAGATAATAGACCAAACCATCAGTGACTGGAAAGCATCGAATCCTGCTGCAAGGTCTTCTTCTCGAGGTGCAGAAAGAACAACGTATAGAAGTGCATCAAAAGCAACTGCAGATGATGCGGCTAGCATTCTTGAAGAAGTCAAAAAACTCTGGGGAGTTACCAGTGGATGGGCCGAGGTGAAACGATTTCATGTTTTTCATGAAACAGGTGTCAGAGCTTGGGCTATGCAGCCACTGGATTGTTGTGGATGGAATTTGGGTGATGCATGGGCACAATCCACCATAAATATAGCCAATCCAGCCTTCCCAGTGATGATGGCGCGTAACGACGTCAACTACTGGATCCCATTCGGTGAAAAGGCTGCTTATGATGAAAATAAGATGGCTTTCATTACAGAGGCACCGTCTCAGGTCATTCCTGACAATGTGAGTGGTGCCATTGCGACCTATAACCTCCCATTTATCGCCATCGGAGAAATCGGACTGGGGAAAGTGATGGTGGTAGGCAATGCACGATACAACAGCATACTTACTTGTCCGAATGGATATATCGAAGGTGGAGGGGTCGATTCTCAGGGGCAATGCATGCGAACTTCAGATCCTGATAACATGAAGCATTTTTTCCAGAACACCCTGCGTTATCTATCTTCCTCCAACACTACAGACGAGAACCAGACAATTAATGTAGGAACAAACATTCCTTATGTGTATTTTAAATTGGTTCCTGATTATGATTCCGGAAGATTCTCAATAGGCACTCAGGCAAATTTCATTATTGATCAAACAGCATTTAATGCAACAACGACCCAAAAAATATCTGGAGAATTCTCAGGATTGAATCCTTCTGAAATGCAGATACTGATTCTAAATGGTTTCGATTACTGTCAGGTAACAAATGGATGTAAAGATGATTGGAGGAACCCTAATCCAAAGATGACCGCTGATATTGGATCATCCAAATTGAGTGAAGATGATGTAACAGCATTAATTGATTATGTCAGTCGGGGGGGCAGCATTCTGATCATGGAGACGATTAACCAACCGAACCCTGAACCCCTGAGCCGACTTGTGGATAGTGCAGGCATTGCAGTTGGGCATGGGAGATCTGTAGTCCTTAACGGCAGTGGACCAAATAGTGAAGGTGTCAGTGGAAACAGGTCTAATCTTACTGGTTTCAGTTGGTGGCATAAAGGAATTCCTCCATTTGAAGGATACAGCAGTACGGGAATAGCAGGATTCTCCATTCGTCCTCGATCAGTTTTGGAAAAAGGCCTTTGGGTGATTGAGCGTTATCCGTATCATCGTGATATTTATGGAACAGGAAAACCAAAACCGGCCTACAATATCGACAACACAACTGGTGAAGTCAGTTGGGTGTATATCGAAGAAAAAAAAGACCCTGGTATTTTTAAGCCGAAGCATGGGGTAGCCTTCTGGTATGAGGACAACGATCCTTTAGACAACAAATACTATGCATACATAGAGGTTGATAATCAGACTTCAGAGGAACTGGAAGCACAAAAGCTGCATGTTCTCAATAAATTCTCGGACAATGGTACTGGGGGATATAAAGAGTGTACTGATCCCAACTACCACTATGAAGTGAATTGTCTTGAGTATCGACCCGGTAATGGGATCCCTACAGCTAAACCAATTACTACAGTAGGTTCTCCAAACAAAACTGTTGATTCAAATGGGGTTTTAAAAGAAGGCCCTAGATTTGGTAGATATGGACAATCTCATTTCGTCCCCAAATACACGGAACTCTTTTTAGGCAAGGATGAGGCAAAAGCTATGATTAAGGCAGCCGATTTGGGAACCAACATCCAACACCTTCACAAGCATGAATTATACTTTCGTTCTAAAGGAAAAAAAGGAATCAGACTGAGCAGTGTTGATGTCAATCGTATCTATATGAATATGACTGTCTGGCTTTGGAACGATATTGAATTTCGTTATGATTCGACCAAAGAAGATGAGCTGGGATTTAAGGACTTCACTGAATACCTCAACTGCTATACCAATGATCAGCATGGAGGTGGAACCGCGTGCCCCTCATCACTGAAGAAAGAACTGACGGACAACAACATGATCCATGGCTCGGGTACTTACGCGAATATGCTGAACCCCGGTTATCCGATCAACTACATGGAAAAACCCATAACACGATTGATGTTGGGGCGTTCCTATTGGGATCTGAAAATTAAAGTCGATATTCGTGAGTACCCAGGTGAACCCACTGCAACTAGTGGAGGAGGGGGAGCAATTTTCCTTGATTTTTCAGGTAATGGTGCAGGAGGAGATGCAAACAATATGCAGTCCACGGGGCAGTGGGCCGTGGCGCATCAGGCATTTACTGCAAGTGTTGACACTAACAGCACTGTAAGAATCACCATAGCCCTCAATGATGATTTGACCTCTAGGGAAAAACACGAAAAAAGCATGAAACGTCCGCCACGCATCACCAAGAAATTCACCCTCAATAGTGGTTCTTTAGGTCGAACCCATACCTTTACTGTTCCTTATGGTGGATTGATTTATGCGGAAAGTTCTACAGATAATTTAACATTAACTCTTACTAATACTGTGAATGCCCCCTGGTACAAATTGGCACAGGATGGAATCGGTCAGTGGATCAATCCTGTCGATTCATCTGCACCGATTGGAGAGATTGAATCGAAGACATTCATCTATACAGCTGCCAAGAAAAATCTTAAGGCATCCAATTACGGTGGAGATGTTAAGATATTTGCCGAGAAATTGGATACCTTTGCAAGTGATTTGAATGAATTATACGCTCGGGATGAAGACAGTAGCGGTGACAAAGAAAATTGTTCCAGATGCCACCCATTATGTACCTGCAGTAATCGGAAAAGAACCGACTCCTCGATTCCCAATTTCAAGTTTCGTTGGGTCAATGACATCGCCATTTCTAAGGGAGGAGCCCATAGTGGATATCCTATCATGTGGATTAATTTTAAACCCGACAGTGAAAAAATTCTGCAGAATCCTTTGAACAGTTGGACCTTAGGGCATGAAGTGGGACACAATGTCAACGAAGCTCCTTTTTTTGTATATGGAGCCTGTGAAGTTGTGAATAATCTCCTTGCTCTATACAGTCAGGACAAACATCTGGGAAAGATGAAAGGGCTTGAATTTGGAATTCGTACAGCACCGGAACTTGTTGCAGCAGAAAAAGGACATGCATGGACCATGTCTGGTGGTGGTTCAAGACTTCTTATGTATGCCCAATTGAAGATCTGGGCTGAGCAGGAATTTGATATCTCTCAATGGTACGATTCATCTTCTCTACCAGCATATTATAATAATTCTCCAGTCATGAAGGGCTGGAACATGTTCAAGCTCATGCATCGCTTGACTCGTAATGAAACGGAGTCATCCATTAATTTAAAAGGAAGCAACAAGTGCTATGGACAGAATCTGAAAAGCAACGATAATCTAATGCTTTGCTCATCTTATGTTGCGCAAAAGGATTTAACAGACTTCTTTACCCAATGGAATCCAGGTGAAAAATCCAATTTCATACCCGGATTGACTGAGCCAAAATACAGAAGCGGAATTTCTCAGGCAGGAAAGGATGCGGTGGCTGCATTGAAGTTGCCAAAGCCGACATTGGACCCCCTCACCATCAATAGCCTTAAACCTTGAATTCTAGTCAGAACACATCTGAAGCAATCCAATTGTTGAAACAGGATAATCCAGTTTCAAAACCCTACTGTTCCACAGAGCCATCCGATTCCTGATGTCTAGAGAACCAGATTCGATCCCATCATGAATTCGATCTTTTATCGGACCAAAGGGTTCTTTTAAATCTTCCTTGTTTTAAGCATCTTTCTTCTACCAGGGATTTTGACTGCTGCGGAGCCTAATTACCCGTTGCTATGACTGTAGTTACATTGTCAAGTTGTCAGACCGTGTACCAAGTCCCTTGCATAGTATAGTTTAGAAAAATAAAGTGACAGGCATGAGCATCAGTCAGGTTACTGATGGTTCTGTACACGGGCTTAATTGAGATGCAGGAGTTGGAAGAGCCTGATGATTAATGGGGGTGGGCAACACACAGGCCACGTCCATTGATACATAAAGTAGTTAGGCGCATTTGTGCCTACATGCCCCCACTAATTCTTCACAGAGACAGAGAACTTCCAAGTAACTCCCACATTCTTGTTAAACCCCCTAAATCCTGGTATATTATTGTGTTTTCCTAATACACGAACCAATTAGAAACCCAAGTGAAACATCTACTCATCATCCTCTCAATCCTTTTTCTTTCATCCTGTGAAAGTACTGATAATTCATCCTCATCATCTTCTAGTGATTCCTCCACTGAAGACGTATCAACTTCAAGTTCTGCCTCTGACAACGCAACGGATGTAATCGAACATTCAGCAATCTTTGTATCAAGAGCAGCAGATGAATCAAAATATGACCGGTTTAATGTGACTCATGTTGGCTGGATTAGTAAGGGATGGAGTTATCCAAATTCTACTTGGGAAACAAATTTAGAATCTTGTCACAGTTATGGAGCTAAATGCCAAGCAAGGGTTGAATTTGATGCAGGTAGAAATTATTTGACAAGTTTCCTTGAAACTAAAGAACAAAATCATGCCGATCAAGCAAGTTTGGATTTTTATGGGAATAAAATATATTACCCATGGTTCCCTGGCTTCTATTGGACTAGCTCATACTCTCCTTATTATATTGACTGGTTAAAGGACCAGATGAAAACATCTCTGGAAGCAAGTCCAGATTACATAATGATTGATGCACAAACATCTTCAGCACTTAATGCTAAATCTTATGGTGGTGATTTTTCTAGTTTCAGTTTAGATGCATACAAAACATATCTGGGAAAAAAATATTCAAACTCCGAATTATTAGAAAAAGGCATTACAGATATATCAACATTTAATTACAAGACATTTCTTGTGAATAAAGGTTATTCTCCAACATCAACAAACTGGGGTGGATATTACTGGAATTTAAGTACTACTCCTTTAATAAAAGATTGGTTTGCTTTTCATCAATATAGTATTGGCAATTTAGTATCTGAATTAGTAGAGTACGCAAAAACATTATCAGATAAAAATATATCTTTTAGTACATCTTCTCCAGTTAAGGACCCTTATAGAAGTACTTTTGTAAGTGGTATAGAATTTTTTACCGAAGAATTAGAACAGGGAGTAGATTTTTCAGGTTATAATCCATTTAAGCCAATATTAAGCTATAAAATTTCAGAATTAGCAGGTTATGGAATTGTTTGCAATGCACTGCCAAGTCCAGATTGGATAACAATCATTCAAAATAACAGACCTAAACAGGTCCGCATGTGGATTTCACAAGCATATGCCTATGGTGCAAATTTTATGGTACCGATTAATGAATGGGCTTATGACAGTTCTGGGAATCCACACTGGTTTAAAACAGATAATGAAACCCATTATGATGATTTGTATGATTTTATTGGTAAAAACAATGATTTATTTAACGATTATGATCCAAACACAAAAACAGCATTAATATATTCACCTGAAGCAGGATTAGCATTTAGTAATGCTATTTACAATGCAATGAAGGATTTAATTGAAAATAATATCCCTTTTGATGTTATTTCTGCAGGTGATGGATGGGGTAAAAATGATCTTGTTATAAATAAATTAAATCAATATGACGTTATTATTGTTAATTCAGATATACAATACTTTACCAGTCAACAATTAGAAATAATTAATCAATTAGGAAGTAAAAAAAAAGATATTTCAGATTTAAATGGTATTAAAGAAATGTTGACATCGAAAGTTTCGACAACACCTACGAATAGTAATATTTCAATTGTTCCTCGTAAAAATAAAAAGAATAATAAAGCCTCATACATTTTTCATTTGCTTAACAGAAATTATGATAATTCTACGGATTCAATAGCAAGTAAATCAAATTTACGCATTAATATTGATTCTGGTTTTATTAAAGGAAGTATAAATAAAATATATATTCACAGACCCAATAAATTAACTTTAGATATTACCCCAAATGTAATAGGTCAAAAATTAGAACTAAACATAGATGAGCTAAAGACATGGGGTATTATAGAGGTAAAAATACAATAAATCGCTGTACTTTGTTTCTTAACAGCTCCATGCATCATTTCCTCTCGGAAGAACTTTTTTGCTGTTGCATGTGGTATTGAGCGCAAGAAAAAACCACTACACGTGCGTAAGTTCCCTAAAACCAACACCCCATCATCTCCAGTGAGTAACCCCCACTAATTCTTAGGATAAAGACATCTCCTAGGTCACTCACATATGCGCATGTGAAGAAGACAATCCCCACAAAAAATAGGTGTCCATATAGGTGTCTATCAGCCCTGCCCTGCCCTCAAGCGCACCCTTGTGGCCATGTCAGAGCGTACTGGCATGAGTGTCAGTCAGGTCATAGATGAGGTGCTGTACACCGGCTTGAGATGCAGGAGCTGGAAGAGCTTGATGATTAAGGGGGAAGGGGAAGCACAGGCCCCACCCATCGATACATAAAGTGGTTAGACTCATTTATGCCTATATGCTTCCTAAGTTGGCACCACTAATTCTTCACAGTAAGACCCCCTACACCGTCCTTTCCTTTTTCCTTCCTTAACAATCTTCAGTCTAAATAACTTAAAGACTTAAGGAACCTGATAAATATCTTGAAAAATGATTTGGATGTGATTATAACTATCGCTCAATGAAGGTTAGGTTGGCTAATATGCAATAACCTTGGATTTTTTAACTATCTCAAGAAAGGAATTTATGATGAAACGCATTATTACAACAATTGTCTGCATTGGTTTGATTTCATTAATTACTGTATCTGAAATATATGCGGGTTCCCATGGGCATAACATGACTTCGAATTGGACTTGCAGTCAAAAAGTGTCTGGTGGCGTCTTTACGGGTCAAATGCCA
>Ga0208408_1000673_pt1 | contig 21283 bp, 15 predicted proteins | sample ETNtaG_4_FD_185776 | JGI IMG/M metagenome (GOLD analysis project Ga0208408, IMG submission 185776) | Marine microbial and viral communities from oxygen minimum zone, Eastern Pacific Ocean - ETNP201406SV67 (SPAdes) (version 2) | ecosystem: Environmental > Aquatic > Marine > Oceanic ... | reverse complement strand
ACCTTTAAAAAGTAAAACTCCTGCATTGCTCTCTTCTCTTTTTCCAGGGGGCGGCTTTTTGTATCTTAAGCAAAAAGAGAATGCTATTGGCACTATGGGAGCATCTTTTCTGATAACTGCCGCAATCATTTCATCTTCTGCAATTTCTCAAAAAAATAAACTTTCACTTAATAATAATAAACAAATGGTTATCCCCATGTCTGGCGATATTGTATCAAAAGAAGATTTATTTCATTCTTCTTCAGGCTATCTTTTGCCGGGGAATTTGAAATTATCATCAAATAAAAGTTCAATTATAGTTCCTCCAGCTATTTTGCTGCTAGGCCTTTATTCCGGAAGCATTTGGAAATCTGTACAAGATATTGATGCTGCGAACAAAAAACTAACATATCGTTTTACCGAACGCGTTACAAAAAAATTAAGTATAAATAGGTTTATGGATTATGAAATTCCAGATTTCATAATCAAATAACCTATTCTCATCATAAAATCATTGCAGCCCTTCTTAATAAACCTTATTATTCCGGGCTGTCCATGACAGCAAAATTTGTTATTTGAAAATTTAGTATGCGTGGTCCAATAAAAAATTGGATTTGAGAGTCGCTCCATGAGAGCGACAAAGACAGTACAGAATCAAACATACAATGGAGAGTTTGATCCTGGCTCAGGACGAACGCTGGCGGCGTGCTTGATACATGCAAGTCAAGGAGAAAATTTCCTTCGGGAAATAAGTAAACTGGCGAACGGGTGAGTAACACGTAGGTAACCTGCCTTAGAGATTGGGATAACCCCGGGAAACCGGAGCTAATACCGAATAATGCAACGAATCCTTCGGGGTATGTTGTTAAAGCGGGCTTCGGCTCGTACTTTAAGATGGGCCTGCGTCCGATTAGCTTGTTGGTGGGGTAATGGCCTACCAAGGCGACGATCGGTAGCTGGTCTGAGAGGATGATCAGCCACACTGGGATTGAGATACGGCCCAGACTCCTACGGGAGGCAGCAGTAAGGAATTTTGCGCAATGGACGAAAGTCTGACGCAGCAACGCCGCGTGATCGATGACGCTTCTAGGAGTGTAAAGATCTGTCGTGAGGGAAGAAAAACTTGGATGTAAATAATGTTCGAATTTGACGGTACCTCACAAGAAAGCACCGGCTAACTTCGTGCCAGCAGCCGCGGTAATACGAGGGGTGCTAGCGTTGTCCGGAATTACTGGGCGTAAAGGGTCCGTAGGCGTTTTGCCAAGTTGATCGTTAAAGCCACCGGCTCAACCGGTGATCTGCGATCAAAACTGGCAGAATAGAATATGTGAGAGGAATGTGGAATTCCTGGTGTAGCGGTGACATGCGTAGATATCAGGAGGAACACCAATGGCGAAGGCAGCATTCTGGCACAATATTGACGCTGAGGGACGAAAGCGTGGGTAGCGAACAGGATTAGATACCCTGGTAGTCCACGCCGTAAACGATGAGTACTTGATGGTGGAGGATTCGATCCCTTCACTATCGGAGCTAACGCGTTAAGTACTCCGCCTGGGGAATACGGCCGCAAGGCTGAAACTCAAAGGAATTGACGGGGACCCGCACAAGAGGTGGAACATGTGGTTTAATTCGATGCAACGCGAAGAACCTTACCTGGACTTGACATGTTAGTGAAAACTCTGTGAAAGCAGAGCCTTCTGCGAGCTTGCTCAAAGACACTATCACAGGTGATGCATGGCTGTCGTCAGCTCGTGTCGTGAGATGTTGGGTTAAGTCCCGCAACGAGCGCAACCCCTATCCTTAGTTGCCAGCACGTAATGGTGGGGACTCTAAGGAGACTGCCTGGGATAACCAGGAGGAAGGTGGGGATGATGTCAAGTCAGTATGTCCCTTATGTCCAGGGCTACACACGTGTTACAATGGCCGGTACAATGGGTCGCGATCCCGCAAGGGCAAGCCAATCCCAAAAAACCGGCCCCAGTTCAGATTGGAGTCTGCAACTCGACTCCATGAAGCAGGAATCTCTAGTAATCGCGGATCAGCACGCCGCGGTGAATACGTTCCCGGGTCTTGTACACACCGCCCGTCAAGCCATGGAAGTCGGCAGTACCCGAAGCCGGTGGCCCAACTCTTCGGAGAGGGAGCCGTCGAAGGTAAGGCCGGTAACTAGGGCTAAGTCGTAACAAGGTAGCCGTACCGGAAGGTGCGGCTGGATCACCTCCTTTCTAGGGAGTAATTCCGTATCTATTACGGAATATGGTCGAACTCAGATCCTTGTGATCACGCATACTTATAATTTGGGCTTGTAGCTCAGGTGGTTAGAGCGCATCCCTGATAAGGATGAGGTCCGTGGTTCGAGTCCACGCAGGCCCACTTGATCTACTGTCAACTATTTTAAATGGGGCTGTAGCTCAGTTGGGAGAGCACCTGATTTGCATTCAGGAGGTCGCAGGTTCGATCCCTGTCAGCTCCACAGTAAAAAAATTTGTTTTTTGAAAATTGGGAATTGATGTCGATTCACAAATGTGAATCGTCTTCTGCAATCTGCGGAAGGCGGTAACTTCATTTTGTGACACTAAATAAAAGTGAATTCGTCTCTTAATTTATAATTAAGAGACAGATCATTCACGCGATCAAGAGCCTTTGGCAAAGCTACTAAGAGCGTATAGAGGATGCCTAGGCACATAGAGGCGATGAAGGACGTGGTAAGCTGCGATAAGCTTCGGGTAGGTGCAAACAACCTTAAATCCGGAGATTTCCGAATGGGGCAACCCAGTCCGGGTCATGCCGGGCTACTCCCATTTGAATATATAGAATGGGTTGAGCCAACGGGGAGAACTGACACATCTAAGTACCCCCAGGAAAAGAAAATAAAAATGATTTCCCCAGTAGCGGCGAGCGAACAGGAAAGAGCCTAAACCGTTAACGTGTCAAGCCCAAGAGCGTTGCGCTAACGGTGTTGTGGGACTGAAACAGAATCAATCTTGGTTGATTCGGCAAGTCAAAAAATTAATCGTTAAATGAATTGGTATGGAAAGGCCAGCCATAGAAGGTGATAGCCCTGTAATTAAAAACGAGATATCTTGCTGGTTTCGAAACCCGAGTAACACGGAACACGAGAAATTTTGTGTGAATCTGCCGGGACCATCCGGTAAGGCTAAATACTCCTATGTGACCGATAGTGAACTAGTACCGTGAGGGAAAGGTGAAAAGTACTCCTAACGGAGAGTGAAATAGAACCTGAAACTATGCGCTTACAAGCGGTCGGAGCTCCAACTTGTTGGGGTGACGGCGTGCCTTTTGCATAATGATCCAGCGAGTTGCTCGTATGTTGCGAGGTTAAGATTTAAAGATCGGAGCCGTAGGGAAACCGAGTCTGAATAGGGCGATTTAGTAGCATGCGGCAGACCCGAAACCGAGTGATCTAGCCATGACCAGGTTGAAGGTGCGGTAACACGCACTGGAGGACCGAACCAGGGAACGTTGAAAAGTTCTTGGATGAGTTGTGGTTAGGGGTGAAAGGCCAATCAAACTCGGAGATATCTGGTTCTCGTCGAAATGCCTTTAGGGGCAGCGTTGTATTAGTGTATCGGGGGTAGAGCACTAAATGGGCTAGGGGGCCTACAAGCTTACCAACCCCAATTAAACTCCGAATACCGATTACATGATGTACAGCAGTGAGGCTATGGGTGATAAGGTTCATAGCCAAGAGGGAAACAACCCAGATCATCAGCTAAGGTCCCAAAATTGATACTAAGTGATAAAGGATGTGGAATCGCCCAGACAGCTAGGAGGTTGGCTTAGAAGCAGCCATCCTTTAAAGAAAGCGTAATAGCTCACTAGTCAAGGGGTTCTGCGCCGATAATTTCCGGGACTAAGTATCATACCGAAGCTATGGGATTCATTCGATTAGAATGGATCGGTAGACGAGCGTTCTATTAACCTGCGAAGGTTGACCCGTGAGGGCAGCTGGAGGAGATAGAAATGAGTATGCTGGAATGAGTAGCGATAAAGCCTGTGAAATACAGGCTCGCCGTAAGCCCAAGGTTTCCTGAGTAAAGTTAATCTGCTCAGGGTTAGTCGGACCCTAAGCCGAGGCCGAAAGGCGTAGGCGATGGAAAACAGGTTTAATATTCCTGTACCAGTTTAATATTGTTTGAACTATGGGGGGACGCAGAAGTGAAAGGAGATCCCGGTTTTGATTGTCCGGGTTTAAGAGTGTAGGGAGTTCTGATAGGTAAATCCGTTGGAATAATCCTGAGACTCGAATAGGAGGGCTTAGCCCACAAACTCTCCCTAATCCTGCTGCCAAGAAAATCCTCTATGTTAGATATTTGACTGACCGTACCGTAAACGGACACACGTACGCGAGGAGAGTATCCTAAGGCGCTTGAGAGAATCCAAGTAAAGGAACTAGGCAAATTAGCCCCGTAACTTCGGGAGAAGGGGTGCCAATTAAGGAAAAGAACTTCGCGTTCTGCTTTTTATTTGGCCGCAGTGACCAGGCCCAAGCGACTGTTTACTAAAAACACAGGTCTCTGCTAAGTCGTAAGACGAAATATAGGGACTGACACCTGCCCGGTGCTGGAAGGTTAAATGGAGAGGTTAGCTTCGGCGAAGCTTTGAAACGAAGCCCCAGTAAACGGCGGCCGTAACTATAACGGTCCTAAGGTAGCGAAATTCCTTGTCGGGTAAGTTCCGACCTGCACGAATGGTGTAACGATTTGGGCACTGTCTCTACTTGGAGCTCAGCGAAATTGAAGTGTCGGTGAAGATGCCGGCTACCCGCGGCCGGACGAAAAGACCCCGTGCACCTTTACTACAACTTATCATTGAATACTGATTCTGCTTGTGCAGGATAGGTGGGAGACTTTGAAGCAGTAGCGCTAGTTATTGTGGAGTCATCCTTGAAATACCACCCTTGTATTGTTAGTATTCTAATCCCATCCCGTGAATCCGGGTGAGAAACAGTGGTAGGTGGGTAGTTTGACTGGGGCGGTCTCCTCCCAAAAAGTAACGGAGGAACCCAAAGGTTCCCTCAGCATGGTCGGTAATCATGCGAAGAGCGCAAAGGCATAAGGGAGCTTAACTGTGAGGTCGACGGACCGAGCAGGTACGAAAGTAGGGCTTAGTGATCTGGTGGTTCCGTATGGAAGGGCCATCACTCAATGGATAAAAGGTACGCCGGGGATAACAGGCTTATCTCCCCCAAGAGTTCATATCGACGGGGAGGTTTGGCACCTCGATGTCGGCTCATCACATCCTGGGGCTGGAGAAGGTCCCAAGGGTTGGGCTGTTCGCCCATTAAAGTGGTACGTGAGCTGGGTTTAGAACGTCGTGAGACAGTTCGGTCTCTATCCGCCGTGGGCGCAGGAGAATTGAAGGAATCTGCTTCTAGTACGAGAGGACCGAAGTGGACGAACCTCTGGTGCACCAGTTGTTTCATCAGAAGCATCGCTGGGTAGCTATGTTCGGAAAGGATAAGCGCTGAAAGCATATAAGTGCGAAACCTGTCCTAAGATTAGTTCTCCCTATCATTTTGATAATAAGGCTCGTTGTAGACTACGACGTTGATAGGCCACAAGTGTAAGTACAGTAATGTATTCAGCTGAGTGGTACTAATTGGCCGAAAGGCTTTATCAATCGTTTTTGATCGATTGAAGATCTGCATCAATTCCCTGAAATTTCTCCGGTGACAATAGCGCAGGAGTTACACCCGATCCCATCTCGAACTCGGAAGTTAAGCCCTGTTGCGCCGATGGTACTGCGCGGGAGACTAGCGTGGGAGAGTAGGTAGTTGCCGGGAACATTAATAAAAGCCTTTAGCGTTTTGTTAAAGGCTTTTTGTTTATATTGATGTGATTAGTAACACAATAGATTTAAAATGCCTTGAAGGCTCCTTCTGCTGTTCGGTAAATTGGGCAATGGATAATTTGTTTGTATATAAAAAAGTGAAAAGAAAAAAAATAATTCAGTATTACACTATGCTTCTTCTTTTTTGTTCTGGAATTCTTAGTGCACAGGTAAAACTAGAGGGTCAATTTTTTGAATATGCCACTTTTTATATCAGCAATATTGATGTCTCAACAGGACAATCAGATGCTCCATTATTTAGATATAGAATTTCTTCTGACACATACCCTATATACGCAAAAGTCTGGTTTAAAGCATCGGTGCTTTCACCGGCATTAGGAATTGAATCTAGAACAACTTTGACTGAGATTGAATCAAGACCTTTTCAAATGAAGGCAGATATAGTTCTAGATAATCGAAATTTTTCAACCAATTCTATTTCTCTATTGGATGAAGGAAGTCCACCAAATTCTATTCCAATATTAGTTACAACTAAAGAATTTTTAAATGCATCTGAATTTGATCAATTAGCAAGCGCATTAATGACTACTGGAAAATTGGCTGATGGAGAATATCGCTTTGAAATTAAAGTCTTTTCCGGCTCAAGTAAATTTGATTTATCATTATCTGATCAAGATATGAATACAATTATAGTTGAATCTCCTACGGGGATCAATTTGGAGTCTCCAGGAGGGATAATCGCTGATACCTCATTTAACATGGTTTATACTAAGAATCCGGTTTTCAATTGGAATAAAGGATACTGCTTAAACTGTGAAACTTATATTCGTGTAGCTGAATTTAAACCTGAGGTTCATTCATCCATTGAGGATGCGATTAATGATGAGAGAACGCTTCCATTTGACCAAAGTCAAAGTTGGATGAAATTAGAAGATGTAAGTTCTTACCAATATCCTATCTCTGGCGCTAGGTCTCTAGAGTATGGAAAAATCTATTTATGGCAGATAAAAACAAAAGTTCCAACAACAAATGGGATGGAAGATCAACCGTCACCTATCTATGCATTTAAGTTATCTAATCCATCGGAGTTAGGTACTTCAAAAATAGAAAGTACTGTTATTCAGAAGTTAAGACGGGCATTGGGAGATGAAAGATATAATGCAATTTTTGGCCCAGATGGAGAATTGGAAGGTTTTGGACAGATGGGTAAGGCTTCTCTAAACGATTCGGAAATAGATGAAAGTACCCTTCAAAAAATATTAGATCAGATTATCAAACAGGAACTCTCAATTAAATCAGTAGAAACTGAAAATTGATAAATGAATTATATTAAAAAAGGATTATTGCTGATTTTTATTTTTTCTTTACTTATAGGAGGAGATAGAATAGCGGTTGCAACAAAAGTTATTGGTGCAGTTGAATATGTTAGAGGGAAAGATTTTGCAAAATCAGTCAAAAAAGGTCATATTATTGAAAGTGGAGATAAGATCACAACGGCCAAGGGTGGATTCGTAGCATTGATATTTATAGATGATAAATCTGCACTTAAAGTAAAAGAGAATTCAGAAGTAATAATTTCAGGAAATAAAAATAATCAAGCCATTGCAAAGCGAATTGGTCTTAAAGGTGGAACTATTCGTGCGCAAGTAGGAAAAAAACAAAATCGTGATTTTATTGTACAGACTACTGTTTCCGTTGCATCTGTTAAGGGGACTGATTTTTGGGTAGTATCCGATAATAATAATGGTGATTCTGTAATTGGTATTGAAGGAGTTATCCAATTAACGAATAAAATATCAGGTGACAAAATTGATATCCCAAGTGGGATCACAGGACTTGCAACAAAAGATGGGCAATTGCAGTCTTTTAATACGGACCCCAAAACAATACCAAAAGATCCATCTGGAGATAATATTGGTAATCAAAAGCTTAAGATTGAATTCAAGGATGCTAACGGCAAGAAAAAAACATTAGTTATTGAATATAAATAATCCGCATCGTGAATTATTATAGTAAGATTAACCAATTTGGGATAATTCTTATCCTCAGTGTTCTTTGTTTATCAATATCCACTGCTCAAACTAAAAAACTTTTTCATGTAGCTCCGCCTAATGGTGTAGTTGGTGAAGATTTAATCTTATCTGTATCTATTCTTGAAATTGATGATCCAATTAAAGCTAAGCTATACTATCGGTTACCTGGAGGTGAATCATACCTTGAAAAAGATTTTGTAAATACTGGATTTAATTGGCAGGCTACTATCTCTGGATTTAGCCTTACTGAAGAGGGAATTGAATATGTTATAGCCTTTGAATTTTCTGAAGATCGATTGATATCGTACCCTAGGGTTGACCCCTTTAATAACCCCGTGTTTCTTCAAGTATTTCCGCCAAAAAATGATTTCAAAGATGGTGTTTTTGGAAAATTACCTATGGCAGATGTTTTAATATTATCGCCCGAACCCAATGCGATTGTTAAACAAAATGAATTACTAATTGCGGCATCATTATTTAATTCCGATAAATTAGATTATTCATCAGTGAAATTATTATTAGATGGAAAAGATATGTCTTCAGAAATGACATTCGAAGATGGAATTCTAATATTGGATCCAGGCCTTATTTCAATGGGGACACATACAGTCCAAATCAATATGAAAGATATTGATTTACAAGACATAGCTCCTTTTAGATGGAGTTTTATTGTAGGTAGAAAAAAACAAAAAATTTCTTCAACCTTTGAATATAATGGTAGGCTAAATAGTCGAATTTCTGCGGAAAAGGTATCAGAATCAGAACTTAATATTGCTGAAATTATGGGAGATGTTTCATTAGATATTCAGTGGGCTAAGCTGAGCACTGATTTGCGACTTACCTCTCGAGAGTCACCTTATACACAGCCACATAATCGATTCGGCACCCATCTATCAGTTGGTAGTTTTTTGAATTTGAAAATGGGCGATTTTTATCCACAGTTCAATCAATTTACAATTGATGGTAAACGAGTTAGAGGTGTAGGATTAAAGATCGATTTTAAACAGTTTCAATTTCAATATATTAATGGAGAATTAAATCGTGCTGTGCATCATGCAGGTCAAACTAATGGTGGTTACCAATTAATAAAAGACCTAACAGAAAATAATGAAGATGGGTCTAAAACTTATTATTTAGATAGAAGGGGTTTTGCATTTAAAAGGAATATCTCTGGTCTAAAATTATCAGCAAACTTGTTGTCTCGAATAAAATTAGGTTTTCATTTTATGAAAATGCGTGACGATACAACATCTGTTAACCATGTACTAAACGAATCATTATTTACTATTGATGAATTTATACCTGGACTACAACCAGGTGATTATACAGTAAATAAATTCAAGGATGCATTAGTTTCACAAGGGGATTCTCTAGAAAATCCAAGCTCAAATTGGATTAGCCTAAAGCCGCAAGACAACTTAATAATAGGCTTTAATGTTGGTACTGACTTTGATAATAAAAGACTCAAACTAGATTTTAATTGGGACATGAGTTTATTCAATCGGGATATATGGGATGGAGCTATGTCACGAACTGCGTTAGATACAATGACTGATGATTCTTTAGATGGTTGGATCGGCGTTCAATACGATAGCCTTGGAAATGAAATAATAAGTTCTACAAAAATTGACACAGCAGCAATTCTATTTGATCCGGTAAAATTCCAAGATATTTTTATAATCAATTCGAGCATGACTCCCTTGATTCCTTTTGATATGAATTCAATAAAATCTAGTCTGCTTTCAACATTGATTAATATGCCTTCCTCTGCATTTAGTGTTCGATTAAGAGGTAATTATGGGAAAAACAGCATATTAGTAGAATACCGTCAAGTGGGTCCTGAATTTGTTTCGCTTGGAAATCCATTCTTGAGAAGAAACGCTCGCCAATTTATTTTATCAGATCGAATTGCACTCCTTGATAGGAAAATATTTTTAAATATTGGTTTCAAACATTTAGATAATAAAATATTACGAACAACGGTAAATCCATTAAATACTAATACTACCTTTGTTAATCTTACATTTTTACCAGGACCACAAATGCCTACTTTTGTCATTAATTATCAGTCTATCAGTAAAAATAATGAGAAAAGTCAATTGGACTCTATAGGGAGTAAAACAGTTGATTTAAGAGAAGACTCAAACGCTTCGACAAATATGATGGCACTGACACTACCATTATCTAATGGTGAGGTTAAGCAGAATCTAGTATTAAGTTTAGGTGGGGTTACAAATTTGGACAATTTGACCAAAAAGAGAAGTTCGAGTTATTTATTCCCAAAGACTGATTCAAAAACAATTTCAATTAACTTATCATCTATTTTTCCAAGTGAACTAAAAACCGTTACCCAGTTTAGTCAAACTAAACTTGATATTCCTTCCATGAGTAATAATAAATTGATAAAAACCGCATATACATGGACCAATTTGTCAATTGCAGGTAATTATCGTTTATTAAATAATAAAATGTTAGCTCGTGGAGCAGTCTCATTAATGGATAGTAGAAGTAAAATCAATTCACAATTACTTGGGATAAGAGGGGGTGCTGATTATCAAATACAAACTAATTTAAGCGCCGCTCTTACTGGTTACATTAGAATCTACAGTGTGCCAAGTGAGAAATTTATTGAAACAAATTCATCAGGTATTGTACTTACACTTAATTATAACTTTTAGCGATGCATTTTTCAATTCAAGATATCATAAAATACTTTCAAAATAAATGGGTTGGGTGGCTCATAACCTTTGGAGCTATTGTCATAGTCTCGTTAGCACATTGGACTGGTATTTTCGATACAATGGAATTAAAAATGTATGATTATCGTTTTGATTCCGTGAGAGGTCCATTAACGGGTTGGACGGCATCAGATTCAACGTATATCAATAAAGGTACCGATGTTGTTTTGGTAGAAGTAGATGATGAAGCATGGCGTCTAATGCCCGAAGAATGGCCCTATCCTAGAGGAAGTGTTTGGGGTAGAGTGATTAGAAACTTATATAAATCTGGAGCAAAGGTAATTGCATTTGATATTCAATTTGATGCGCCAGAAAGCCGATCTGAGATTTATAAAGACCTTATTGCTACCACCACTCCTCAATATATTATTGATCAGGTTCCAATGGTGAAAGATTCAATGCAAGCGGAATATATACTACAATCTCTTCCACGTTTAATTCCACGTCATGGAGATAAGGTATTAGGTGAAGCTGTTGCCGAAGCTCAAATGTTTGGAACTACGGTGATTATGCCTGTAAAAATGGTTACAGAGCCTACGTCTGTTCCGCCTCAATATATATCATACCCGGTTGATGAGATAATGCGAGCTAATCCTGAATTAGGATTAATTAACGATCAGATGGATAAAGATGGTTTTTCTCGTCGCTATGCTCTTTTTGGAGAAATGCCACATGAACCCGATAAGGTTTATCTTACACTTGCAGTTAAAGCTTTTAAAGCATTTAAGAGTATTTCTGATACTACAAAACCATATTTTGATCGTGATAATCTGAATTGGAATTATGGCGGATACAATATTAATGCTTATGGTGCTGGAAACTCATTCTTAGTGAATTATTATGGCCCACCATCAGGGTATAAATATAGAGGAGAAAAAAATCTACCACCTTGGGGCACTTTCCCTAAATATTCCTTGGCATATATTATTGATACTAAAGAAGTAACCTTAAGAGATCCAATTGAAGATATAGATTGGATGGATCAATTTCTACCGGGTGAAATTCCCGAATGGATTCAAGCTATTGATAATTTAGAAGAGCGTCAGGAAATGATGGCAGCCATGGGAATTAGTGAAGAGTTTGATGTTACTACATCACCATTCTTTAACAAAATTGTAGTTATTGGAACATCAGTAGAGGTTCACCAAGATTATAAACAGACACCTTTTTATAATTTTTGGGGTATTCAACAGCTTACGCCTGGTATGGAAACTCACGGGAATGCAATACAAACACTGTTAGATGAAAATTTTATCAATGTAATGGGCGGGCAGTTAACAGATTTGTTAAATCCATATAATCCATATCCCATGAGTCATACTTTTCTTATCGCAATTTTATCTTTGATTGCATTTCTTATTCTTTCATTTTTAAATCCAATAACTGCCGGCATTTTAATAGTGGTTGAGGGTATAATATACTTTGGTATTGCTTGTGGAATATTTGTTGATGACATCTTTTGGTTATTTAAAGATAGTATATTATCAATTCTTCCTCAATCAATATTAGCCAATAATCCAGAATTACTTAAGACGCCTCTTCCAGTAGTGGGGCAATCATATGTTATTCCGATTGTGGCTCCATTAGTAGGTTTAGTAACGACATATTTAGGGATTGTTTTATATGATTATATAATTGAGCAACAAGATAAGAAATTTTTAAAAGGTACTTTTGGCGCCTATATATCTCCAGACTTAATCGACCAAATGTATGAAGATAAACAAGAACCAAAATTGGGTGGACAAGCAGGGTATCATACTGCATTTTTTTCAGACATTCAGAGTTTTTCCTCTTTTTCCGAAATATTAGAGCCTGAAAGAATGGTAAGCCTTATGAATGAATATTTAACTGAAATGACTAATATTTTGCTTGATCATAAAGGGACACTAGATAAATATATAGGTGATGCTATTGTAGCATTTTATGGTGCTCCTGTAAAATTAGAAAAACACGAATTTCATGCTTGCATGACAGCTCTTGAAATGGAGAACAAACTAGAAATTATGCGTAGTCAATGGTCTACTGAGGGAGATTGGCCTGAGCTCGTACATAATATTCGTCATCGTGTGGGCTTAAACTCTGGAGAAATGGTTACTGGGAATATGGGTTCATCGATGAGAATGAATTATACAATGATGGGTGATACAGTTAATCTTGCGGCTAGACTTGAACCTGCAGCAAAACACTATGGCGTTTATATTATAGTAGCAGAAAATACATATAAACCTGTTGCTGATCAGTTTGAATGGAGAATGTTAGATTACTTAAGAGTTAAAGGGAAAAAGAAACCTGTAAAAGCCTATGAGCTTTTATCCTTAAAAAATGATTTATCAAAAGAAAAAAATCAATTAGTTCAAGCCTTTAATGAAGCTTTAGATCTATATCATAATCAAGAATGGACAAAGGCTAAAAAACGATTTGTAGAGTCGAATGAATTAGAGGAGAAATTTCCACACAGACCAACTAATCCATCAACTGTCTATATTGATAGGTGTGATTACTTTAAATTAGAACCACCCGATAAAGATTGGGATGGCGTTTGGACAATGACTTCAAAATAGTAAACTGATAGAATTATTTAATATCCACCAATTAATGCACTACAATTATGAATAAGAATCGTGGCAACATATTATGGATCGATGACGAAATCGATTATTTAAAACCTCATATTATTTTCTTAGAGGAGAAGGGTTATTCAATAACTAAATGTAATAATGGAAAAGATGGAATTTCTCAATTTAATCAAAATGTTTTCGATTTAGTATTACTTGATCAATTCATGCCAGGAATTGATGGTATAGAAACCCTTCGCGAGATTAAAGAAAAAAATCCAGCTATTCCAATTATAATGATTACTAAAAGTGAAGAAGAATGGCTTATGAATGAAGCTATATCAGAAAAAATTTCTCATCTGCTAATTAAACCGTTGAATCCTAATCAAATATTTATGGCTTGTAAACAAGTACTAGAAGACATAACTCTTCGAAGTGAAAAAGTGACGAGTGGATATTTGGAAGAATTCAAACAAATTGAATCAGATGCAGATGAGGCTGAATCATTTAAGGATTGGTGGACAATCTATAATCGACTTATAAAGTGGCAACTTGATTTTGACGATCAAAAAGGATCAAACTTAAATCAAATTTTAACTGATCAATTTCAATCCTGTAATAAAAAGTTTACACAATTTATTGAATCACAATATTCTAATTGGTTGAGAAGTATAGATCGTCCGACATTATCTGTAGATATTTTTTCTAAAAAAGTAAAGCCGTTGCTTGAATCAAATGAAAAGGTATGCTTCTTGGTAATGGATGCAATGAGATTAGACCACTTTATGCAATTATATCCAATTATGGCTGAGAATTTTTCAATTCAAATTGACCCCTCTATATCAATATTACCATCCGCTACCCCTTTTGCAAGGAACTCAATATTTTCAGGATTATTCCCTGATGAATTTTGTAAAAAATACCCACAACAATTAGAAGGCATGAATCTAGATGAAGGCAGTTTAAACGAATATGAAAAAGAATTTCTTTCAGATCAACTCATTAGAAATGGATTATCGGAAAAATCAGTACATTATTATAAAATTTGGGTTGCGAACGAGGGTCAAAAGTTTTTATCAAAAATAAATAATTATTTTAATAATGACTTGATAGCTATTGTGGTGAATTTTGTAGACCAATTAGCACACAGGCGTTCAGAATCAGATATCTTAAAAGAGATGGTCCCTGACGAAATGGGTTATCGTCATGCTGTTAAGGTATGGTATGAAAATTCGTGGATACGTAACGTTTTATCAGAATTGGGCTCAGCCGGATATAAAATTGTGATCACTAGTGATCATGGAAGCTTGAGAGTTAACCGTGGATCCATAGTTGCCGCTGACAAAAATTCATCTACAGGAATAAGATATAAATATGGAAGAAATATTAATGTTTCAACAAAAAGTGCAATTGATGTAAGAGATTTAAGCTTATATCGTCTTCCAATGATTGGCCATCAAATCAATTATTTGATTGCTAAAGAGGACTTCTTTTTTGTTTATCCAAATGAACAAAAAAAATATAAAGATCATTTGCAAAACAGCTTCCAACATGGGGGAATATCCATGGAAGAAATGCTTATACCTATTTTTACATTAACTCAAAAATGAAAGATATGATATTTAATTCAGTTAAAGAAACTCAACAATTTGCATCAGATTATGCTAAAGAGATATCTAAAGGGAAGGTTATTGCACTTGTTGGAGATTTAGGATCAGGTAAGACCACTTTTTCTCAAGGCTTTGCTCGGGGGCTTGGTATTAAGGATAAAGTAATCTCACCAACTTTCAAATTAGTTAGTGAATATGAAGGGGATAAGACTTTATACCATATTGATTGTTATCGTATGGAATCCGCAAAAGATTTTATCAATATTGGAGGAGAGGAGTTCATTCTATCTAATGAAAGCATAACTTTAATTGAATGGGCTGATCGAGTAAAGCCTCTTTGGAGCGAAGATTGGATATGCATTTATTTCAATATAATTGAAAATCAACCTAATTCAAGAATAATAAAAATATCGAATGTGAAAAAATGAATATTATTTCAATTGAAACAGCAACTGATTGGTGTGGCGTTGCACTTTTAATTAATGATAAGTGTGAGGATAAAATCCAGAAAAAAATACCAAGAAAACATGCCGAAAAATTACCTGTTTTTTATAGTAGAATAATGCTTAGTACAAAATTTGATGATAATAAATTAGATGCTATCGCTGTCTCAATCGGACCAGGTTCATTTACGGGTTTGCGCATAGGTCTTGGGTTTGCAAAGGGACTAGCTTTTGCAAAAGGTATCCCTATTATACCAGTGCCAACACTTGATGTAATTGCAAGAAGTGCTGATAAAGGAAATGATGATTATTCAGTATATTTATTTTCTCATAGTGACATTGTTTATCATCAGCAATACAAAAAAGGCAAAGCAATTAATTCACCTAAGGCATCTAGATGGAGTTCGATTAATAAAAATAGTTATAGTGTACATTATGGGTGTGAAGAACTATTGAAAAACAAAAGGAATTTATCTGTATTCCCAAGAGTTGAAACAGTAGGGAGATTAGCCATAGAAAATTGTGAATCTTGGGTAGTTAAGATTCCCTATTCATTAGTTCCTAACTATATTTCACCATTTAATGTAAGATGATATATGACAATTAGGTACGCCAGTTCAAATGATTTTGATAGAATTTATGAAATTGAAAAAAGAGTTTTTTCTAATCCGTGGTCTAAAGAATCAATTAAAAAAGAATTAGATAATTATTCTAAATCTCTCAATTTGATTAGTGAAATAGATGGTCAGCTAATGGGGTATTTCTTTTCTCATATGATTAGCAATGAGGTACACATATTAAATATAGCGATTGATGTATCATTTCAACATCGAGGCAATGGTGAAGCTTTTTTCAATCAGATATTCAAAAAATATTTAGAATATGCCAATGTATTTTTAGAGGTAAAAAGAACTAATTTACCAGCTATTAATTTGTATCATAAATTTGGCTTTGAAGAGATTGATATTAGGAAAATGTATTATTCTGACGGTCAAGATGCCGTAGTTATGTCAAGAAAAGTGAATTGAGATGTCTTGGTTTCGTAGAAAAGAAAAAAATATATCATCTGAAAAGCACAAAAAGGATATACCGAGTGGTTTATGGGTAAAGTGCCCATCTTGTACAGAGATCCAATATAAGCCAGAGCTAGAAAAAAATTTTTCCGTTTGTCGAAAATGCAACCATCACTTTAGAGTAAATCCATCTTTATACTCTGATCTACTTTTAGATAAGAGAAATATCAAAAACTTATTTACTAATATACAATCTTCTGATCCTTTAAGCTTTGAAGCAGAAAAACAATATATAGAGCAATTAGATATTGCTAAATCTAAAACAGGTCATAATGATGCAATAAATTGTTTTTTAGGAGAGATAAATAAAAATGCAGTTGTTCTTGCTGTAATGAATTTCGAATTCATTGGAGGTAGCATGGGTTCTGTCGTTGGTGAATTAGTCTCTAGATCAATAGATTTAGCTAGTGAACAGAAAATACCATTAGTCCTAATTTGCGCTTCTGGTGGAGCTCGAATGCAGGAATCTGCATATTCTCTTATGCAACTAGCAAAAACAAGTTCAAAACTTGCTAGATATCAAAAAGAAGGAGGACTGTATATACCTGTTCTTACTGATCCGACTACAGGAGGAGTAACGGCAAGTTTTGGCATGTTGGGAGATGTGATTATAGCGGAGCCAGGTGCACTTATTGGTTTTGCTGGTCCACGCGTTATCAAGCAAACTATAGGTGAAGATTTACCTGAAGGGTTCCAACGTGCTGAGTTTTTGCTGGAAAAAGGGTTTGTTGATCACATTGTTTCTCGCTCAGAAATGAAGGAAAAATTGACTAAGATTATAGAATTGCTCACAAAATGAATAGTCCGTCGATTTTAATTTCTAATGATGACGGAATTTTTTCTGATGGTATATATGCACTTTGGGAGGCCATGTCTGAAATTGGTAAAACTACAGTAGTTGCACCTAACACAGAGAAAAGTGCTGTTGGACATGCTATTACATTATCAGACCCAATTAGAATCCAAAAAGTTAAGAGAGCTAATGGGTTCGTAGGGTTTTCTGTACATGGTACACCAGCTGATTCAGTTAAAATAGCTGTTAAGTCAATCATGGATTCTAAACCTGATCTAATAATTTCTGGTATTAATGCTGGTGCTAATGTTGGTCAAAATCTATTGTATTCTGGAACAATATCAGCTGCTACAGAAGGTACATTTTTAGGTATACCATCTATAGCTATTAGTCTTAATTCATATGAGAAGTGTGATTTTTCGGGTGCAAAAAAAGTAGCATCAAAAATTGTTGACGCCGTATTACAAAATGATTTACCTAGAGGGACGCTCCTGAATGTGAATGTTCCTAGCATTCCAGAAACTAATTATCTTGGGTATAAAATAACTAAGCAAGGAGACCTTTTTTTTAAAGATCATTTTGAAAAAAGAGAAGACCCTCGTGGTAGACAATATTATTGGATGACAGGAGTAATTGTAAATCCAGATAGTGATATTCAGTGGGATGGTTTTGCTCTAGAGAAAGGTTATGTAAGTATTACTCCACTTCATCTTAAAATGACCAATATTGATATTATCAATGAATTGTCTGATTGGAACTTGGATTGAGCAATCTACATAAGGGGGGTGTTGTAATTATAGATTTTGGTTCTCAATATACTCAGCTTATTGCTAGAAAAGTTCGAGAACAAAATATCTATTCAGAAATAGTTCATTCAGAAATTACATATGATGAAATATTAGAACGAGAGCCAGCTGCAATAATTTTATCTGGAGGCCCTTCAAGTGTTTTTGAAGAAAAAGCTCCGTCTTTTGATGAGTTAATCTTAAATGCAAAGTTGCCAATTCTAGGAATTTGTTATGGGCTACAGTTATTAGCACATCATAATGGTGGATTAGTAGAAAGTACGGGTGAAGGCGAATATGGATTTGCTGAAATTAAAGTTAATAATTTTTCAGGTCTATTTGAAAATATACCAAAAAAATCTCAGGTTTGGATGAGCCATATGGATAGAGTCACTAAACTTCCAGATGGATGGGAGGTATTAGCATACTCTTCAAATCAAATTATAGCTGCCATGTCAAATAAGGATCAGTCAAGAGTTGCAACTCAATTTCATCCCGAAGTAGCACACTCACATGAAGGAGTATCTATATTAAGAAATTTCTTATTTAATATAGCACATTGTTCAGACAACTGGACTGCAGGAAACTTTATTGAAGAACAAATAGGATTAATAAAACAAAAAGTTGGCAACTCTAACGTCCTAGTTGGTGTAAGTGGAGGAGTTGATTCATCAGTTGTCGCAGCATTAATTCATAAGGCAATCGGTAGTCAATCAACTTCAGTTTTGATTGATCATGGATTAATGCGTATAAATGAAGCAAAGAATTGCGTTACTGCTCTTCAAGAAGGTCTTGGCATAAACATAAAATCTTATGATGAATCAGAAAAATTTCTGTCAAAACTTTCTGGTTTGGAAGATCCGGAACAAAAAAGAAAGGTTATTGGAAAACAGTTCATTACATCATTCGAGAGTATAGCAAAAAAATATGATGATATGGATTTTCTTGCTCAAGGGACGCTTTATCCCGATGTAATTGAAAGTGGAGTAAGCAAGAGTAGTTCAGCTCATGTAATAAAAAGTCATCATAATGTTGGTGGTCTCCCCGATCGTATGAATTTTCAATTAATTGAACCTTTACGTGAATTATTTAAAGATGAAGTCCGAAAAGTTGGGGAAGAGCTAGGATTACCTCATACTCTAATCCAACGGCACCCATTCCCAGGACCTGGGCTAGCTGTTCGTATAATTGGCGATGTCACTAAAGAAAGGGTTTCAATTCTGCAAAAAGCTGACCAAATATATTTGGATATCTTGTATGAAGATGAGATTTATCATGATATTTGGCAAGCTTTTTCAGTCTTAATCCCAGTTAAAACTGTTGGTGTTATGGGTGATCAGAGAACATATGAAAATTTGCTTGGAGTTCGAGCTGTTACTAGCACAGATGGAATGACAGCCGATTGGTATAGAATGCCTTCAAAAACATTAACTAAAATTTCTAATCGTATAATTAATTCTGTGCCTGGAATTAATCGTGTAGTATATGATATTACTTCAAAACCTCCTGGGACAATTGAATGGGAATAATTATTATATATTCAATTATTTAGTGACATAAGTCACCTCAATAAATAATAAAATTAATTATATTTAATCCTGTAAATTTGAAAGAGTTACATTAAAGGGGAAAATATGTGTGGTATATTAGGCTACTTAGGGAACAAAGATGCTGTCCCTATATTATTAAATGGATTACATCGCCTTGAATATAGAGGTTATGATTCTGCTGGAATTGCAGTTATGGGAAAGAATGGGATTCAACATGTTAAGAATTCGGGTAAAGTTTCAGAATTATCTAAGTTAATTGATGATTCAGTTTTAAATGGTTCCATAGGTCTTGGCCATACTCGATGGGCCACTCACGGTCAACCCAATACAATCAATTCTCATCCACATTTTGATAGAACTGGAAAGATTGCAATAATCCATAATGGTATAATTGAAAATTATAATTCAATTAAAGAAGTATTATCTAAAGAGGGGTTCGAATTTAAAAGTGAAACGGATTCTGAAGTTCTTGCCCAATTAATTTCTGATATTTATTATTCTGATGGTCTAAATTTTGAACAATCTGTTCAGGCTGCATTGAATCAAGTAATTGGAGCATATGGTATTGCTGCTTTTTGTTCGGATGAACCAAACAAATTAGTTGCTGCTCGCCATGGTAGTCCGCTTGTACTTGGAATTGGTAAAGATGAATATTTTATTGCTAGTGATGCTTCACCCATTGTTGAATATACCAGAAATGTGATTTATTTGGATGAAGGTGAAATTGTTACTATTTCTAAAAGTGGATATGAAATTCGTTCCATTGTCAATGATAATATTATTAACAAACATTCAAGCAAAATCGAGTTATCAATTGATCAGATTGAAAAAGGTGAATATGAGCACCATATGCTAAAAGAAATCCATGAACAAGTTCATACTATAACTGATACTATGCGCGGCAGACTTGATCCATCTGATGGGTCTGCCCATCTTGGAGGAATAGCAGATCAAATAAATCGTATTAAAGGTGCCAATAGAATATATATTACAGCATGTGGTACTTCTTGGCATGCCGGATTAATTGGAAAATATCTTATTGAAGAATATGCACGTATTCCGGTCCACGTTGAGTATGCTTCTGAATTTCGTTATAGGAGCACAATCATTGATAGCAAAACTGTTGTAATTGCTATATCTCAATCAGGTGAAACTGCAGATACTCTAGCAGCTATTAAAAAGGCAAAGGAATTTGGTGCTTTGACTCTTGGAATATGTAATGTTGTTGGTTCTTCTATTGCTCGTGAAACGGATTGTGGAGTTTATACTCACGCTGGTCCAGAGATTGGAGTCGCTTCTACAAAAGCCTTTACTTCACAGGTGGCTGTTCTTTTTTTACTGTCTTTATGTTTTAACAAAAATAAAGGACCATCTGGGAATAATTTTTCTGAAGCATTATTAAATATTGGCGTTCATGTAAAAGAAATATTGAAGGATACTAAGACGATTGATACTGTAGCTGAATTAACTTTTAAATCTGAAAATTTTCTCTATCTTGGAAGAGGTATGAATTTTCCTGTTGCTCTTGAAGGTGCCTTGAAACTTAAAGAAATATCTTATATTCATGCCGAAGGATATCCAGCAGCAGAAATGAAACATGGGCCTATTGCATTGATTGATGAAAATATGCCTGTGGTATTTATCGCACCTAATGATGAAACTTACTCAAAAGTTTTATCAAATATTCAAGAAGTGAAAGCAAGGGAAGGTATTGTAATTACTTTAACAGATAATAAAACTAATGAACTTAATAAAGTATCTGATTACATAATTGAAGTACCAAGAGCTAATCACCCTAAAATTTTTCCTATACTTGCTTCAATATCTTTACAATTATTAGCTTACAAATTAGCTGTATTAAGAGAATGTGATATTGATCGTCCTAGAAATTTGGCTAAAAGCGTAACCGT
>Ga0208408_1000671_pt1 | contig 21337 bp, 13 predicted proteins | sample ETNtaG_4_FD_185776 | JGI IMG/M metagenome (GOLD analysis project Ga0208408, IMG submission 185776) | Marine microbial and viral communities from oxygen minimum zone, Eastern Pacific Ocean - ETNP201406SV67 (SPAdes) (version 2) | ecosystem: Environmental > Aquatic > Marine > Oceanic ... | reverse complement strand
GGAAAATGGGGTCGCAGTCATCGGTATTACCGATTATGCACAAAATGCATTGACGGATATTGTCTGGATTGAATTTCTAGCCGATGAAGGTGATTCTGTGGAAGAAAATGGTTCCTTTGCAAGCGTGGAATCTGTGAAATCTGTTTCAGATATTTATGCGCCACTTGCAGGGAAAATTGTTGGATTAAATTTGGATCTTCAGGATGCCCCTGAGGTGATGAATGAGGATGCTTATGGTTCATGGATTGCAAAAATTGAGTTGGATGATGTGAGTTCAGTAGATGGGCTCCTAGATGCTGCTGGTTATGCAGCCCTCATTGGAGAATAAGCATGAATGAGTCGATTCCACTTGCTGAACGACTCTCGCTATATTTTGACGGGTCTTGCAAAGAGAACCGGAATGTGACTGCTGAAACTCCTGCTGGATGGGGGGTTGTTGTCGTCAGAGGTGATTCTGGGCTCGGTAAAGGTGATGGTGAAATCATTGAGGAAATGAGTGGCCTTGTGATCACTTCTTCTGATGAAGATGGGTTTCTAGGAGCAGAGGTTGGTAGCAACAACACTGGTGAATTGTCAGCAATGGCACACACTTTGCGTTGGTTACTCATTGAAGGTGGTACTGAAACTGTGACGATTCGAGGCGATTCTCAGTATGCATTGAAAATCGCCAATGGTGAATGGAGTGCAAAGGCAAACCGTGAGTTGGCTGCCAGAGTACAAGCCCTCTGGAATGAAGTGACCTCGTTGCGCACTGTTGAAGCTGAACACATTCGGGCTCACAGAGGTCATCGCTGGAATGAGCGGGCTGACCATCTCGCGTGGCGTGCCTGTATAGGTGAAACTCCATTGCCTCTTCAATTTTGGAAACCTGGAAATCGTTGACTATGTTCCATCACCAGGATAGATGTTACCAACAATGTATTTTTCAGGATTCGTGATTGACGCATATGTCGCCTTTACTACGAGAACGAGCATAATAATTCCAATTAGTGGAAAGCAAGCAAAACAACATATGAATAAATCAATGCCCTCTAAACCAGGAAGAAGCACACTTTCCTGTGGGTCGTCTGGATTTACGTAAATGGTTACATTTTCACCAGGAGGATATTCATCAGCCCAATCAGAACCCCATGAGTTACAACTGTTATCTATGGAATAACTAACCCGTTTACCGATGTGGGTTTCATTCTCAATTGTATATTCATATTCAATCCATGGACAATAATTGGTTCCACCTTCACTATCAGACGATTCATGAACACCACTGTCAATGATGATGGCTTCAATTGGGGACCAATCGCCTGTACGTAAATCGGCTACAAGACTGCCCCCTATCATCACTGTTGCAAAAAATGATGCAGAGCACCACAGGATTGTGATGACCCAAAATATTGCAAGGCCTGCCCACGTGCCTTCTCCAGGTGTGTAATTTTCGGAGTGGTGCCATTCTCTATCTGACTCGGATGAGTTTAGCATCATTAGTGCGAAATCCAAGAAATCCTGGGCATCATTGATTGAGTCGAAATGTCTGTTTCCTGTCATGTTCATAAATTCACGAAATGATAGTGGCTCAATTTCCCTCTTGGCTGCTAGATCATTATACCAATCCACAATGTGCTGAGCATCATTTTTACTGTCCCAATTATCAACAGGGAAATCCGCAAGTGTTGCTGTGATTTTTCCGAGCTCTTCGGTGGTGACCTCTTCTATTTCCTCTTCCTCAAGGTCAGGCAAACCATCCAGCGAGAACGCTGATTTGTAATCTTCTTCTTCATCAGGCATGTTTATTCCTCTTCATCACTGAGTGGTCCTTCAAATACGAGCCATGCATATGTGGATGTCAATAACATCAACAGGCCAATGAGCATCGTTAGCATCGTCAATGGAGCCGGTGCGGATTTACAAAAGTAGCCAATTGCATTGGAACTGAATACGAAGGCGATTCCAACGGCTGCCAAAACTCGTACTGAACTCTTTGGTTGAGTCCACATTGTTAGCGCTGGAATTACACCCCACACCCCAAATGTGTGACGATACCAAGAAAGATACAGCATTACGCCACCAATCAATCCAATTATTCCACGAGTGAAAGATTCTGACTCCCAAGGGCCTACTGGCGCCCAACCTGAAATCAGAGTTGACAAAACGATGAGGGAACCAAGGCCCGCAACCATCGGATGGCGGGTGGCTGGGTGGTCGTCCATGTCACGGCGTCGGGTTTCAGGTTGAAAGGGTCTTGGCCTCAGGGGCGCTCTCCACCGTGCTCAATGTGATTACGCCAAGCAGCAGCAGACTCTGCTGAACGGACCTCCAAAACACGCCACAAGTCTTGCAATGAATCTGAATTACTCATTGATACAATCCTGGTCAAAATACTGGAAAGTTCCTCCTTGTGTTCTTCAACCATGTGTAGGAGGAGTTCACGAAGACGGGTTCGCACGATTTCGTCTTCATTAATCCAAAGTTGAACTGACAATCCTTTGCGGTCGGCTGGATGTAATACCAGATAATCTCGAAGTACTGTTTGGGCGAATCGGCGATGAATACTTGTGTCACTGTGGTGTACAATTCGGGCGCATCGATTCGCAAAACCCTCCGAATCTAATGTTGTTGTAAGTCTAATTGACCCTGTGGCAATTCGGATAACATCAGGGGATTTGTCAGAAAGTAATGTGTCCATCAGTGGAAGAGCAGCAGCACCGCGCCTGTGAATGATTTCATCAAGGGCATCTGCCAGAGAACATCTCACCTGGGATTCGCGGGAAAGTAGTGTTTTTTCTAATTGTGATGAACCTTCAAAATCTAGATCCCATGCTCTCGGCAGTAATGAGGCGATTCGACTTGCTAATTCGATGCCGCCGTCTCCTGCCATTCGATTGAGGCGAGATAATATTTCCAAAGGAGTTACCAGAGTTCGTCTAGCGAGGGCGATATCTAACCATTCGACCAACACGGGACGAGGTGGGTCTGCTTCCTCCATCCGGTCAAGCAGCCAACCAGCAGCAAAGGCACCACCGGCATCTGCTTCCATTGGTATTGCTGGTGTTATTTCACTACCCTCGTGCCAATCAATAAGATGTGGTCCTGGAGTTGAACCTCCATGCCAATATCCTGGTTTTCGACCAAGGGCTATACTTTCCATCAAGTGATACCCTTGTTGCCTAGAAATTGGGCTGTCTCTTGATGACATACCATTCAACAAGGCAATTGCAACCCACCAACGGTCAACGTCTGGCGCATCTGAATCCAAGGCTTGGGAAAGGAGTGTTTCAACTCGAATGAAAAGTGCTCGTTCGGCCACTTCATCTCGCCGATTATCGAGCCATTTTCTACCTTCTCTTGCAGGGTCTGCTGACAATGACAAACGATGAGGAATCAATGATTCGCCAATGGATTCTAAATCTCGATCGAAGGCTGCGCGATTTGCCTGTAGTAAGGCATGAGCGATTTGAATTAACTTCGCTGGGTCTTTCGGTAGAATTACAGGGAAATCTGGATCTGTGAGAGGTGGTTCGGGTAGAGGCCAGTCCTCACATCCACGCAACATCGCAGTTTCGAGCGCTGCTTGTGTGTGCTCAAAGAGTCGTTGTGAGAGTTCGTTCTGCTCACGCCAATCGCTCATCGGCGACCACACCATCAAATGTCGAGTTCGATGTTTAGGTTCTGGATGAGTTCCTTGTATCGGTTTCGAATTGTCACTTCGGTCACACCAGCAACTTCAGCAACCTCACGCTGTGTACGGCGCTTTCCACAAAGAACACTTGCAATGTAGATAATTGATGCAGCGATTCCAGTCGGGCCACGGCCGCTGGTCAACTCTTTTTCCTGAGCTGCTTGAATCAATTCGTATGCTTTGGCCTCGACCTCAGCATCCAATCCAAGACCTGAACAGAACCGAGAAATGTAATCTTCGGGTCCTGTTGGCATAATTTTCATCTTGAGTTCACGAACCATGAATCGGTATGTGCGGCCAATTTCCTTTCGTCCTGTTCGGCTTGCCTGACCAATTTCATCAAGGGTTCGAGGAACACCACATTGTCGGCAGGCTGCATACAAACTTGCGGCTGCAACACCTTCGATTGAGCGACCACGAATCAGGCGCTTCTCGACTGCCTTCTTGTAATTCACAGCGGCGGATTCACGGACTGTCTTCGGTAGTTCAAGACGACTGGCCATTCGGTCCAATTCTGCGAGTGCCATTGCAAGGTTGCGCTCAGTTGCGTTACTCACGCGACTGCGCTTTTGCCACTTTCGCATGCGGTAGAATTGACTTCGATAACGGCTGTTAATCGTCTTACCAGAGTAGTCTTTGTTCTGCCAATCGATGTCTGTGGACAATCCCTTATCGTGAAGCATCACTGTCATTGGGGCGCCCGTACGTGCACGCTGATCACCCTGTTCTGGACTAAACACTCGCCATTCTGCACCTTGATCGATAACATTGTCTTCAAGGACAAGTCCGCAATCTTTGCAGACAATTTCGCCACGAGTTTCATCGCGGTCAAGTTTTCTCGAATTGCATTCCGGACACTTTACGGTGTCCTCTACTTGTGTGTTATCAGCCATTTTACAGTCCCCTCTTCCACCATTAAATGATTAGGAAGTGATATAATTCCGAATGGGGATAGTATTTAAAGTTGATTGTCTGATATGTCCACCATATTTTCCCAATACTTGAGATATTTAGGTTGTGAAAACACATAAAAATTTTACAAATTTTCATCATTGTAACATTCCTTAAATTTCTGGGTTTCTCCACCGTAGGTGGAGTTGGGTGGGTGGAATACGTATGTTTCTGTTTCCTAACGGTCATATAGCCCCCCCCACTGGAGATTTCTGGGTGTGATTGTGTCTGTGTCCTGGCCTCCAGAATTCGTCGCCCTCAATCCAGGGAAACGAGTTCTATTTTTGACCAAGGACTTGGGACTCATTAAGGACCAATTGTACAACGGTTTGAATTTGCAAATGAGTGACTTGAGTGTCGATGACTTGCTTGACGATATTAACACTGATGTAATGACGCCGGCGTGGGTTTGTTTTGATCATGAGCCTGCAGCTATCGCTGAAAATGCATATGCTGGACTCATGCATGATGGAGAGAGGGTCTTCCGTTCAGGTGCACTCAAAGAAGGTGGATTTGAAGTCATAGTCAGTGGCCATCGCAAGGGTACAGGAAGTAGTCGTGAAACGGCACCTCAATGTGAACGATGGTCGGGAATTCGCATCGTCATTGCTGCATCCTTTGCCCCAATACATGAGCGGAATAACATCAATCTCGGTCAAATTATGGGTGACCATCAAATGCTAGAAAAATTGCAAAATGGTGATGCTATTCCCCTTTCTGAATTTACCAAACAATATGATCCTGTGACTCGTTTAATTCTTGAAAATGGTGGCATTCTACCATTTGCAAAAAAACTCAAGGGTGGCGAAATTGAGCTCCCAATTGTATCAACTGAAGCACGTGGTATGACAATGGCTGAGAAAATTATCGCGAACAAAGTGATTGGGCGGAATGGTGCTGCGTGCTATGTATCTCCAGGGGATGCTGTACTCGCATCTGTAGATGGTGGGTATAGTCACGAATTTACCACCGCGCAAGTTCACAATTTTTTGGCTGCGGAATATGGTGATGATTATGCATTACCAAATCCACCAAAATTTGCTGTGTTTGAAGATCATCTCCTTTATGCAACGGGTGTTGCTAGATTTGGTCCCTTTGCAGATAAGATCCAAACACTACGTGATTTGCAAGTTGCTTTCCAACAACACACTGGAGTCCGAGATTACTCAGCAAAAGATGGAATCAGTCCAGGAATTTGTCATCAAGTTGCACGCGAAGAATTCATTGATGTGGGTGACTTCATTCAGGCCACAGATAGTCATACTTGCATGGGTGGCGCTTCCAATGCCTTGACCTATGGTGTAGGCTCAACAGAGTATGCAAACTTGGTTCACAATCAATTCGCATTTGTCAAAGTCCCAGAAAGTATTCGCTTTGAGTTGACCGGGGCACTCAATCCTGGATGTACTGCTAAAGATGTGATTCTGCATATTCTATGGCATTATGCCAAGCACTCAGATACCCTTGATCGGTCAATGGAATTCGGGGGCCCCGGTCTTGCATCAATTTCAATGGATGAGAGGGCAACGCTATGCAACATGGCCACTGAATGTAGTGCTAAGACTGGAATCTGTGATCCTGACCAATTAACAATTGATTGGTTACTTGAGCGTCGAGATGGTTTGTGCGAAGAAGAAATTCGTTCTGCATTTGTCTCTCCTGATGCTGATGCTCACTATCATGGGGGTGTTCATATTATCAATCTCGATGAGATTCGACCGATGGTTGCTCACCCGGGGAATCCAGATGAGGGAATTCCTTCAGATCCAACCAATGGTGCTTACATTGACGAACTAGGTGATGTGCCAATCGACATCGCCTATGCTGGCTCTTGTACAGCCGGTAAAGACGATGATTTCGAATATTATGCAATGGTGGCTAAGGCTGCATTGGATGCTGGCCTGACAATTGCAAATGGAGTAGATTGTTACATCCAATTTGGCTCGAAGACTGTCAAGGAACTCTCGGAACGAAATGGGTGGACTGAGATGTTTGAAGCAGCCGGTGTCAAATTGATTGACCCTGGGTGTGGTGCTTGCATTGGAGCAGGACCGGGGGTCAGTGACAATCCAGACCAAGTTTCAGTATCTGCAATAAATCGGAATTTCCAAGGGCGTTCAGGTCCGGGTAAATTGTATCTGGCGAGTCCGCTCACTGTGATGGCGTCAGCATTCACTGGAAAGATAACTGCTTGGCGACCGGGCCTGTTTGAGTGAGATGGTTTGAATGGAAATTGCTCTCCTTCTTTCGTTCCTTCTCTTCATGTCCTTCTTCGCAGCTGTTGGGCTCTCATCGATGCGTGTCAAGAAAGATACGACCGATGATTATCTGGTTGCTGGACGAGGTATGCATCCAGGTCTTGCTGCACTTTCTGCTGTGAGTACGTGGAACAGTGGATACATGTTCATTGGTTTCATTGGATTTGTGTACTTGTTGGGGTATTCTGCCATCTGGATTTCCCTCATTTCAATGGCTGGACAAGTTGTGGCTTGGATTTGGATGTTCAAATTTATCCAAAATGAAGCGCAGGATCGAGATGTGCGCTCACTCTCCTCACTCATTGCCAATGTGAAAGGGGCGCCAGAAGCCAAAATCGCTGCGATTCTGTCAGTCATATTCCTATCCATTTACGCTGCGGCACAACTTACTGCGGGTGGCGTCGCACTCAATGCAATTCTAGGGTGGTCGAAGATTATCGGTATCCTACTTGGGTTTGTTTTGGTTGTCGCCTATTGTTACGCGGGAGGGATTCGGGCTTCGATTTGGACTGATGCTGCGCAATCCTGTGTAATGATTATTGGAACTGGACTTCTTTGTTGGGTTGCCCTAGGCGAAGTCGGTGGATTTAGTGGAATGCATGCTTCACTGAAAACGATGGACCCCACGCTGACCTCTATGTTCCCACCTGGTCTGAAAATGGGTGTAACGTTGTGGGTTTTTGCCTTCTTTCTCGGCGGACTGGGGGTGGCAGGACAACCACAGGTCGTCTCTCGAATTATGACACTGGGTGATGATGCGGATCGTAAAAAAGCAGCAGTGTGGTTCTTCGTATGGCAGACACCTTTCATCGTTCTGATGTACATCATTGGATTGACGTGCAGGGTTGTATTCAATGGCGATGGTTTTGACCCTGAAATGGGATTGCCAATGATTGCCATGGAAGTACTCGGACCATTCTGGGTGGGTCTGATTCTCGCCTCAATCTTTGCCGCGACAATGTCGACTGCGGATAGTCAGGTCCTTGCCTGTACCGCTGCTGTAACTGATGATATTCGCCCTCAATGGAGTCAAGACCACAAGACAACAAAATTGGTCACATTGGGTGTCGCTTTGTTTGCAACGATAATTTCGTTAGTTGCAGATGTAACTGGAAATGATTCTGTGTTCAACCTTGTTGTCTTCGCCGTGTATGGCCTGGCTTCTGTGTTCATTCCACTCCTCGCAATTCGCATGATGGGTTACAAACCCGACACTTACCATTCGATGACGATGATTATCTCTGCATTCACGAGCGTTGTCATATGGCGTCTATTGGGGTTGGACCAGTACATCTTCGATACCGTTCCAGGAATGGCTGCTGCGTTTACTGCTCATCTTTGCTTGTGCCACTTCCGCGACCTTTCTGATTCTGCGTTCCTCGGTAGAATTGTGGTGCCAAGGAATATCATGACATCATTTGGTGCTGGTCTGGTCGTACTTCTGCTCGTCAGTGAGAGTCTTTACTTCATCAACAGTCCTGATTCTTCGGATTCAATGGGTGGAGTGGGCGATTATACCATTGATTCAACATTATACGAATATGATTTTGCAGATGGTTCAGAATATGTCATGGATGGAGAGACGCTCATGCTTGATTTCAACACAAACTCTGTCGATTCATGGGAAAATGGTGACAATGTCGTCGGTGTTAGGGTTTTGATGGCTTTTGACGAGGATGAATCGAGTAGTGGGTTCTGTGCAGGATCGAATAATGCCCCCGATACAATTACTGGAACGATTGTTCATGATGAGTATAATCAATCATTGCAAGACTCGAATGCAAATGGAGAGACAGCGGTGATGTTCGAAACAATCTGGTACAATTCTTCATTGGTAGAAGCGGGTAATGTTTCAGGGTTATCTGAATCAGAAATCCATGAGCAACTCGATGCTGGTGGCGCCGGTCTCGGTGCGTACTCTCTGGAAATCACCGTTGATGCTGATGCTGGTGGAGGGTCAGAGCCTGTTTGCACACATAGCGATGATGGTGAAGAAATCGAGTATACTGTGCAACTTCTGATTCTAGATTTCAAGATCGATGCCGCCTCTTGAGGTACGTTCGATTTTGAACAATAAACCCACATTCTATCCTTGAGACTTTTATGCCGCCCCGTTGCCCGAACGGTTTGCGGCCTGCTGGCCCCTCCGCATTGGGCGTAGGGAGGACCTGGAGCCGTGGAGCGCGAGGCACATGGCAAGAACGTCATCCGGAATGCAGCAGGCAAGCATAAGTGAATTCTTTGAAAAGAACAAACACTTTCTGGGCTTCGATACGCTACCACGGTCGATTATCACAGCAGTCAAGGAGTCTGTGGACAACTCATTGGATGCTGCTGAAGAGCATCGTATTCTCCCTGAGATTTCCATTGAAGTTCACAAAGTCAAGGGTAAGAAAGATCTCTTGCGTTTGGTGACCCAAGACAATGGGCCCGGAATCCCACAAAAATCGATTTCCAAAGTATTTGGGTCTCTTCTTTTCGGTTCGAGATTCCACACGATTCGTCAAACACGTGGACAACAAGGAATTGGAATCACGGGGGTGGTGATGTATAGTCAATTGACCACTGGAAAGCCGACTACAGTTATCTCAAAGATTGCCAAGGAATCGGGGGCTGTACGAGTTAACATTGGATTAGATACCAAGAAAAACAAGGCAATTATCAGTAATGAAAAGCGCTTTTCCTCAGATGAAGTTAATCATTCCAAAGGATTGTATTGGGTTGGCGATCACGGTATTCGAATCGAAACTCGAATGAAAGCAAAATATCAACGTGGAAAACAATCTGTTCATCAATATCTCAAAATGACAAGTATTGTCAACCCACATGCGAGTATTGATTTCATCGCTTACGATGAAGAAGGGGTGGTACTCGATCAGGCTTCATGGCCGCGTGTAACTGATGAATTACCACGACCGGTGAAAGATATCAAGCCACACCCCCATGGATTGGAGATTGGAACATTGCAACGGCTTCTGCGTGATTCGAAGCCACCTAGCGAAGGAGGGGGGGCGCGAACACCATTGCGATATTTCCTGCGAAACACATTCTCAGCAATGAGTAATTCTCGATGTGAAGAAGTGATTGGTAAGGCTGGTCTTTTGGCTACGCGTAAGCCTGCGAGTTTGAAGCCGGATGAAGTGGTGAATTTACTCGCAGCATTCAGTGATGTTCGCTTGCCTTCACCGCCTACTGATTGTCTTTCTCCAATTGAAGATCTGTTAATCAAGAAAGGTTTGTCCAAGGCTATTGATTCTAGATTTGTTTCAACTGTGACCCGTGAACCCAAAGTTAGCAATGGCAACCCATTCCAAATTGAAGTCGGGTTAATTTTTGGTGGTAACTTGCCAGGAGACCAGCCTATCCAAGTTCTACGGTTTGCCAATCGAGTTCCACTCATGTACCAACAGGGAGGGTGCCTTCTCACAAAGGCACTCGAATCTGTTGATTGGAAGCGATATGGCCTTGATCACCCAGGGGGAAGAGGTATTCCCAAGGGTCCTGCTGCAGTTCTCATCCACCTTGCAAGTACCAATGTGCAATTCACAAGCGAGGCGAAAGAAGCACTCTCGGACAATTCTGAGGTCTTTGATGAAATTCGTCTTGCAATGCTTGAGGTTGGAAGGGGACTTCGCAATCACCTCAAAAAACAGAAGCAAAAGGCGAAAGCGCAAGAAAAGTTCGAACTTGTCAATATCATTTTACCTGAAATTCATGATAAGGCAATTGCAATCTTGGGTGCGGAACCACTCCCACTTGCACCAGTCATTACCAAGATTATGAATGCAGTATTCCTTGAAGAAAAAGTCGAGTGGGATAAGGAGGAAAAAGTCACACGGACTACCATTGAGATATACAATTACACCGCTCGTCCACGAGCATACACCTTGCTGACGACTTGGCCTGAACGGGAAGGTGTTGCAATGGTCGACAATCCTCTCGGGGGTCGAAGAGAAGCCAAGGGACTCTGGGCTTGGAAATTAGAAACACTTGCACCAGGGACATCCACGACCCTCTCCTTTACAGTTGGAGGATTGTCGAAAGGTGATTGGACAGAAATTGACATCTTTTTCCGGGGGGCAGGAGATATTATCGGAGCGACCAAACTCGATGAAGCCATTCTTGCAGAAATGTTGCGAGAGGAAGATGTTGGTGTCGAACATGAGGATGGGGCTGAAACTGTTGAAGATGAGGGTGATACTGAAAAAGATGAGCCTGAAATTATTGTTAATGTAGAAGGGGATACTGATACTACAGCACAAGGTGATTGGTTCGGCCTAGGGGGAGGTGAAGAAGAATGAGTGTTACTCAACGAAAAACGAAAGAAGAAGTCGTGGAAAATCTACACGGTGTTGCTAGAGAGATGTACAAGCGAATGGCAAAGGGGGAAGCGCCCACAATGACCTTGCCTGTACGAACCAAGAATAATATCGGATTCGACGATAAATTGGGCGTATACAAGTACGGAAGTAAAAGATCGATTCGAGATGCTACAAGTTTAGGCAGTGCTCGACAATTGCTACGGGCACTCCACATCATCGAATTCATTGAAGAAATGATTGGGAGTCAAAAATCATCGACTCTGCGTGAAATGTACTACATTTCAGAAGCTTGGGGGCATGGTAAATTCGGTTCACAAAATGAGAGTAACAATCTCGCTGAAGACTTGGAAATTGTGACCAAATGCTTGCGAGAAGACTTCAAACTTCGACCTGAAGAAGATGGGGCGCGAATGATTGGGAACCTCACATTGAATGAGAGAAATCGCCGTGGAGAGTGGATGCGGATTAACGCTCGAGACGATGTGGGGGATTCAGGATATGGTGTGCCTTACAATGTTGAATCTGAGAAAATCCAATTGGTAGAACATGATATAGATTTCATTATGGCCATCGAAACCGGTGGTATGTTTGATCGATTGGTGGAAAACGGGTTCGATGAAGAGTATCGATGTGGATTGCTCCATTTGAAAGGGCAACCTGCTCGTTCAACCCGTCGGATTATGAAACGCATGAATGAAGAATGGAATTTGCCAATTATTGTCTTCCTTGACGGTGATCCTTGGTCATTCAGAATTTTCGCAAGTATTGCCTATGGTGCGATTAAAACCGCGCATATTTCTGAATATCTAGCCACCCCTTCAGCGCAATATCTGGGCATTACCTCTGATGATATCGAGGCATACGATTTGCCTAGTGATGATTTATCGAGTAAGGATGTTGAAGCATTGAAGGCAGAACTCACTGATCCACGATTCGCAGATGGATGGTGGCAAGAACAAATTAAGATGATGCTTTCATTGGGTAAAAAGGCTGAACAACAATCTCTTGCAAAGTACGGTCTAGATTTCGTGACAGATACCTATCTACCTGAAAAATTGGCTGAAATTGGCCTTGGACGCTGAGCGTAACAGACATGAACGTTGACGGTGAGGGTGGGGCGTGACTTCAAGCAAGTGGCCTAGGAGGCTTGCCTTCGCGGGTTCATTTATAATCGGCATATCAATCGCAATCCTTTGGTCTGTTTATCCTGATGTAGTCAATATCCAAGACCCTGGGCAAAATAATCTCTTGTCATTGGATGAAGGGGAATCTGTAGATGTCAATTTGAGTAAGAATACATCATACATTATTTTCAAATTGAATGATGGTGGCGTGAATTGTACGATAACAGAATATTTGACTGAAACTCAAGTGACTATAGGTTCACCGAATCTTCTACAACCTGATAGAGCTGGAGTCAATGGTGAAATGTATTATGCCGTTGGCACTTTTATTCCAGAAGCTGATGGTTTGTATTCAGTGGAAAATACTGCATCAGAAAACGGAAGTGCTCTTTGGATTGTTGACGAATATGACGTTGATGATGATGACCAAAATTCATTGACATTAGCAACAGGTAGTTGCTTTGGATTGTTATGTGGGATTTGTCTACTACCTGTCTCACTATTCCTTTGGATTTCGAAAAGAAAGAAGGGGGGTGCGGCTGGATTAATGATGCAAACTCCCGATGGGATGCTTGTTCCGATTGCGCCTACTGGGGGCTCTGTCCAACAACGCGTTCCAACAACCGATGAAATATGGAGAAGTGTTCATGGGGGGGAGGTTCTCGATTTGACCATTCAACAACCGCCACCAACCGAACAAGAGGTGCCCCCTCCATTCGCAGACCGTCCAGATCGTACTGGGGAAATGGACAGGATTGTGGATGAAATAGAATCTGTAGAAGACCCTATCTCAAGTGGTAACGTACTTCGGAATAAATTGGGATTGGATGATTCAAACGAAGATGTTGCCGAAAATTCAGATCCCAATTGGAAGAGTTGGGATGAAGGGTAATCCAGCCGAGGATTCATAGGAGTCCGATGGCTAGTTAACACCGGGTTGTGAAGTGGTCACTGATTTCGACACCGCGCTTTCGATACTTGAAAATCGTACGCGGCGGTCTATTTTGGAACATCTTGTTCGTGAAGCACACTACCCATTACAACTGGCTGAATTGCTTGATGTTTCACAACAAGCGATTATGAAACATCTGAAAGTACTGGAGGATGCTGGATTCGTTGTCAGCGAAAAGGTACCAAGTGAGAAAGGTGGGCCTCCTAAACGAATCTACGCGATTACCCAATCGTTCTCACTTCGCTTGGATTTGGGGCCGGACCTCTTTCGTGCTGAACATAGACAACTTCCTCAAGGCGGGCCCACTAGATTGTCTGGTAAATTACCCGAGGATGCATTGGGTGTTGCTGAGAGGATTGGTACACGACGAAGGTTGCCAATGGCTGAAGCGTTAGGAATGCTTTCAGAATTGAATGATGAATTAGATCGTCTTGATGCTGAACGTGATGCCCTAATTGCACTTCATCAACAAATCAAACAAAAGGCAAGTCGTGTTGTCGATGATACATTCGATATTTACGAAGAACGGCAACTTGCTCATGTAATCTTAGAGGCTCCAAGGCGACCAGTTGACCTCGACCAATTTTGTGCCGGAATGCAAATTCAACCCCAACGTGCAGAAGAGATGATGGACACATTGCGAGGTGTGATGATGCGGCAACTCGGAGCCGAAACTGGTACAGTCATCGCTGCTAGCGATGATCGTTTGTTGCCGTGGTGGTTGGCGAAGTCAGACCCTAAATGAATTCGATTAGAATCGTGTTTCTTCGTCAATTGACATCATACTTGATTGAGCATCGACACGAGCCAGTGCTTCACGTCGGCGGGAAATCATGACCATTCCTGCAACAGCAATCAAGGCAATCGTCAATAGCAAAATCATCGTTGGGACTGACCATTCACCAGCTACTTCCATGGCAACGTCGACCCATCCATTCTCACTCGAAAGTTGACCGATGTCCTTGCGATTATTTGCCTCGTTTGCCTCAATGATGAGGTTGCCCGGATCGACAATTACTTGCACGTCATGATTTCCAGCAGTAACTGGGTAGAGCAATGTAATCTCAACAGGCTCTGAAGAACCACTGTCATCTGGCGGCATTAAAGCACCAATCACTTGACGATAAGCAATGTTTTCTTCAGAACAAATGTTCCTTCGAAGATTGTCTTCTGTTTCGTCCTCACACAGTACGATATTGATATCGGTAGCGTGAACATTGCCTCTATTGGCAATCTTAACTGTGATTGGAATCATATCTCCAACTGGTGCCTCTAAGCTGGTTGGTGTGACGTCCACAATTTCAAGATCTGGGGCGCGAAGGCGAATTCGTAGAACTTGCTCGTTCGTATCACATGATGGATACACATTGTCCAGTACTCCATCATTGTCGGCATCAATTGTACAACTGTCAGACCATGGTGCTGTCTCGTCGGTATCGCCATTCGGGGAACCCCCGTAGTTGGATAGAACCTTGACGCCTATCTCTCGGTTAGCCAAGGTTGCCGAGGGGCTGATATCGATGATGACCATTATTTGGACTGTTGTATATGCCGGCATTTCTGCTAAGCTCCATGTTCCATCTGAATGGTGTGCACAGCCCCACAATGGGGCTGCTTCGCCAATTGCAAGATCAGTGCAGGGAATTTCCATTGGCAATTCAGTATCGAAATCTTCGACCATTGCATATTCAACGTTCCACTTGGATAAGGGGCCCATGCTAGGTTGATCGTTCCAATCATTCCCACTCTTGGTATGGTTGTGCAATGTGGGAATATCTGGAACGTTTCCATTGTTGGTTACATTCAGGAGATATCGTACTGTGCGTCCAGGCGCTGTGGTCTTGATTTGGCTCTCAACTGTTTCATCTAACCAAATTTGCATATCGTGGAATTGATTGACTGTGATATCAAAGAGGATTGCGTCTCTCTGTTTTGTTCCATCAAATTCTTCTTCACTGAATACCTTCAAAAGTACTTGGTAATCACCCGCAACAATTTGTCCAGGGATGTTGATTACAACAGGTACTGTTTCAAAAGTATCTCGCTCAAGTTCGGATAGGGTTGCACGAGGGATTTGGATGTCCCACAATAATTGCGTACCATTACTGTCAGAAATTGACGCTGTTCGCATATCGTATCTATCGGGTCCATTGCCATCATTTGTTGTGGTAATTAGAATCTCCAATGCTTGGCCGGGGTCAACCGAATATGAGGTTGAATCCGCCTCCATATCCAAATCATATACATGCTGTACAGTGGTTGAAAGGATTGTTGCATCGGATACCCTTGAGGCACCTTGTAAGTGTGCTTTGACGGTGACGGCTGGGCCGAGTCCAGCAGTAGCATTTAGGGGAGCGCAGACGATCACGCCAACCTCACGAGGTACGTCAGTAATTGACCAATGGCGAGGTTTGCTCATCTCGCCCTCGTTGCCACCGGGTGCATTAGAGAAATCCAAATTTACAGTCCAATGATCATATTGCCATTCATTCATCGGCATTCCATCTGGCTTGGTTTCAGGTGAACCTGGGGTGGTGAAAATTAGATATCCTGGTGCGAATTTCTTAATGACATCAATTGTGTATGTATGACAGGCCCCTGGCATAACCTCCTCAGAGGTGTCATATATCTCGAAAATGATGTTGCCAGTAGAACGGATACTCACGTTAACCCATAATTCTAACACATCGTATGTGCCCTTATCCAAACTCTTCACAGGTTCGCCCATAGACCATCCTTTGAGATACAAAGCAAACGTCCCCGGATCCTGTGTAGTCGGAACGGAAATCTCCAAATTCTTGGTTACAGATTGTCCTGGGTCCAAACTAACCATCAAAGGGAAGTTGATTTGCCATCCCCATGGTAGTAGCCATTCTTGTTGGCCTTGCAATGTTGTTGGGTCATAGAATGCGAACGTGTCGAACACGTTCCCTGTATTGGTAATGGTAATCGAGAAAATCGCAGTTTCACCCTGTTCAACATCAGACTGATAGTGACTTGTTTCCAACTCAATACCGTGAACCACATCCATTAATGTCAATGTCAATCGATCGCTGCGAATTGCTGGATCTTTGTAAGATACTGCAGATACTACAATCTGAGCAAGTTCGTCCTCATTGGCTTGGTAAATCGATGGGGCGCGAACTCGTAGGTAAACCCTGACCGATTCGCCTCCAAGCAAGAAAATTGGCGTTTCGGGGAAAATTGCAGTATGATTATCTGAGAAGAATAAATTCGCAGTCCAATTCACGGGAACGCCCGATAGGTTCACTGCAAAGGTGTCAGATACCAAATCGATAGGTCCGGGGGTGGAATTGTTCACAGTCAGGTTGTATATTGTCTGTTCACCTGGTTCAATCACGTGATAATACGTCTCGTCATCAGCTAATTCAACATCAACTTGACCTGTTAATACGTGAGTGTAACATAACGTATATGCACCATTATTCGAATTTTCATCGCACTTGTTCGTATCCGACCAAGCAATATGTGCGCCACTTCCAAGGTCATTTACGAAGGCGGGTGGCTGTGAATTTTCAGGTGTGCGCCCACTGTTGGGGCCTAGTTTATCACTGTGCCATTCAGTCACATCTACTCGCTCCCATGGGTCCAGTACTGCAGCTGCAATACTATTCAGGGGCCAATCACCAACATCATTGGTATGATTCAATCGTGTGTACATGATAGATTCACCTTGAGACGTATTGGAGTTCTCAAGCCAAGAGATGTGAACATTGTTCTGATTATCAGCAATTACCTGAGGCATGTATGAGGATGCTCTGTAGTAGTCATTGGGGTTGACATTGCTAGCGCCTTCGACATATGAAATCCGGGTGTCAACAATTTTCTTGATTCCATAAGTTGGCAAGCCACCAGAAACGCCATCCCATTCTGCAGAACCACGTAGGCGGAGACGAGAATAGTATACCTCGTAGTTATCGTCCTTGTCAAAACCATAGTCGCGGGTGTCCATCCATGTCAAGTGGGTGTCTCCACTGTTGTCAATGGCTAGGGAAGGGTGTAGGCTGAATGCGTCGTCAAGTGTGATGCGGGTATCGTTAACCACAACAAGGTGACCGTAGCCATTCGAATCTTGGCTTGGGCCCAAATCTTCTGTGTAGCGATTGCTTCCTTCATCTGTCCCTGAGTCCCCATATACCCAACCTGGGGCTGGATTCTGAATCTTCGCATATGGGTCTAAAACCGTCATGTAAATTTCTCGGCTGTTGTTTGTTGCGAGGAAAACCATGGCTTCAACAAGTGTAGCCATGTTGTTGGCTGAAGATGCTGGGAAAGCATACACTTGTCCTCCACCATCAGTATTTCGAGTTGTGGAACCTGGGCAAATACGTGGGTTGGTATTGACTTGTCCATTGGGGCACTGTGCGAGATCTTTCATGTGGCTTGCAACTTGATTGTTGGCTCCCCATGACGAACCATATATCCCCACTGGGATAACTCCAGCATCTACGCAAGCGTCGTGAGCTTCGTTAATGCTGGCAATATCATCAGATTGTTGTGGTGGGTCTCCACCTTTGGGCCCTTCATCACTGATTGGAATGACAATCTTTGTTGCATTGGGGTTCCATTTGTGATCGTGTGTGGTTGGTGGGTTGCCAGGTACGTTACCTTGGGCATCTACCCAAGACAAACATGCCCAAGCACTTCCTGGCCCCCAATCTTCACCTTGGTAACCGCCACTTTGTGCGCCACCATTGTAGATGGTTGAGTGTAGTTTGATGAGGCCGCCTGAGTCATCGCCTTGCGTAAGATGATTGGATCGTGGGTTCTCGTGGTGGGGTGGAGAAGCACATGCACCGCTTGTTGCAGCACTAGGGAACATTCCGCCCAATGCATACAATGTTTCGAAAACAGAGATGTTTGCTTGTTCAAGCATTGGCTTGATTCCTGTGAATGAACCTCCATTGGACCATGTGCCTCCATAGAAAACAACACACATATCGGCCCATTCTGAATACATGGAACCTGATGTATCAATTGCTGAAACAATCTCCACCTTGCCACCACGGGTATCATCCCATGCAATCTGAACCATGTCATCTGCATCAATGGCGATATCTGGGTGTCCCTTGTGTCCAATAATTGGAGTCAATAGTGTACTATCAATTGCAGTAATTGCTACACGGGATGCTTCATCAATCTCCAAGAATTTGTAGTAAATCTGCGGTTGCTGGAAGTACTTGTCGTGCCTATCATAGGAATCTTCCCAAACAATGTGTGCATTGTCTTGGCTGTCTACTGCGAGTGCTGGCCAGTCACGATTTTGTTGTCGGCGTACAACTTCAGTATCATCTATGATGGAAATTGTTGAGTCATCAGCAGAACTGCCATCCTGATCGTCCAAGCTAGGGTCTAGTAGCGTGTACAGAATTTCGTGCTGACTGGCTTTATTGGTCCAAACGACGTGAACTCTATCTTCTGAATCAATATCGACATCTGGGTGCCATGCTCTATGGCTTCCACTATTGGATATCTGTGTGACGTCGATGACTGTCTGTGCTCGTGGGTCGAGCATTGAATAATACAGATGCTGAGTGTTGCGGGTCCAGACAACGTGTATGTTGCCCTCGCTATCACTTGTCATCGATACCATTCGTTCGTTTACTGCTCCACCATCAACAAGTTGCACTGCTTCTGTAATAACGACAGATGCACCCTCAACTGCAGGTGGTGTGTACGCAACCAATAGCGTACTCATCAAGAAAATCATCACCATTGTGATGCTACCATGTTTATTGCCCATATTGTTCGACCCCCGGAGAACGTCTCCAGCGCTTTGGAAACGCCATTTCCCTCCTACTTAACCGAACCCCTTAGCGGTCAGTCTCGCGCGAGCGTGCGCACAAGCGGATTATGCCCATTCAGAGGGGTCAAATCCTGTGCCAAAACCACCTGTTTCATCAGTTTCAACTTGTTTAGAAGATGTTCTGGTTTCCGGACCGGGTTGGGGGCCGCCTTTGGCCCAATCATCTACTGGGCCTGGTTTTCCAACGCCCGGGCCATAAGAGAATTTAATCTCATGAATAATTGATAATTTAGATAGCCAAAGACGGCGCAGTGTTTGCATCACTTCATTCTGAGTAACTCCATCAAACCATGTTGGCATTGAGAGGTTGAATGCTTGTAATGGCCCTGGCTTATTTTCTCCGTGGCCAACGTGTAGCACCCAGTCCACATGTGAACGGGTGAGTTGTAGGCGTGTTTCGTGTAACCACTCTTCCCAGCCTTCAGAGTCTGTAGTCGCATGTTTTTTCATCTCATCTTGTTGACCTGAATCAACTTGTGTAACACTAGATATTACCAGTAAATTTCGTTTCTTAGGTGACAAGACGTTGAACAAGTGACCGTGTTTGGTAGGGGGGTATCGTACTAGAAAATGGAAATCTGCTCTGGGGTCGTCACGTTCCTTGATTTCTAGGCCTTCCCCAGATAGCCAATTTCGGACACGTTCCTCAATATCGCGGGGCGCCATGGAGGGGTGGTGGGTGGCGACCTATTTCAGCACAGCGAGCAAATCAACGATGTCTTTTGCAATAATTTGGGATTCTGAACTACGACGAAGCCGATTGAGGCGACGGGCGTCTCGAGAAGTGACATGGAAATCCCATGCCATGATGGATACTTTGTTTGAGATATGGAATACGATGGGGAGGAGGAGGGCAATAACAAGGGCGTGTAATGCTGGAATGGTCCATGGGCCGAAAATTGCTACTAAGATGAAAATGAGTATTGGGATCGGCCAGACAACCAATGGTCCAAGGAAGGAGGCAAGGAAGTGATAAGTTGTCCTAGCATCAAGGCCTTCGTCAGTATTGTCTCCAAGAATCTTAGCGGCAAGAATCATCACACCACTGCCACACAAGGTGAATGGTGCTGAAATGAGTGCAAGGATGATGGCAGGGAGAACAGTGAGATGTTCTGAGATTGAGGGTTTTCTGAGGCCGGTTTTGTCAATTACTCGTCCATCTAATCCAGCAGAGTGTAGGGTGTTTCCAATTTTTTCTGCTGAAGATTGTAATGGAGTTAGTTTGTCATTACCTTGTCGTATTTCATCTCTAATTTTTCGTGCTGCTAAGACTTCTTCTCGCCATGAATTGAGATTTTTTCCCTGTGCAATGGTTCGTAAATGGCCAAGGATGTGCCAAGATCTGTGTTCTTCCCATGATTCTGCATCAGGTGTCAATGGTGTGAGGTGTTCTCGTACTTTTTCTCGTAATTTGTTTACGCTATCTACTGGAGCTTCGACCCATTCGCCATTCATCAAACGCTTTCTTTCGTCAGGGGCGTGGAGTGATCCAGATAATGAGATTGGGGGCGCGTATTCAATCCATGCATCTGTTCTGAAAAACCATGAATTCCTATAGTGAAGGCCCACTGGAAGTAAGTGTGGCTCCGGTAATTCCTTCTCGTATGCAATGGAATTGGCCGCAATTACTGAACGAACTGGTCCAGTTCGGAGGCGACGCATTTTCGAATCTTCATGTGATGTCCCTTCTGGGAATAGCGCCGTACCATGACCATGAGCAATACATTCTGCAAGAGATAACATTGTCTTACCATTGATTCGCGCTCCTGTTTCCTTTGATGCACCGCCCCTTGCAAGTTCCGCTTGGCGAAGAATCGGTTGGGTGCCCGAAAGGGATGCAAGGGGGCCAATGATTGGACGGGTAATGAGGTCGTGCCTGCCACCGAACACCAGCATCTTTGGTTGGGTCACAAAAATAGAACTTGGATCAATCAAGCCGTTGGTATGCCACCCTACTGTAAGGATTCCTGCTTTTTTCGAAATGTTTTCTTGGCCTGTGACTTCAATTGTTCTGAATTGTTGGCGCATGGCAACATGGCATAACACCCGCATCATTCGATAGAACCACGCTACCCCTGGATGGTCGCCTGCCTTTGCGGCGGTTCGGCGTTTACTTTCTATTTTCTTGATATCAATGCGTGATGCACTCTTCGATAATGTAGGGAGGGCTTCACCGTGATGGTCGACTGCCCCGTCATCGCCTGATTGAATTGTCTGCTTTACCATCAAA